>Ga0164318_10006253_pt1 | contig 11542 bp, 14 predicted proteins | sample GuaBasSedimGuay9_FD_113734 | JGI IMG/M metagenome (GOLD analysis project Ga0164318, IMG submission 113734) | Subseafloor sediment microbial communities from Guaymas Basin, Gulf of California, Mexico - Guay9, Core 4571-4, 0-3 cm | ecosystem: Environmental > Aquatic > Marine > Hydrothermal vents... | reverse complement strand
CAACAAAATTCATCAAAAAAAGCTTAATGAATTTGACAGTTACGGTAGAATTTGTCAAGAAGTGTTCAAAAAGATTCATTTATGCTAATTTTGACCCAATAAATGAGTTGATTTTGACTCAAAGTCAGGCAATTACGTGAGAAATTGCGGAAAAAAGGTTGTTTTTTGCAAACTGTCAAATGGGTTTTCGTGATTATTTAGATGTTGAACTGTCAAACTTAGGTTACACTCGATACATTCGATTTTAGCAGTAATCCAAAAACATTGATTTTTTGCATTTGGCATCGTTGCACTAAAAATCAAGTCTTCAGAGAATATAACAAGCGATTAAGAGATTCCAAAACATTACTGGTTTCTCTGTTCAAATTGGATTACACTTAATTCTCTTAATCGCGAGGTTATGCGCAATCCTGTCGCTCTTTAACTCAATATTTTTTTATTCCTATATCCGTCACTATAAGTTCACCGCAATTTGATTGATTGAGACCTTTTTTTATGTCGTAGAATGTTACAGTCATATCCGGTTTTGCTGCAATGCCGCATGATTCCCCTGTATCTGCATCTATCCCACTCGGGCAGTCCAGAGATATTTTTGCACAGTCAAGATTATTGAAAATTTCTATCATTTTTTTATATGGCTCTTTCACATCGTTTCTTAACCCTATTCCAAGCAATGCATCGCAGGCAATGTCTAGGTTTTCCAGTATATTTTTTGAGATTGCATTTACATATACATCTATCCCTATGTTTTTCACAATATCATAATTTGTTTTTGTTTCTTCTGTCCGGATAGTCTCGGGTGATTTTGAGAGAAAAACAGTTGTATTTGCTCCGAATTTTTGCGCGTGCCTTGCAAAAACAAGTCCATCGCCCCCGTTGTTGCCTGTCCCGGCGAATATCAGAATGTTTTTATTCTTTAAGATGTATTTTTCATGGACTATCCTTGCTGCATTTGCTCCTGCATTTTCTATAAGCACAAGTGCAGGAATGCCAAGAGACTGAACGCGCCGGTCTATTTCATATATTTCCTTTGTTGATATCATAGTTACTTTCATGTATTAAATGTTTATAATATTTGAATTTTTTCAACAACTATATGCTTTTAAATCTAACTTCTTAATTAAAATATGAATGTCCTTCATTTTACATGGGAATTTCCTCCATTCAAAGTTGGAGGGATAGCATCGCATGTTGAAGACCTTACGAGAGCACAGGCAAAAGTTGGGCTTACTCCTATTATTGTTACCTGTTCTTTTTGTGGACAGGAAGGATACGAAGAAAAAGAGGGAGTCCATATTTTCAGATTCAATGCAGATGATATTCCTGCAGAAGATTTTCCCTCATGGGTTCTTGAGATGAATCTGCTGATGCAAAATCAGGTTATAAAAATATTCGATAAATTCGACAAAATAGAAATACTGCACAGCCATGACTGGCTTTCTGCAACAAGCGCTATTTCCATAAAGCACATGTACCGCATACCCTTAATTGCAACTATGCATTCCATGGAAATTGGAAGAAGAGGTGCCATTAGGCAGGACAGGGAAAGATTAATAGATGATATTGAAAGAAGACTAGTATATGAGAGCTGGAGAACAATAGTATGCTCTCATTTTATGAAAAATTCAATCTGCAGTTGCTTTTATACTCCCGACAATAAAGTAGATATAATACCAAACGGAATCTATCCAGAAAAATATGAATTGAATTTCAATTATGAAAGCATTAAAATGAAATTTGCAATGCCATTTGAAAGAATTGTCTTGTTTGTAGGGCGTCTTGTGTGGGAGAAAGGAGCGGACTTGCTCATAGGCGCAGCACCGCAAATTCTGTCAAAAATCCCTGAAGCAAAATTCGTGTTTGTCGGGAAAGGATATATGAGAAATAAGTGCATGGAAATTGCGAACAGTATGGGCATAAAAGACAAAGTATATTTTTCCGGCTATCTTAATGATGACGAGTTGATAGCACTTTACAATATAGCAGAAGTTGTAGCGGTCCCTTCCAGATACGAGCCCTTTGGAATTGTTGCACTGGAAGCAATGGCTGCAAAGACTCCAGTGCTGGTTTCAAGCGCAGGAGGGCTTAGTGAAGTTGCAGACGGATGCGCCTACAAGGTCGGCGTGGAAAAATCAGATGAAATCGCAGACGGAATCCTGGATATAATGACGAAAAAAGAATTGAAAACAGACATGATAGAAAATGGATTTTTAAAGATAAATACAATATATAACTGGAATGTAATTGCAAGCACAACAAAAAAAACATACCAAAGAGTTATAGAAGAATATCAGCATGCAAACTGGAAGCCAAAAATAAAAAATAAGTGATGTATTATGAGTGAAGCGAAAATAACAGAGGCAGGAAAAACATGCATCCGACTTGTAGGTCGGTTTGCAGGAAGAAAAGGAGTAATAACAAAATTATTGGACGATAATTTTGTAGAAGTGACCTATGAACTGGGCAAAGGGAAGAAAACCAAAAAGACAAACATAAAGCATCTGGTCATTCTAAACGAAAAAGCTGAAGAGAAAAGCAAACCGGAAAAAAAGAAATAAAATTATTTTTTTTGAGTTTTTTTACTCTCTTTAAAAACAGGTTTGACTATTTCAACAATCTTGTCTTTTGCTGCCTTGTCAAGAGAAATTCTTTCTTTTGAAAAAATTACATCCACATCCTCTGCATCTTTGGGAGGGCAGTTTAAAATTGAAATAATGTGGAATTCCTTGAGTGAAGGAACCTGCTTTGCCAACATTTCCGCTACTTCCTTTTCTTTTTTTACATTAATTTTAGAAGTCTCTTTTTTTAAAAAATCGACAGTTATCATCTGCATTCTACTCAAAGGAGCATCCTGAAATTTCTCCCGTGCCTCCAGCAGTTTCAGCGTTTCCGCATTTGTTATCATTTTTTCTTCTATTGCATTCATAATAATCCTTTTGCTATATTTTTGTATCAACCCTTATTTTTTTGCCCATTGATGTCTTTAAGTAAATGTTTTTTACATTCTGGACACCATGAGGGAATTTGTTTTTCAAAACATTGATTACAGCATAATAATTTTCCTTCAGAACACTATCCTCCTCTTTTTCTTTTCCTATCGTGAATTGGACAGCCTGATTCTGCGTCGACATGAGCATGATGCTGTTTTTGAGCTTTTCAATTATTGGTTTTGGATCTGCTGTCGGAACGATAGGCATTGGCATTTTGCCCAAAGGCCCCAAAATACGCCCCATTGACTTTGCAATTCTTAGCATGTAATCCGGTTCTGCCAGCAGATAATCATATGATTTCGAAAACTTTTTTATTTTCTTTTTGTCTTTTTCCAGTTGGGCGTATTGCTCTTCATTGAACACTTTGTCTGCTGTGCCTTTAGCGCTGACGCATAAATTTTTTCCTATGGCAAAAACAATTTTTTTCAGACCTCCGCTATTCTTCAAATAAATAGTTTCCTTTATCTTGTTCTCCTGCTTCTTGAAATCCATTTGCTTGACAGTGACGCATACATCTATTGTCTGATTGAATTTTTTCGACCCATTGTACTGCTTTGCCAGTTTCAATGCCTCATCAAATTTATGCACTTCCAGAAAAAGTTTATTGTCTGGTTCGGATTTGGTCCCCTTCCTCTCTTTTACTGCATATTCTTTCATTTTTTCAAACCCCTCATTCTTTTGCCTGCACTTGAAAGATCCCTGTAAACCCTTCTTGTATGTGTTCTTTGGCATATCCAGTTTATTTTTTTGTCCGTCATAATCTGGATGTGCACTGGATCAACCATAATGATTTCGTACCATTTATGCTTCCCATCCTCTGCAAGGTAATAGGAATTCAGCACTTCCATGTTAGGATATTTCCTATTTGCCCTCTGCTCAGCCATCAACTGCTTTGATTTTGAAAAAGTAAAATGAACGCGCCCGTAATTCTTCGGCTTCCTTCCCTTTGCAATGCTTCTTCTTGGTCTTTCTCTCCCTCCTTTTGAAATCCTTGACTGCAAAATGACATATCCCTGCTTTGCTCTGTAACCGAGTGTTCTTGCTCGCTCTATCCTTGTCGGATGTTCAACGCGCAATACAGCTGGATTTTTCCTCAAAAGAATAAGCTTTTCTTTCCATAAATGCCCTAAATTCTTCTTTGGATTAAGCCACAATTGCTTCATGTATTTTCCTGCTGCTCCCATTTTAATCATTCTTTTTTGTTTCTTTTTTCTCTGGTTTTTTGCTTTCCGGTGTTTCTTTTTCCCTTTTTGACATAGGGACTTTCGTTTCCCTTATTCTTCTTGGATTCTTGAGATTCAATTCTATAATCTGTATATTTGAAGGGTTTAAAGGCACGAAAATCTCTTTTCCTTTTTCTCCCTTCTTCTTTATCTCTTCAACATAAACTTTTGTTTTGGACGGGCTTACTTCTCTTACCTTTCCTTCCTTGTTCTTGAAATCTCCCCTCATAACCCTTATTTTATCCCCTTTGATAACAATAATGTTTTTTCTCTTCATCTCTCCTCTCAAAAACTTTGACAGATTGCATCTCAAGAATTTTTTCTTTATATGCAAAGGAGCATTATACCTGTATTTCCTTTGCTTCCGTCTTTGACTGCTGGATATCCAGTTCTTTGAAAATTCTGCTTTCATATTCATTCCTTGAGGAGTCTATTGTATAAATTGGCAATATATTTAAAAACATATTGGCAAAATTAAAAAACCGAAAATAGATTCCCTATATATAATACATAAATAATCAAAAGCATCCATCCTTCCCACTGTGTCATTTGCTTTGTTTGAGTAATAAAAAAACACAAAAGCGTTGCTATAATCATTATCGGAAGGGCAAATGATATTGTAGTTTTAGAAACAAGAAGATATCCTCCTCCGAAAAAAGCAGGGACTGAAGCCACTATGAACGTGTTGAATATATTTGAGCCAAGAATGTTTCCTATCGCAATTTCTGCCTTGCCTCTTGCCGCGGCAACAATGGTAACGGACAGTTCAGGAAGGGATGTTCCTAGCGCAACTGCTGTCATTGAAATAAGATCTACTCCAATATTTAGCAAAACTGATATCTCAATTATGCTCCTAATTGTAAACATAGCACTTATATAGACAAGAACAATGGAAAGGATAAACAAAAATACCGTTCTTATTTTGAGCAATTCAAGATTCTCCTCCGGCTCCCTATCATTAGTTATCCTAATTGTATATAATGCATATACTAAATAACCAAATAGCAGCACTACCGCTTCCTGCCATTTTATTATTCCATCATATATGACAATCGCAAATATAAAGCATGACGACAACAGCAAAGGCAGGTCAACATGGCTTATTTCCCAGGTAATGTTCATTTTTTTCGCTATTATCAATACAATTCCCAATACCAGCAGAATATTGGCTATATTTGAACCAATAACATTTGCAGCGACAAATTCTGTTGTATTATTCAATGCCGCGACAATAGATGTGGATAGTTCCGGCAATGATGTGCCGACGCTCACAATAGTAACGCCTATTATGAACTTAGGCATATTGAAAAACTGACCTATTTTTTCGCCATTTTTCGTAAACAAATCCGCAGATTTAATCAACAAAAACAAGCTTGCCATAAACGCAAAACTCCATGCCCAAAGAAGTTCGTACATATTCATCCAATATATCCAAGTTGGTTATTCTGCACCTTCTTGGAAGAGACAATGTTTTCCTTTATTTTCTCAATCTTTTTTATAATCTTGTCCATCTCCTTTGCACGAATCTCCAGTTTATCCAGATTTATCTTAAATCCAAAATACTGCGCCAGAACATTTACTACTTCCTCTGTTGATCTTGGATCTGCTGTAAGAATCCCTGATGTTTCTCCCATAAGGCATACTCCATCCATTTTATGCCTTTTTGCAATGGATAAAAGTATCCCTGAAGCTCCTATTATCTGGTCAATTGGACTTTTTTTGAACAAAACATTGTATTTTTCAAATTCATTTATTATCTTTTCATTTGTCCCTGCTCCGAACACTCTTGGCTTTTTTTTAGAAAGCGCCCCTGTGGAAAATCCGCCCAGTGTAATAACTCTCTTTACATCAAAAGACTGCACTGCCTCTATTATTTTTCTCCCGATTATAAAATGCCCCTGCATATCTATGCTTTGGGTATCTCCGGTCAATAAAATCAAATCATGCTTAATGTCCTTTCTTTTCTTTACAAAATAAAACTCATTCTTAAGCTCTTCTATCAATCCATTCTTTTTCGGATTCATAAGCACAAGCGGCGGAAAATAAGATGATAAAATCTCCCCGAATTTTTCTGCCTTTAATTCATCAATTAAATAATCAACAACATTTTTCCCGATATAGCCTATTCCGGGAAGCCCCTCTATCATCAATGCATTTGACAATTTCGGTTTTTTGCTTAAATAAATTGCAGTGGAACCCATAAATAATAATATTAATGATATATATATAAACATTTCGGAAGATAAAATACTATGGCTAGTGTAAAAATAGTTGTATCTGACCCAAAGACAGGAAAGACATATCAAAAAGAATTAAAGGAGAAAAAAGAAAAAACACTTATAAACTACAAAATCGGCTCTGTCTTTGATGCAGGAGTAATTGATTTTCCTGCTTATAGATTCGAGATAACCGGCGGCACAGACAAAGACGGATTTCCTATGAGAAAAGGCTTTATGGGTAATGAGAGAAAAAGAATTCTGGTTTCAACAGGTCAGGGCATAAGAGAAAAAAAAAAGGGCGTTCGGAGAAGAAAAATGGTCTGCGGCTCAACAATTTCAGAAAATACTGCCCAAATTAACTGCAAAATAATAAAATACGGCAGCGCAAAGATAGAGAGTTTTTTTGAGCAGAGCAAGGAAGAAAAAACAGAATCCTCATAAGTGTGATAATATGGCAAAAAAATACAATAAATACGAGAAAGCAAGATTAATAAGCGCAAGAGCGCTGCAGTTGTCAAAGGGCGTCGTGCCTCTTGTCAGGACAAATGAAATAAATCCAATAAATCAGGCAGAGGAAGAGTTCAAAAAAGACAGGATTCCTTTTGATGTTTGTAATTAAAAATAATTCTATTGGAGAGTTTGTTTAGGCAAAGTTGCATAGAATTTCGAGGAGAGTATACATGTATTTATTTTTTGATACCGAAACAACAGGATTGCCGGCAAATTTTAATGCCCCGCATACGCAGGTAGATAATTGGCCCAGGATGGTTCAATTAGCATGGTCTCTCTACGATGAAAATGAGATGTTTGTTTCTCAATCCAATGATATTATAAAACCAGAAGGATATAGAATCCCTCTTCATGCTTCGAAAATACATGGAATAACTACAGAATATGCATTGAAAAATGGAGTAAATCTAAAAACAACATTAAAGAAATTTTCAGAAGCCCTGGATGATGCGCAAATAATAATTGCCCACAATATTGCATTTGATGAGAAAATCATTGGGGCTGAATTAATCCGGAAAAATGTATCCAGCGCTCTTTTTAAAACGCAGAGATTTTGCACAATGAAATCAACAATAGATTTTTGTAAAATCCCGGGATATCGCGGCCATAAATGGCCAAAATTATCTGAACTCCATGAGATACTATTTAACCAGGGATTTGAAGATGCCCATAATGCTGAAGCAGATACTCAAGCATGCGCAAAGTGTTTTTTTGAATTGAAAAGGAGAGGAATTATTGATGTCATAACATAAAAACAATGCCGACAGACCTGCTTATTTCTACACGAGGTTAATAGAGCACTCAAACAAAGTTTTTCAATAAATAATTTTGCTTAATTCAAAAATAGAGCGGCAAAATTCTTTAATGAAAGCGTCTAAACTTGTACATACTTGCAGTTTATACACAATAAGAAAAATGTTTCTGCAAAAATTTTTAATGTTGTGTCTAAACTTATATACCTAATGTAGAGTTTATACACAATAAGAAAAAATAGGGAATATATTTATGAAAACAATAGACTGCCACTGCCATATACAGGATGCAAAATACAGGGATAATTTTGAAGAATTTGCAGAAGAGCTAAAGGAAAAATGCCTGTTTGTAATTGTCAGCGGGGCAAACAGGCAATGGAACAGGGATGCAGTTACTCTGGCAAAAAAATACCTGGATTTTATTTATGCAACCATTGGTCTGCACCCGATAGATGCTTCTAAAACCAGCAAAGAGGAATTTGAAGAGGAATTAAAATTTATTGAGAAAAACAAAGACAATATCGTCGCTGTCGGGGAAATCGGACTTGATTATCACTGGGAAAAAGACGAGCAAAAAATAGATTTGCAAAAGCAAAGATTCATTGAATTCCTGAACCTTGCAAAAAAAATAAACAAGCCGGTTGTGATACACAGCTGGGATGCAGAGGAGGATTGCATAGATATATTGAAGCAGCAGAACATGGAAAAAGTGGTCATGCACTGCTTTTCCGGTAAAAAACATGCAATGGAAAAAGCTTTGTCTTATGGAGATTATATCTGTTTTTCAACAAATGTTTTGTTTTCGAAAGCATTGAAGAAACTCGCCCGGGACTGCCCTGTTGAAAAAATGCTCATAGAAACGGATTCGCCTTATTTAGATCCGAACCATACAGGAAAGAACCTTCCGTGGAATACGCTTTTGTCAGTTAAAAAAATTGCGGAACTAAAAAAGACAGATCCTGATATGTTGCTAAATAAAATAATAGAGAATGCAAAAGAAGTGTTTGGGATTTAACACATTTCAAGAACAGAAAAAACCTTTTTTGTATCGGTGTAGTCATCAAACAAAAATCCTGCAATATATTTAAAATTAATTCACAGGATTTTTTCTCGCCAATTATGAGCCGGGAAATTTTCTTTTTATCCTCTTGTTATGTTGAATTAATTTTCTCGGCTAAAAAAACTTGTATATTTCAAAATCCTACAAAAACATATAAAAATAAGGAAAGCAACAAAAAAGGATTTAGATTCTTTAACTCAACTTCTTATTGAATTCAAGGAGGTTTTAACAGAATATGAACTCGAAGACTTAAAGGTTTTTAGAAGAAAAGAAAAATCTTTAAATTCAATTAAAGAATCTGTTAAGGCAGAAATTGATAATAAAAAAGGTTTATTTTTAGTTGCAGAAGATAAAGACAAATTAGTTGGTTTTGGTTTTGGAACTCTTCAGGAAAAGAATCACCTGGTTTTTAAAACTGCGAAATACAGAAGGTTAAAGCATATTTGGATTAAAGAAGAATATAGAGGAAAAGGTTTAGCTTCAAAATTAAAAGATAGATTATTTAGTGGTTTAAAGATAATAATTGTAAATATATAAGATTATTAGTTCTTGATATAAATCCTCCAAAACACATATATAAAAAGCAGGGTTTTGAAATAGTCTTAGATGAAATGAATAAAATAATTTAAACGCTAAATATAGACCCTCACACAAGACTACTTTATTTACGATACAAAAAATAAATTTTGTATAACATTGGGCTTAAACGAAGTTGCGTAGCGAAGCGGAGTAATTTGGTTGGTCCGGGACCGATGGGCGAACATCATAGCAATTTATTTAAAAATATAAAGATTATACTCTCTTTATGCTATGGTAATGATTGATGTAAAGCACAGCGAACTATGCAGTGCTGTCGGCAAAAACATTCCTGTTGATGAATTGTCTGAAATTTTATTTGATTTTGGACTGGAATTAAAAAAGCACATTGGTGATGATTTAAGCATTGAACTGACTGCTGAGCGAAGCGATCTGATTTCTCTCCAGGGGCTTGCAAGGGCATTGAGAAATTATACCGGGCTGGAAGATAAAATGCCGGAATGGAATGTAAAAAAAAGCAATTACGAAGTAGAAGTAACAGATATGCCAAAGCAATGGTCTTATGTTGTCTGTGCAGTTGCAAAAAACCTGAAATTTGATGATGAAAAAATCAGAGAAGTGATGAGAGTACAGGAAAAGCTTGCAGGCACTTTTTTGAGGAACAGGAAAAAGGGAGGAATTGGGATATATCCTCTTGATAAAATCCATTTTCCTGTTAAAGTTATAGGGAAAAACCCGGACAAAGTAAAATACCGCCCACTGGAATATCCAAAAGAAATAACAGCAAAGCAAATCCTTTCTCTGCATCCTACCGGGAAAAAATACGCTCATTTAGTGGAAGGATGGAAAAAAATGCCTTTTTTTATAGACTCTGAAGGCACAATTATGTCCATGCCTCCGATTATAAATTCCCATACTGTCGGAAAGATTACTCCAGATACAAAAGACATCTTTATTGAAGCAACAGGAATAAACCTGAAAGTTCTGGAAGAGGCAGTAAACATAATCTGCGCAATGTTTGAGGATATGGGTGCGGATATTTATTCAACCAAAATTAAATACAGCAACAGGACAATCACAACCCCTAATTTAGCTCCTTATGAGCGACAGGTAAGTATCAATTATGCAAACAAAATGCTGGGACTGAAACTGAGCAGAAAAGACACAGAAAAACTCCTTAAAAAAATGATGTACGGCATTTCCAAAACAGAAGGAGACACAATAAAAGTAAAAGTTCCAAAGGTCCGGGTTGATCTATGGCATCAGATAGATCTTGTGGATGACATTGCAAGAGCATACAAATTCAATAAGTTTCCTCTCACGCTTCCTTCAATTTCCACAATAGCCTCGACGCTCCCGTTGTCTGATTTGTCAGAACAGCTAAGCGATATGATGGTCGGTCTTGGATTTGCTGAAATCTATACCCTTGGATTGACATCTACAGTCGACCAGTATGAAAAAATGAATATAGAACCGGATGAGCATATACACTTAAATGAAAGCGCTGAGCAGGGAATAAACATGACCCGCACATGGCTCCTCCCGGAAAGCTTAAACTCACTGGAACACAACAAAAACAGACCTGTTCCGCAGAAAATATTTGAATGCAGCTTTGTTGTAATTCCTGATGCCAAAGAAGACGTAAGATCAAGAACTGTCAAAAAACTCTGCGCATGCATCAGCGACAATGTCGTAACATTTACCCAGATAAAGCAGGTTCTGGATGCGCTCCTCTGTGCATACAATCTGGATTTGGAAATTCAAAAGACAAAGCACAGTTCATTTATGAACGGAAGATGCGGAAAAATAATCGCAAACAAAAAAGAAATAGGAATCATTGGCGAAATCAATCCTGCTGTACTTTCAAAATGGTCTATTGTAAGCCCGACTGCATGCTTTGAGATTAATATTGATGCACTGCTGGAGTTGATGGAGGAAAAATAATCTGCTCAGCACTATTCTTTTTTGGAAGTTCGACAATCCCAAGCATATTCTTTAATTCTATTTCTATGCCTCGAATATTAACAGGATTTGCAAAAGAAATCAATACATTCTTCCGGTAATCATCCTTGTCAAGCACTTCTATATTAAATTCATCTATATTTGAACAGGCACTCAGCTTTTCCTTCAACCCAACTTTGACAGTTTGACGCCAAATAAGACAGGAAAACCTATTTGACAGTTTACAAAAAACAGGATTTTTCAATAGAATTTATGTGATAATCGCTTGTTTTTGACTATAAATCCACTT
>Ga0164318_10006252_pt1 | contig 11542 bp, 12 predicted proteins | sample GuaBasSedimGuay9_FD_113734 | JGI IMG/M metagenome (GOLD analysis project Ga0164318, IMG submission 113734) | Subseafloor sediment microbial communities from Guaymas Basin, Gulf of California, Mexico - Guay9, Core 4571-4, 0-3 cm | ecosystem: Environmental > Aquatic > Marine > Hydrothermal vents... | reverse complement strand
TCTTTGCCCGTTTTTTAACCTAAGATTTCACCTTTGCGGCTGCTCAGATTTTAATTTTCTTAAGTCGCCGGATTACGGCGTATTAGAGAAATTCAGGGTTGTTTTTGGGGAATGTCCGGAAATCTTTGTCTTTAAGCGCCTGAATCAGAACACGCAGTTCTTCTTTTTTCATAGAGAAAGATTCTTCCCGGGAAGGAAATATGCCGTTTTTAATATCGCTGATAAAATCCCTCACGGATTTGCTTACAAGAGATGATAAATCCGCATACTCACGCACAAACTTTGGTTTTATCCTTTTATAAAACCCCAGCAAGTCATAAAGCACAAGCACCTGGCCGTCGCATGAATTTCCCGCGCCTATGCCTATAGTTAAAGACTTTACCCTTTCCGTTATAAGACGCGATACTTTTGAAGGCACACACTCAATAACAAGGCTGAAAACACCAAGCTTATCCAATGTATCGGCTTGTTTTATCAATATGAGCGCTTTTTCTGAATCTTTGCCCTGAACCTTAAATCCGCCCAATTTATCCGCGGTCTGGGGGGTAAGTCCGATATGGCCCATGACAGCTATGTTATTTTTTATAAGAATACGGGTTATTTCCTCACAATGAGAAAACCACTCAAGCTTTACAGCATCCGCGCCTGCTTCTTCCACAAATTTCTTCGCGTAGTATAACGCTCTCTTTTTATTTATCTGATAACTCACATAAGGCATATCCGCAACAACCAATGCCCGTTTTACCGCCCTCTTAACCGCGCGGGTATGGTTAAACATCTCTTTGAAACTTATATCTTTTGTTGAAGACATACCAAGCACTACATTCGCCATGGAATCACCTACCAATATAATATCTATTCCCGCCTCATCTAATATTGAGGCGAAAGAAAAATCATAGGCCGTAAGCATTGTTATCTTCTCTTTGCCTTTTCTGGAAATAATATCTTTTATTTTTTTGTTTCTAAAATACATAAATCTTCTCTTCCCCTCCGGTTTTTACCACAACAAATATCTTCATCGTATAAGGAACCTTACTCAAGAAATCTTTGATATTATCCGGCCCCATAGCAAAAAATGCCGTTGCCAGGCCGTCAGCGCTTGTGCAGTTCTTTGTAACTACAGTAACGCTCACTACCCCGTTATTGACAGGATACCCCGTTTTAGGATTAATAATATGCGAATAGCGCCTCCCTTTATAATCTATGAACTGCTCATAATCACCGCTTGTGGCAGCAGCTTCATCAGAAAGAAGCACAGTATCAATAATACCGCCTTTAGCAGAAGGTTCTTTTATGCCAATTTTCCATGGCTTTCCGCTGTCCTTCCCGAGACAATATATGTCTCCTCCGGCGTTGATAAGCGCGCTTTTTACCCCGGCCTTTCTTAAACGCATAGCCGCTTTATCAACCATATAGCCTTTGGCAATCGCGGAAAAATCAAGCAGCAGCCCTCTTTTGGAAATAATTACTGTCTTATCTTTTCTGTCCACCTTTATATATTCCATTCCTCCTTCTTTTGTTAAATCCGATACTTCAGAAGAAGAAACCGTTCTTATTTTCTCCTTGCCCGCGATAACATCCTTCCAAAGACTGTAATCTCTCCCCTTACTAACATCAAAATACCCGCCGGTAATCCTGTATAATTCCTTTGACAAAGAAATAAGCTCTATCATTTCATCAGACACGCCAAAAGGACGATTATAAGTGTTATTCAGGCGCGAAACTTCAGAATTCTTGTCATATATGTTAAATATCTTATTAAGCCTTTTAAACTCATCGTAAACAATCCCGGAAGCGCGTTTATCAGGCGATGTAACCGTAAGATATGTTCCTGATATTACAAATGTTTTCTTATATGGATGTCTCGTGCAGGATGAAAACAAAACGAGAACAAGAAATAAAATTAACCTCTTAACCATCTAATAAGCTCCTTTAAATCCATACAGTTTAAGGCATCTTTCTTCTCAAGCCAGCCCCTGCGGGCAACACTTAAACCAAACCCCATCATATCAAGCTGTTCTAAATTATGGGCATCTGTGCCCAAAGACAATTTTACTCCTGAATTCTTTGCGTGCAATATATTAATATCTCCTAAATCAAGCCTTTGGTAATGACAATTAACCTCTAAAGCGGTATTGTAATCCCTGGCCGCCTTAATCACCTCATCCATATCAATATCATATTCCGGCCTCACCCCAATAAGGCGCCCTGTAGGATGCCCTATTATATGAACGTATTTATTTTTACAGGCAGCGACTATTCTTTTGGTTAACTTCTCCTTTGACTGTTTAAAACCTGAATGGATTGAAGCGATTACAATATCAAACTCTTTAAGAATGCTGTCTGGATAATCAACCTTTCCCTCCCCTAATATATCGGCTTCTGTGCCGCATAAGATCCTTATACCCCTCATTTTCTTATTTAATTTTTTTATCTCTTCTATCTTTTTGTAAACTTCTTTTTTCTGCAGCCCTCCGGCTACCCGAAGAGACTGAGAATGGTCTGTAATTGCTATGTATTGATAATTTCTCTTTATAGCTTCTTTTACTATTTCAAGAATAGAAGCCCTGCCATCGCTGTATAAAGAGTGGACATGCAAATCGCCTTTTATGTCTTTAAGCCCGATAAGTTCGGGCAGGCTGCCTCTAAGGGATGCTTCTATTTCCCCTCTGTCTTCACGAAGCTCGGGAGGGATATAGCCCATTTTCATAAAAGAAAAAATCTCATTCTCTGTTTTCCCGCAAAGCCTCTTATTTTTCTTCTCGTCAAACACGCCGTATTCATTTATTTTGTACCCGCGTTTTAAGGCAAGCTGCCTTATCTTGATGTTGAATTGTTTTGAGCCGGTAAAATACATAAGCGCCGCTCCGAAATTTTCGTTTTTGACAACCCTTAAATCAATCTGTATATTGCGTTCACCTGCCAAAACGGAAGCCTTAGTGCTGCCTTTTGCGATAACTTCCCTGACCGAAGGGTGTTTAACAAACGCATTCATAACCATGGAAGGGTTATTTGACTCTATAAGTATGTCAATATCCCCAACAGTCTCTTTCCGGCGGCGTAAAGACCCGGCATATTCAATACGGCGCACACCCTTTAAGCCCTTCAGGCTGTCAATAAAACCGCCGGCTATATTTAAAGCCAAATAGAGAAGAGTCCTTTTGCTCCCCTTTTTTATAAGTTTTATTCCCTTTATTATATTCTCTTCGGTCTTTCTTTTTATCCCCTCTATTGACTGTAACTTACCCTTTTTGGCTGCAGCTTCGAGCTTATCTATGGTATCAATCTTAAGCTTATCGTATATGTTTTTAATGGTTCTGGGCCCTAAACCCGGTATATCAAGCATCAGGATAAGCCCGGGCGGCATCTCCCTCTTTAGCTTCTCATAAAACTTAAGCGTGCCCGTTTTTATTATCTCTTCAATCTTTAACGCTAAATCTTTCCCTATGCCGGGAATCTTTTTTAATCCGCCTTTATCTAAAATAGCATCCAAATCCTCAGGCAGGCTTTCAATATTAAACGCCGCTTTCTCATACGCTCTTATCCTGAAAGGGTTATCCCCCTTTAGTTCAAGAATCCTTGCTATATTCTTGAATATTCTAGCGATTTGTGCGTTTTTCATTGCGCGAAAAAGAAGCAGAAACCTTATTTCTTATACCGCCGCGTGCAGTAAATTCAGCTTCTACAACAAGCTCCCTCGGGCTTAATACTTTCTTTAAATCGTTAAGTATTTTATTCACTGCGTGCTCATTATAAACCCGGACATTTCTGAACGCGTAGAGGTAATATTTTAATGACTTAAGCTCTATCAGCCTCTTATCGGGAACATATTTTATGTTTAGACGGGCATAATCAGGAAGGCCGGAGAAAGGACAAAGACAGGTAAATTCATCCGATTCAAGATTAACCGTTATTCTACTCCTGGGATACTTATATTTTATAGTCTGCAATATAGAAACGTCTATGTCTTTAGGCAAAAAAACCCTGCCTTCTGTTTTTTTCGCTTTCTTCTCTATAGAAGATGTTAATCTATCTTCATAAATCATGCATACCGTCCTTTTTCCAGCTTCTGCAAAGTATAATGATTTTCATATTTCATAAATTATAATACGGCCTTCGGTTTATATCAAGGATAAACGAAAAAGCCAAAAACTTAGGCCTGATACTCCTTCCCGGACATGTTTAAAAAAGGGTCAATATGAAGATGGTATTTACAAAATCCGCGCAGGATAAAGTTTATTTCTTCCCGGCATACTTTAGAAAGGTTTATCCTTAATACCTGAGGAAAGCCTGTCCGCTGAATGTATTCTATAGCGGAAGAAGCCTCCGGGCTTATCGAATGAGCGTCTTTCTTTAGTACTCTGCATTTATCACATATAATGCCGCCGCTTGATACGCTGAAATACATCTTGTCCGCGTAAGGACGATGGCATTCTATGCATAGATTAAACTCAGGCTTAAATCCGCATATAGTAAGAAACTTTATCATGAAAATATATATAAGCCTCTCCGGAGAATAACTCTTTAGGCTCTCAAGAGAATATTTAAGAAGGTAGAAAACCCGGGGGTTAGCATAAAACAAAACAGTATACTTATCAACAACCCGCGCGAACATAGCAGCCATGCTGTTTTTGTCTATATCCCTGCGTAAGAAATCATAACCATCTATAAGCTCAGCATAAGACACAAGCCAAATCTCGCTTTTACGGGGGTAGAGTACAAATTCATTAAGGGTAAAAATATCCAGAGAGGAACTGAATTCTTTTTTGTTGGTATAAAACCCCTTAAAGAGACCCTGAATTTTACCAAACTTCATTGTATAGATGGAGGCCAAAATAGAGGTTTCCCTGAAATTAATCCTTTTTATGACAAACCCTATGTCTTTATCAATCATAGATAAATCTCGTATCTCGTATTGCGTATCGCGTAATGCGTATTAATACTTATTGACGTCAGACCCCAGATGCTTGATTCTGATTCTTAGTTTTTGTTATATGGCCAAATTCTACAGATTTTATGAACTTGATTATCATTTATCCGGAATCAAGAATCTAAAATCAAGAGTTAAATAAATATTACGCGTTCTTCCACGCTGCACCCAACATCCTATATATTAAGTCATAATTTTCTTCAGTATCCTTTGTTGTTTCTTCTCCATCTTGATACGCTCTTTTTTTGTATAATCACGCCATCCTAAAAGGTGCAAAATTCCATGAACTATATAGAGAATAATCTCGTTGTCCACAGAACTGTTGTAAAGCGCCGCGTTGCTGACTGCCTTCTCAACAGATATAACAATCTCCCCTAAGAATCCAGGGGCGAATTTGTCCTTTAGAGGGAAGGATATAACGTCTGTTGTGCGGTTTCTCTTAAAATAACGCCGGTTGAGTTTCTTTATAAAACAGTTGTCGCAAAAAACCAAAGATACATAAGCATTATTTGCCTTAAGAATCTTAAGAATTTTTTCTGTTTTCTGGCGGATTTCAGCCTGTTTTATTCTCCTGATTCTTTGAAGATTTTTTATCTGTGTCATCCTGGGGATAAGTTATACGGGTATGAAATGTAGCGTTTAAGACTCTTATAAAACTTTCTGCAATCTTCTCTAAGTCTTTTAGCGTTAAATCACTCTCGTCAAGCTCGCCTTCAATAAACTTTCTTCTTACAATATCATTCACCATTTCTTCAATACGGGAAGGAGTAGGTTCTTCCAGCGTCCGCGATAATGCCTCTACAGTGTCGGCTAAAGAGACTATGGCAATCTCTTTGGACTGAGGCTTAGGGCCCGGATACCTATACTCCTCTTCGTTTCCCGACTCAGGTTCAAGTTCTTTTGCACGGTGATAAAAATAATATACGAGACTTTTGCCGTGATGCTGCACAATAAAATCTATTATCTTCGGATTAAGATGGTATCTCCTGGCAAGTTCAACACCTTCTTTTATATGGTTTATAATAATAAGCTTGCTTATTGAAGGCTTTAAATCCTTATGGACATCACGGTAAGGAATCTGATTCTCGACAAAATAATGCGGTTTGCTTATTTTGCCTATATCATGGTAATACGAACCTACTCTTGCCAAAAGTGAATTTGCGCCTATTGCCTCGGTTGCCGCTTCCGCAAGGTTAGCTACAACCAGAGAATGATGGTATGTGCCCGGGGCTTCCAAAATCATCTTCTTAAGAAGGGGATTGTTGAAATCTGAAAGCTCAAGCAAAGAAACATTTGTCACTACGCGGAAAATATATTCAAACAAAGGCAAAACGCCGATAACAACAATGGCGGAAACAATACCGCCAAGCACACATACCTTTAGCAATTCTACATCAGTATAAGAAAAGAAATAAAACCCCTGGCCTTTCTCGCCGATAAAAGCAACAACGAACTGCAGTAATCCCGCAAAAAAACCGGCGCGGATAATCATAAACCGCATCCTTACCCTGTAACTCATCATTGCCGCTGCTATAGAAGATGTCAAAAGCGATATCCCCACAACCAAACCGAAACTTCCCGTCTGTGTCGAAGCCGCCATTAAAGAAATAACCACAGAGAACAATATGGAAAGCTGCAAATCGTCAAAAAGAACTGTAATCAAAATGGCAAACCCTATAGCTGAGACAGCATAAGGAGAAAGTTTAAAAGTTACGGTAGTCAGAACAACTATAAGCACTGCCATTACAACTAATGTAAAAAGGTCCAATGAAGAAGGCAGTTTCCTATCTTTACAAAAATACTTAAGGTACAGGGCAAGCACTACAATAAGAATAAGCGAAGATAAATTTATAAAGTATATGAGGAAGAAAAAAGCAGCAATTATAAAAAGAATCACGGCAGTTAATACTGATATTATTCTAGAGCTTTTCTTTTTGGTAAAAAGATTCATAAGCTTTGACTATTTTCTGAATTAGGGGATGCCTCAATACATCCCTGTTGGTTAAGTTTATAAATTTTATGCCCTTTATGAATTTAAGTATTCTTACCGCTTCAGTTAACCCTTTAGGTTTCCCTCCCGGCAAATCACTCTGGGTTATATCTCCGGTAATAACTACTTTGGAATTAAAACCAATCCTTGTAAGAAACATCTTTAACTGTTCTGAAGTGCAATTCTGCGCCTCATCAAGTATTATGAAAGCATTATTAAGAGTCCTGCCGCGCATATAAGCTAAAGGGGCAATTTCAATAACGCCGGTATCAAGATTCTCTTCTATTGCATCTGCATCCATCATATCATAAATAGCATCGTAAAGCGGCCTAAGATACGGACTCAACTTATCGTGCATATTCCCCGGCAGAAACCCTAAAGATTCTCCTGCCTCAATAGCCGGACGGGTAAGGATAATCCTGCTTGCCTTTGCCTGAATAAGATAATTAACAGCCATAGCCATTGCCAAATATGTTTTGCCTGTTCCGGCGGGCCCAATTGCAAAAGTAATATCATGAGTATTTATTGCTTCTATGTATTTCTTTTGTCCTTCTGTTTTTGGAACGATAAATTTTTTCCTGGAAAAAACTTCTATACGGGAAGACTCCTTATCGGGAGACAAAAGAGAACCGGAATTAATATAACCCGTCATTTCTTCTTTAGTAAGAAACACACCCTCTTTAGCAAGCTTAACCATTTTTTCAAGAAAGTAAACAGCCTCAGAAACCCTGTCCTTTGGGCCTTTTACTGCTAAACCTTGTGAACGAATATTAACACTTACACCAAACTCTTCTTCAAAAAATTTAAGCTTTTTATCCTGATGCCCGAATATTTCTCTGACAACGGAACTCTCGGAAATACTAACTAACTTCTCCATTCACCACCTGGCTGACTACCGCATATAAGAAACATGTAAAAAGATTACTTAAGCTGGGGTATTTTTATTCTAATTCCGGGGTATACCCTGTCAGGATTCTTAATAATACTCTTGTTCTCTTCATAAATAAGTTTCCATTTTCTTGTTGTTCCGTAAAACTTGCTGGATATCTTCTGAAGGGTATCATTTTTCCGGACCGTATAATACTTATATTTTAGCTTTGGTTTCTCTTCTATTGAAGAAACAGGAATCACTTCTACCGGCTCCTCCTGCGGTTTATTAATCTCTTCTTCTATAGTGCCGGTGGACGCCTCTTTAGTCAAAGCGGAATTTTCCTTTTCTCCAGGAGAAGAAACTGCCGCGGGCTTACCCGTTATAGACTCAGGGGCATGAGCTCCTAATTCTATCTCAAAGACAGTAACAGGCCTCATTTTGCCTAAAGACGGTTTATTTTTCTTAGGTTCCTCACCCTCTTTAGGTTTACCCACGATATATCCACGGTTACCGCTTACCTCAGTATTAACTCTTGGTTTATAAACAGTATATGTCCTGATAAGACAACCGGAAATAAAGAATATTCCCAGGCTTAGTACTATTAGCTTCCTCATGCCCCCCTCCTCTTTAATAAAACATTATATATCATTTTGCATCTTCTTCTCTTATCACACCGAGAGAAAGCTCTTTAAGCTGTGCGCCCTTCACAGAAGAAGGAGCATCGGTTAAAGGGCAAATTCCTCTTTGTGTCTTTGGAAAAGCGATAACGTCCCTTATACTGTCCGAACCGCTTATTATAGCATACAATCTGTCTAATCCGAATGCTATTCCGCCATGCGGCGGAACGCCGTATCTAAACGCTCTGATAAGAAATCCGAACCTCTCCTGCGCTTCATCCGGAGGCAATCCGATTATATCAAAAATCTTCTTCTGAAGCTGGCGGGAATGAATTCTTATTGAACCGCTGGCAATCTCACTGCCATTAAGCACCAAATCATATGAACGCGAACGCACACGGGAAAGGTCTTTGTCCAAAAACTCAATATCACCGTTTTTTGGAGCAGTAAAGGGATGATGCTGAGGCTGCCATTTTTTTTCTTCTTCATTAAACTCAAAAAGAGGAAAATCAACAACCCACAAAAAGCGCCACTTCCCTTCCCCTATATCCGGTTTATCGGAAGAATATTTCTTTACCGCTTCCTCATAAGAAATTCTCGGAAAAGGAATCTTAACTTCTTCCCCAAGCGCTTCTCTAAAGACAAAAGAAAACATCTCTTCACAAAAAGCGTAAATGTCTTCCTCTTCTACAAACGACATTTCTAAATCAAGCTGGCTGAATTCGGGCTGCCTGTCACGGCGAAGGTCTTCATCTCTAAAACACTTAACAATCTGATAATACTTATCAACCCCCGATGCCATAAGAACCTGCTTAAAAAGCTGCGGAGACTGCGGAAGGGCATAAAATTTACCAGCGCTTAAACGCGAAGGCACAAGAAAGTCCCTCGCCCCTTCAGGAGTAGACTTGGTAAGAAAAGGAGTATCTATTTCTAAAAATCCCTGTTTATCCAGAAACAGACGAAATTTATGGTTAAAAGAGTGCCGTATAATAAAGTTTTTTAAGACAGGCGCCCTGCGCAAGTCAATGTAACGATGCCTAAGGCGTACCTCTTCCTGTGCTTCTATAACGTCTTCAACGGGAAACGGCAGCTCTTGAGCTCTGCTTAAATACTCAATGTCTTTCGCAAATATTTCAAATTTACCTGTGGGAATATCGGGATTTTCTGTCCCCTCAGGGCGCAGGTTTACATCCCCTTTTATACGCACAACATCTTCATTGTGCAATTCCTTTGCCTTTGAGTAAGCTTCCTTATGGGGCTTGGGGGTAAAAACAACCTGAAGTTTCCCATAACGGTCGCGTAAATCAATAAAAATAATTCTGCCATGGTCTCTGCGCGTATCAACCCATCCGCACAAGAAAACTTCTTTTCCCTTCAACTCTTCGTTTATATCCGCGCAGGTACATGACCTCAGCATATCCTACTCCTTGCTTTCCTGTGTTAAATTTTTTATAATTTCCGGGAAATCGCCAATAGCTGCCTCTTGCTGGATAGATTCTCTCATATTTCTTATTATAACACAACTTTTCTTTAATTCCTCATCGCCGATTATAACAACATAAGGAATTCCTGCCTTCTGCGCCCATTTAAGCTGAGCTTTTAGAGACTTATTTTTATAATCAATAACTGAGGAAACACCGTAATTCCTCAGCTTTCTTAATATATTATAGGCATCTTTATAAACATAGTCTGAAGTATAAGCAACCAGTACATCTGCGGAAGGTTTTTCTTCCGGTTTCGGCAGTAAAAGAAGCATCCGCTCAACTCCCAGAGCAAAACCAACGGCACCAATATCCGGGCCGCCGAGACTCTTAATAAGGTTGTTATAGCGGCCGCCTGCTCCTATTGCGTCCTGTGAACCAAGGCGCTTTGAAGTTATTTCAAAAACAGTATTTGTATAATAATCAAGGCCTCTTACAAGAAGAGGTTCATACACATAAGAAATACCCATTTCACTAAGCAGCTTAAGCAGACTATGAAAATGCTCATAACATGAATCGCAAAGGTAATTGTCTATTTTTATGGAAGAAACCGCATCCCTGCATCCTTCTTTCTTGCAATCAAGGACACGCAAAGGATTGGTAACAATTCTGCGCCGGCAGTCATCACAAAGCTGTCCGCTTTTTAACGACAGCTGCTCTTTTATCAGGCTTGATAACTTATCTTTATCCTTAACGCATCCTAAACTATTAATTTTTAAAACAGCACCCTCTATGCCGGCACTTTCTATAATACGCATCGCTACTTCAATAACCTCAGCATCAAGATAAAAGCTGTTTGAGCCTATCGCTTCAGCTCCAATATGATGGAATTCCCGCAGTCTGCCCTTTTGCGGCCTTTCTCCCCTGAACATAGAACCCGTATAATAGAATTTACAAAAATCCCTATGCTTGTAAATACTGTTTTCTATATAAGAACGGGCAATCTGTGCCGTACCCTCAGGCCTAAGCACAATATCTTTCCCTGCTACTTTAAACATCTGCCTTTGAGTAATATCGGTAACTTCTCCTATGCCTTTCTTGAAAAGTCCGTCTTCTTCCAGATGGGGCAGAATGAGCTGCTCATAGCCGAAAATGGAAAATATCCTCTTTGCCTTTTTTGTTATATTTTCAAATAATATTGACTGAGGAGGGTAAAAATCGCTTGTGCCCCTAACGCTATGAAAAAGATTACTCATTGTAAAGATGGAAAAGAAAGATAATCAGGCTCCGGGGGAATGTTATTTTATTTCTTTTTTCATCTCTAAGCCGGGCTTAAATGTTACGGTGTTGCGTTCGGGAACAGGAACGACATCGCCTGTTTTGGGATTCCTTCCTATTCTTTTCTTTCTCCTTTTTACCTTAAAAACACCGAAGTTCCGTATCTCTATCTTCTTGCCCGCCTTGAGAGCATCAAAAATAACATTAAAAACCTCATGCACAACTTCTTTTACGACAATCTGTTTTTCCCCCGTCTTCTTACTAATTTTTAGAACAATATCTCTTTTTGTCATACATAATTTATACCACCTCAATTTTGAGGTGTCAAGAGAAAGTTTCACTCACGCAATGAGTTACAACAAGCCGCAAACCGTAAAGACACTCTTCTTGATACAAGGCTACACAGCTTGCAACCACTATACTTTAAGAGAAATA
>Ga0164318_10006251_pt1 | contig 11543 bp, 8 predicted proteins | sample GuaBasSedimGuay9_FD_113734 | JGI IMG/M metagenome (GOLD analysis project Ga0164318, IMG submission 113734) | Subseafloor sediment microbial communities from Guaymas Basin, Gulf of California, Mexico - Guay9, Core 4571-4, 0-3 cm | ecosystem: Environmental > Aquatic > Marine > Hydrothermal vents >... | reverse complement strand
GAATACGGTCAGGCGTGAATTCTGTTAGTTTGCGGCGTCCGCAACCAGGTCGACAACCGGGTCGCGACGACCGGGTCAGGGTCGACAACCGGGTCAGGCTTGACAAATGGGTGGAGGGGACAACCGGGTCAGGCTTGACAAATGGGCGTTAGGTTTTAATGAAGAGAAAAAACTATTTCAATTTGGCTTTGGCGCCGCAGACCAGGGATTCAAGGGCCAAGGCAAGGGGTGCGGGAAGTTTTTGATCTTTATAAATGTCAAGCATGCACGGTTGAGTTTTACCGGATATTTTATACACAATCCCTGTGCACTCTTCACGAAAACTCGAAAGGTTGTCAACCTGTCCCCGGTTAAAGGCGTCGCTTAGTGCCAGAGAACTTTCAACAAATGATGAATAGTGACTTTTTAGTAGCAATTGTTCAACATTGCAAGTTAGATCAGCAATTAGCATCCGGTCATTTTGTTCATCTTCTGTAAAACTTGCCCGACACCCTCTGACAAAATCGTAGATAGTTACCCCGCGTTCCCGCAGGCGCTGGAAGATTGAACGACCGGCATAAATACTATTCTGCCGACGAATTGCTTCAACTACACCATCATAAACAACCCTGGCGATTAACTCCCCCATTTTGCTGTGGCCACCACAGTTTTTTACCGTCGGGCCGCGGCCGGCTACCACAATTATATTATCAGTTCCGGTTCCGGTTGCCTGACTGAATGCGGGTTTAACCGAAGATCGGATATCAAGATCCTGCAAAGCCGCGGTCTTCCCCTCGCAGGCACTGATCAAAGCCCGGCTCATTGCCCGGGGAGTCAGATGCGTATTGGTTAATATAATGATATTAATTGTTCCGGGCTTTTCTGCTGCTTCTGATTGCTGCAGTTCATAGTAGCCACCCTTATCAACACTCATGCGCAGTGCATTCGAACAGACCCCGGCGGTGACTAAAGCAACTACTTCCATTTTTTTAAATGAGGCTCTCTTTTGCACCAGATTACACATGTCAGCCCCGGTAAAGAGCAGAGCTGTAGTTTCAGGTTGCCGACCAATGAGATCAGCAACCTGCCGGTCAAATTTCTCCACCCCAATACGATGCACCAAATTCCAGGTTGGCGGCGGCAGATAGTGATTGCCAACACAGGTAATTTCCGATCGCAACCCTTCTAAAGTTGATAATACCTGCATCGGTTCAGCGAGATCGACCACCAGTGTCCGGTGCCTAAAATCGGCTATCGTCAACTCCACAACTTCAGCCTTATTTACATACTCCAATTCTATCGATAATTCCGTGCGGCCATTAACCTCTGCCGGCAGGACCATATTCTCCGGCTGGCTGAAATAATCCGGGTAGATTGAAGCCGCCAACCACTCAACAAAATCACCAATATGGGTAGCGGCACGGCAAGTCAAGGCACAAGGAAAGAAGGTAATTTTATGTTCACAAATCGCTGAAATTTCAGAAAATTGCGGCTGCTTGAAAAAATCTAATACTTCCTGTCGATTACCACACGCATATATAAATTGCGGATTGTAGGTTTGCACCTGGGCGGTATCCACGAAAACAAAATCACCACTCTGTCCCCAGTCCGGCACAATCCCACCGGCGGCCTTGATGATATCATTCTGAAAAGAGTCATCACCGGGAACTAAAAGAGAATCGCGCCCCATCATTCTTAATACCCGTCGGCGTTCAGCCAGAGGTATCTGTGCAACCTTACGAGCAATAAACTCAAGTTGCTGCCGGTTTTTTTCAACAAGTTGTAGTGCTTGTTCATGCCGGCCGACAATTTTACCAATAAGTTTGATGTCCGCATAGGCATCAGCCAGGGATGAGGTTTCAATCTCAACAACGTTACAACCCCGAGATTCGAGAGTTTGCCGCAGGTTCCGTTGTAGAGAAGATATAAAAACCAGATCCGGATGTAACTTCTCGATTTTCACCAATGACGGCTCCAGAAAACCGCCAACGACCGTACAGCGAGCCAGGCGAGCCGGCCGCGTTGTATGATATGTAATTCCCACCAGAGAGCTGTCGGCATCAAGAGCGGTGATAATTTCAGTTACGGAAGGCACCAGAGAGACAATTCGCAACGGCCGTTTAAGCAGCGTAATCCGCTCCCCGGCATCGTCATGAAATGAAAGCGGATAGTTGCAGCTGCCTAGTAACAGCAGTGAGAAAGCAAAAATGATGACTAATATAAATTTTTTCATGTTGGGAAATTGTAGCTTCGGTCGCTGCTTATGATTCATCATTTTAAAGTTCATAGCCAAAAATTAGGATAACGGCGATTACGCGGAATATTATTAACCAGCAAAGCGACAACTAACATAATCAGAGCACCGACTCCGGCCGGGATAATTGCATAAAAATAACCCAGACTGTGAATTTTCTGACCACCAATCACCGCAATTAATGCAGTGGCACCACCCGGAGGATGCAAGGTCTTGGTAAGGTGCATCACGGCAATTGCGGTGGCAACCGCTAAAGGTGACGCCAGCCAAACCTGATTCGGAAAAAGTTTATAGCAAAAAACCCCGATCAGCGCTGAAATAAAATGACCGCCAAGTAGATTGCGCGGCTGTGCCAGCGGACTGTGAATTGCCCCGTAAATCAGCACTGCAGAAGCACCGAAGGAGCCGATTACCATAACCAGGTCAGTTCCGTTAAGTATTCTAGCGTTGACATAGGAAACCGCAAGAATTCCAAGAAAAGCACCAACCCAGGACCATATAACCTCGGAAAAGGGCACCCTTCCGGGGCTCCGGGTTTCCCCTTTCATTTTATTAAAATAGTTGGACCAGAAAGATCGCTCTTTTTTCATCCTGATTCCAACCCCATCAAGTGGCCGCAGCAAATCCCTGCAATCGGGCATCAAGTTTCCGGCCTAATTCCCGGGCTTCTTCAAGTTTTTCCGGCTGTTTATCGAGACTCGGGGTCGTCTCTTCATTGACTTTGGTGCCCGGGCCGAAAAACATATGTACCGCCCCGACTTTACAGGATTCGCCATAGCCGCAGATAAAACAGTTGGCAACCCCCTGAGCTGAAACTGCACCAACACATTCAATCTGATTATATTGAAAAAAAGTTTTGAGATTGTCAACCACAGGATCACCATTCCGACCCCCGACTCCGACCGCAACTGCAATTTTACCACTGACCCCTTTACCTTCTTGGTGCCGAAACTGGTAAAAACGTTCCATAAAGCAGTGCGTCAGACCATTAATCATCGAGTAGTAGTTAGGTGCTCCGATCACATAAGCATCTGCCGCAACAATTTTCTGCCGGAGCTCGCTCATATCATCTTTAACTTTACAGATGTTATCTTCTATACATCCCAGACAGGAAATACAGGGGCCAATTTTTTTCCGCGCCAGCGAAATAAATTCGGTTTCACAGGTTATCGTACTCAATACTTCTTTAACCATACGTTCACTGTTTTCGTCTCGGCGCGGACTCCCGGATATTCCCAAAACCTTCATAGGTTGACTCCTGAAAATTAATCTTAAATGTTTGTCATAAGTGCTCTATAAGTGATAGAAAGGTTTGCATAATGAAAACGTAAGAATACTTACCTAACAAAACCTGTCAATTTTAGCCAGAAAAAAAGCGAAAAAATTTATGGATATTTTACACATTAAAACTGTTGCCGCCGATCTCAAGCTACAAACGCAGCAGGTCAATTCAGTTGCCAAACTTTTTGCGGATGGCGCCACGGTTCCCTTTATTGCCCGTTACCGCAAAGAGATGACCGGCTCTCTGGACGAAGTTGCCATCAGAGAGATTGAAATCCGCCTGGAAAAACTTGCCAGTATGGAAAAGAGGCGTCAGGCAATCACTGAATCTCTGACCGAACAGAAATTATTATCTGCTGAACTCAAGCAGAAACTTGGCGCCGCGATCTCTTTAACTGAACTCGAAGATCTCTACCTCCCCTATCGTCCCAAACGCCGCACTCGGGCCACAGTTGCCCGGGAACGCGGCCTTAAACCCTTAGCTGATATACTTTTCAAGCAGCAGGAACTTGAACCTGCACTCAGAGCGCAACAGTTTGTCAACCCCGCCAAAGAGATTAACACCTTAGCCGATGCCCTCGCCGGAGCCCGGGATATCATTGCTGAAAAGATAAATGAAGATATCAACGCCCGGACCCGTTTACGCCGGATTTTTATAAATGATGGCGAAATCAAAGCGGTTGTAATCAAAGGCAAAGAGTCGGAAGGAATAAAATTCCGTGATTATTTTGACTGGCAGGAGAAGAGTGCCAGAGTTGCCGGGCACCGGCTGCTGGCGATGCTTCGGGGTGAAAGAGAGAAAGTTTTACGCATCAGTATACGCCCGCCGCTCGAAAAAGCGCAGGAAATTCTCAAAAAAAGATTCTTAAAAGGAAATGGTCCAAGTACCGCAGAAGTTGAAACCGCGCTCGCGGATGCCTACAAAAGATTGCTGGCTCCGGCCCTGGAAAATGAGTTACGGCAGATCTTGAAAGATAAGGCCGAAGCTGAGGCAATTAGCGTTTTTGCTGCAAACTTAAAAGAGCTTCTTCTCGCCCCGCCGTTGGGTGCGAAAAAGGTTCTGGCGCTGGACCCGGGATTTCGCACCGGCGCCAAATTTGCGGTGCTCTCAGCTACCGGCGAACTTCAGGAACACGGAGTTATTTACCCGACAACTTCTGACAAAGCGAAATCTGAAGCCGCAAAAACAGTTAAAGATATCTGCCGACGTTATGCCATCGAGGCAATTGCAATTGGCAACGGCACCGCCGGTCGGGAGACTGAAACATTTGTCCGCGAACTTAAACTTTCGGAAACTGTAACCATAACGATGGTCAACGAAGCCGGGGCCTCTGTTTACTCAGCTTCAGAGATTGCCCGAAATGAATTTCCAGACCACGATATCACTGTACGCGGGGCTGTTTCGATTGGTCGCCGACTTCAGGATCCACTTTCAGAATTGATTAAGATCGATGCTAAAGCAATCGGCGTCGGCCAATACCAACATGATGTCGATCAAAAACATTTGCAGCAACGTCTGGATGATGTGGTTATCAGCTGCGTCAACATGGTCGGGGTTGAGGTCAACCAAGCCAGCCTGCAGCTTTTAACCTATGTTGCCGGTTTGAATCCGACCATCGCCCGCAATATCATCAAATACCGAACAGAAAACAATCCTTTCCGAAAGCGAAAAGAGCTTCTTAAAGTTCCACGGTTAGGCCCAAAAGCCTTCGAGCAGGCCGCCGGTTTTCTGCGCATCAAAGAGAGCACCAACCCGCTTGATGCCAGTGCCGTCCATCCTGAAAACTATGAGCTGGTGGCCAAGATGGCCGCAGATTGCGGCGTTTCAATTAAGCAACTTATCACAAACGAAAATGCCCGACAGAAAATTATTATAGAAAATTACCTGTCATCGAGTGTCGGTCGACCGACACTCGATGATATTGTTGCCGAACTCAACCGTCCGGGCCGCGACCCGCGTTCCGGCTTTGTTGAATTCCATTTTCAAGACGGAATCAATGAAATCAGTGATCTCAGTATCGGCATGTGCCTGCCGGGACTTATCACCAATATCACTAAATTCGGTGCTTTTGTCGATGTCGGCGTCCATCAGGACGGCTTGGTTCATATCAGCCAACTCGCCAACCGTTTCGTCCGCGACCCGAGTGAAGTAGTCAAACTCGGACAAGCGGTAATGGTAACTATCATGGACGTCGATCAAAACCGCCGCCGCATCGCCCTGTCAATGAAAAATAATCAAACTTGATGATATTCAGAGGAGATAATATATTTTCAGGAGATTATTCTTGACATTATTACCTGTAATTGTCTATGTCTATTTATCAAAAAAATAAACCCCTGTCAGGTTTGGAGGCTATTAATGATTCTCAACAACAAAACCTACATAAGACACACAAATAAACCTGAATGGGGCTTAGGCAAAGTAACCCAAGTCTTGAATCCGGAAAAATTCAGTGCATTCTTCGAAAACCGAGGCTATAAAGTATTAATCTACTCGCCGAATTATATCCAGATTGAAACCGGAATCGAATCGCACCCGCTGCTCGACAACATCGACATAGCCAAAGCAAAAGTATCTCCTCACCACACCACCCTGAAACAGTTGGTTGATACCTTTCTTAAAATTTTCCCGGAAGGTTTCAGTGACAAAAAATATTACGACAATGAACGGGAATACAAATTAAAGGCAGCCAAAAAATTAAATTCCAAACTGAGTAAAGATAAGTTTGAAAAACTGCTCAACGAAAAAGAGTTCGCGGCAATAACCAAGCTTTGCCGGTCAATTGCCAGCCAGACAAATCTCATCTTCCCGAATGAGATGATGGGCCTCAAAGATGCTTTAGCATCTCCAGCCAATCAGGAGATGTTTGCAAAGTCACTTTTCGACCTGCTCTACGGCACCCAGAATCTTAAACCAAGATTTATGCACTTTGCCAAGGTTCTGACCAGCATCAAGGCTGACAAATGGACAATCCAGACTTATTTTCTCTATCTCTCTGATCCAGAGAAATATCTTTTCATGAAACCTTTAATAACTCAAAAAGCAGCAAAGATCTGTAATTTTGAATTACATTATGACTCTAAGTTAAACTGGCAAACTTACAATTCACTCCTAAAATTCGGCATCTATTTCAAGACCGAACTCAGCAAATTCGGCGAGAATCTCACCCCTAAGGATATGATTGACGTCCAGTCGTTTTTCTGGAGTATCGCCAATAAAGATGCCTACCAAAAATGATGACATCGTAAAAAGCCCCCGAAATCAGCTCCATTCTGTTCCAATCGTACATTCGTACTGGCCGGGAGTCCCCACCACTCAACCGTGATCGGGGACAGACTTGACATTCTGCGTCTCCCAGCAAATGTCAAGTCTGTCCCCCTCGAAGTGGGCAAAGCGAACTTCGCGCCTTCTCGATTTAGCGATTTAGCGATTTAGCGATTCAACGAATTTTACTCTAAGTTTTTAAAGTAATGTCGGTCGCGTGACGTCGCGCCTGAAAAAACTTTTCACGACGCCATCAAAGCTGCCCTCGGTTCGCTGTTCCGGTTTTTTAATATTGCAGTGGAGCTTTAGCTGTGATATTTAATGAGCTGAATATTTTTGACTACACTTTATTAGAATTGGAGAAGAAAATGCTGACTCTATCATCCCGCGTACAGGCGATTAAACCCTCCCCGACTCTGGCTATTACTGCAAAAGCAAAACTTCTGCAGGCTGAAGGGGTTGATGTTGTCAATTTTGGTGCCGGCGAGCCTGATTTCGACACCCCGGACAATATCAAGGCCGCTGGGATTAAAGCTATTGAAGACGGCTTCACCAACTATACCGCCGTTCCCGGAATTCCGCAGCTGCGGCAGGCAATTGTCGCCAAACTGAAAAGAGAAAACAATCTTGACTATGCTGAAAATGAAATTGTTGTATCCTGCGGCGGCAAACACTCTTTCTATAATCTGGCCCAGGCCCTGCTGGATCCGGGTGATGAAGTTATCATCCCGGCCCCTTACTGGGTTTCATATCCGCCGATGGTCTCACTCGCCGGCGGGGTGCCGGTGGTACTTGAAACCACTCAGGATGAGGGTTTTAAACTCTCTCCGGAAAGACTTCAGGCGGCGATAACACCGAAAACCCGGGCGGTAATTATTAATTCTCCGTCCAACCCGACTGGGGCCGCCTACAGCGAAGATGAACTTCGGGCTCTGGCGGAAGTTGCCGTTAAAAACAGTATCCTGCTGATCAGTGATGAAATTTACGAACATATTATTTATGATGGCTTTGTGCAACTGTCTCCGGCGGAACTCAGCCCTGAGATCAAAGCGCACTGCATCATTTTGAATGGAGTTTCAAAATCCTATTCAATGACCGGCTGGCGTATCGGTTTTACCGCCGGCCCCGCGCCTTTGATTGCGGCAATGACCAAGATTCAGAGCCAAAGCACATCCAACCCGACATCAATTTCGCAGATGGCGGCGATTGAGGCTTATAACGGCCCGCAGGACTATGTTGTAAATGTGCTGACCGATTTCAGTGAACGCCGGGCTTTTATTATTAAAGCATTGAATGAAATTCCCGGTATCTCCTGCTTTAATCCGCAGGGGGCTTTTTATGCCTTCCCCAATGTCGAAGGTTTACTCGAAAAAAGTTGTAACGGAAAAAAGATTGATTCATCTTTAACCCTGTGTGAGGTTCTGCTCGATGAGGCCAAAATTGCCGCCGTTCCCGGTGAAGCTTTCGGCGCACCCGGCTATATGCGTCTCTCATACGCGACATCAATGGAAAATATAGTTAAAGGTATCAAGAGATTAGATGATTTTGTTAAAGAACTTTCCTAATCTGAAAAAGAGTATTTTTTAGGTTTTTGAGATTCATTCTCTTACACCACGAAGAGCACGAAGAACACGAAGTTGAAAAGTTTTTCTTCGCGCTCTTCGTGCTCTTCGTGGTCTATATCAACCATCCACCATACTATCTAATAATTGTAGATTAAAGATGATTACAGTTACAAACTTAAGTAAAAGTTACGGCGGCCAGACTCTTTTTGAAGATGTCAGCCTCCAGTTTGACCCCGGCAACCGTTACGGAGTGGTCGGCCCAAACGGGGCCGGAAAATCGACATTCATCAGGATTTTATGCGGCACTGAAAGCTCGGATAACGGCTCGGTCAGTCTGCCCGCCAAGATGCGGATCGGCACCCTTAACCAAGACCATTTTGCTTTTGAAAATGAGCTGCTGGTTGATGTTGTTATGCAGGGCCAAATGGAACTTTTCAAAGCTTTCGCGAAGAAAGAAAAACTTTTGGCCGAAGCCGAACCTGATGCCGAACAGATCATTGAACTCGAAGAGATTATCCAACATTACGATGGCTATCAGGCGGAAAGCAGAATCTCACAAATGCTTGAAGGCTTAGGGATTGCAACGATCTATCACACGCAGCCGATGCAGGTTCTCTCCGGTGGTTACAAACTCAGGGTATTACTGGCCCAATGTCTTTTCAGCCAGCCCGAAGTCCTGCTGCTTGATGAACCGACCAATCATCTCGACATCATGTCGGTACGCTGGCTCGAAGAGTATCTTGCAGACTATAAGGGCACAGTTATCGTGGTCTCGCATGACCGCGATTTTATCAATCAGGTCTCAACCCATATTGCTGATATCGATTACCAGACTATCAAAATCTATCCTGGCAATTACGATTATTATCTTAAATCGCGGGAGCTCGAAGACCTCCAGCGCCGTCAGGAATCCGACAAAGCCGAAAAAAAGATGGGCGAATTACAGACTTTTGTCACCCGATTTAAAGGTAAGGCCAGCAAAGCCCGGCAGGCGCAGAGCAAAATGAAGCAGATCAACCGTATGGAAAAAGATCTGGTAGAGCCGCTCTACTCCTCACGGGCCCATCCGAAAATTGCTTTCACCTGCTGCCGGCCTTCTGGCAAATCCGTGCTTGAAGTTAAATCCGTAAGCAAAGCCTACGGCGCTAAACAGGTTCTGACCGATGTCTCTTTCACACTCAATAAAGGCGACCGCCTGGCGGTTATCGGCCCCAACGGCATCGGAAAATCGACTCTTTTAAAAATTATTATGGATGAGCTTGAGGCCGACCAGGGAAGCTGTGTCTGGGGTTACGAGACTTATCCAGAATATTTCTCCCAGGATCACAAAGAGTCAATTCCAGGCAACACCTCACCTTACGAATATCTTTACAGCTATGGCCCCGGCGAGAGTATCAGTTCCATCCGCGGCCATCTCGGCAATCTGCTTTTTTCCGGCGACGATGTCCATAAAACAACCACCGCCCTCTCCGGCGGCGAGGCCGCCCGGCTGGTAATTGCCAAACTGGTTTTAAAAAAAGGCAACGTTCTGATTCTTGATGAACCTACCAATCACCTTGATTTGGAATCAATTGAAACCTTCATCAATGCTCTGGTTAAGTTTGAAGGCACAATTATCTTTGTCAGCCATAACCGTTACCTTGTCAACCGGCTCGCCACCCGGGTCCTCGAGTTGACGGTTGACGGTTTCGACCTCTACCCCGGCACCTACGCTGAATATCTTGAACATTTAGGTTGCGACCACTTAAGCGGCGATGATCCTGACAAGAGTAAAGCCAGCCCCACCCGGATGCGCGAGCTCAAAGAAAATGACAGCTCCAACAACAATAACAGCAGCCACTCAGACAATAAGCCAGCTCCTGCACCCCAAACTAAAAATCGCAAGAAAACCCAGCCGCAGGATAAAATTGCCCGCAAAAAACTCAGCCAGCAGCTCAAACCTCTAAAAAAAGAGAGCAGTGCCGCCGAAAAACTCTGTGAGGATCTCGAAAAAGAGAATGAAAAGTTCAACCAGATGTTCTCTCAGCCTGACTACTATTCAAGTACGGCTCCGGAAACAATTAAAAAACATGCGGCAGCAAAAAAAGAGTGCGAAGAAAAACTGAGTTGGTCCTACCATAAATGGGAGATGCTGAATCAGGATATCGAAAAATTAGAGTCTGAGTTTAAGGGATAAAAGTGTTAAATAATGAGTGAATCAATCAGCCGGTCAGTCAGGTGCATAGACAATCCGCCGCTGCACATAATTCTTTTTGAGCCTGAAATTCCGGCCAACACCGGCAATATCGCTAGGCTCTGCGCAGCAGCTGAAATCCCCCTGCACCTGATTCACCCATTAGGATTTAAAACTGACGACCGCAACCTTAAACGAGCCGGCCTTGACTACTGGTCTGAGGTTGATGTTACCGAGCATGATAATTTCGCCGATTTTTTAAATATCTGGCAAAACTTGACAGCTTCACCTAAACTGATTATTGCTTTAAGTGCCAAAGCTGAAAAGAACTATAATAGTATAAATGATTTCCCATTGGGCTCCGGCCTCCTTTTCGGCCCGGAGACCCGGGGCCTGCCGCAATCGCTGCTTGATAAATACCCTGCCTGCACGGTACCGATGACCGGCAAAGTCAGAAGCCTTAATCTCTCAACCACTGTCGGCATTGTCGCTTACCATTTTCTTCAACAGCTGAAAGTTTTTTAATTTTTTTCACTTTATTTTTATCTCTTGACTTAAGTCAATGCTAAAGGAGCTAATTTTAATTAAATAAGGATTAAAATAATTAACTTTAACCATAAACCTCAAAGTTAAAAGGAGATTAACATGTTTTGTTTTCAATGTCAGGAAACTGCCAAGAACCAGGGTTGCACCATTAAAGGTGTATGCGGCAAACAGGAAGATACTTCAGGACTGCAGGATCTGCTGATTTTCAACCTTAAAGGTATCGCCGTTTACGGCAAAAAACTGCAGGAGTTTGGCGTTAAGGACAACGACACCGCGCTGTTTGTGGCCAAAGCTCTATTTACAACCATCACCAACGCCAACTTTGATAACGAAAGCCTCATTGCCTTCGTTAAAGAGTCACTTGAGCGCAAGAAAGCGATGCAGGCAAAATTCCAGAGTGCCTACAAAGCGAAAAATGGTCAGGATTTCACCGGTTCACTGCCGGAAGCTGCGACCTGGTTTACTGACAGCACTGCTGAG
>Ga0164318_10006249_pt1 | contig 11548 bp, 13 predicted proteins | sample GuaBasSedimGuay9_FD_113734 | JGI IMG/M metagenome (GOLD analysis project Ga0164318, IMG submission 113734) | Subseafloor sediment microbial communities from Guaymas Basin, Gulf of California, Mexico - Guay9, Core 4571-4, 0-3 cm | ecosystem: Environmental > Aquatic > Marine > Hydrothermal vents... | reverse complement strand
AAGCAGGATTGAAATATGTCTATACCGGAAATGTACCTGGTCTCCCTACAGAAGATACCTTCTGTCCTAAATGCGGAGCATTAGTAATTGATAGAACTGGTTATATCATTCATCGCCATGACAAAAATGGAAAGTGTCCTAAATGTGGTCAAGATATAAACTTAATTCTTAAATAATATGCCAATAGTTTTTGCAGCAATCTCTCCTCACCCACCGATTATTCTTCCTTCTGTTGGTTGTGCCGAAGATAGAAAAAAGGTTGCCAAAACAATAAAGGCTCTAGAGTATTTAGGTCAGAAACTCAAAGAAACAAATCCTGATTCTATCATTATTTCCTCTCCTCATCCTGATTGGGGATTTAATGTTCCCTTATTTTTTTTGGCATCTGGTTTTGAAGGAGAAATTAAAAAATATCTTCTGGGATTAGAAAGTCCTGAGTTGTATTTTAAAAAAGGAAAAGAAGTTTATGAAAAACTAGATAAAAACAAAAAATATGCTCTTATTGCTTCGGGTGATATGTCTCATGTCTTAAAAGAAGAAGGCCCTTATGGTTTTCATCCTGATGGTCCAAAATTTGATAAAGCATTCATTGAGGCTCTAAAAAATAAAGATATCCAGACAATTTTAAAATTAGATGATATCTATCCAGAAGCAGGAGAATGTGGATTAAGATCTTTTTGTTTTCTTCTAGGAATCTTAGAAGCATCTGGATCAAACTGGAAAGCAGAAATTCTTTCCTATCAAGGACCATTTGGAGTTGGTTATTTGGTAGCTGAATTTGTTCTTAACAATGCTTGAGTATCCCATGATTTTAAGAGATCTTTTCTTTGCTGGGTTATGTCTTAGCTGGGTTTATTTTGTTGCTGTCTGTGTTGCAAGAAATTTTTATATATGGCTTAAAAAAAGAGGTAGAGATAGTCAATCCTCTTCTTATCTTGTCCGAAAATTTATTCATATTGTAGGGGGTGGCATTTTTTTGTTTTTTCCTTTTATTTTCAAAGAAGTAATATTACCATTTCTCTTCTGTATTATACTTGCTTTTATTTTTTATTATCGTCATTTAAAAAAGCAAAGATTTTTTTGGTTTCAAATAGAAGAGAAAAAAAGCGAAGTAATTTTCTGTCTTAGCGCAGGTTTTACAATCCTTTTGGGATGGTGGATTACTAAATCTATGTGGTTTGGTATCGTTCCTGTTTTATTTATGGCTCTCGGAGATGGTGTTACTGGAATTGTACGGGGATTAAAATATGGTAAACAGAAAAAATACTGGGAAGGAAGTGCAGCGATGCTTGCAGTCTCGGTAATAATAGGTCTGATAAAGTTTGGAATAGGCGGAATATTTGCTGCTCTTGGAGCAACTCTTGTGGAGAGATTGGAATTGATAGATGATAATATCTCTATTCCTTTTGTTTCTTTAATAATATTGATATTTTTTTGGTTGTATTTTCCTTCTTGGATTAATTCTCCCTGTCCTGTTCTTATTGAAAAAATATTCTCTTTGATTTAAAATAAACCTATGCATCCTCTGGTTGAGCTTGCAAAATCAGCCATAGAAACTTATATAGAGGAAGGAAGGCTTATTCTACCTCCTCCTGATTTTCCTCAGGAATTTTTGACTAAAAAATCAGGAGTATTTGTCACTATTAAAAAACAGGGGCGTTTGCGAGGTTGTATTGGTACTTATCTTCCTACCCAAGAAAACATTGCCAAAGAAGTTATTAGAAACGCTATTTCGGCTGCTACCCAAGATTATCGATTTGGTCCTGTAAGTAAAGAAGAATTGCCCTTACTTTCCTATACTATTTATATCTTAAGCGAGCCAGAGCTTGTAAAAAGCAAATCAGAACTGGACCCCAAAAAATACGGAATTATTGTAAAAACAACTCCTTTCAGTAACACAGACAAAACAGATGCTATTTTTGATGGAAGAATTCCTGTCAAAACAGGAATATTACTACCTGATTTAGAAGGGATAGATACGCCCGAAAAACAAATTCTTATTGCATGCCAAAAAGCTGGAATTGATCCTCAGACAGAAAAGATTTTAATATATAGATTCTCGACAGAAAAGTATGGTGAATAAAAAACTATCAGAAATTTTATTTGAGATAGCACAACTACTTGAAATTAAAGGTGTTTCCTACAAACCAGCAGCTTATAGAAAAGCTGCTGAGGCATTGCAGAACTTAGATAAGGATATTTCAGAGATATATAAAGAATCAGGAATCAAAGGAATTCAAAAGATACCTGGGATAGGAAAAAGTATTGCTCAAAAAATCGAGGAATATATCAAAACAAAAAAGATTAAATATTATCTGGATTTAAAAGAAGAAACGAAAATCAGACAAATTGTTACCCATTATTTTAAGACAAAAGGCCTGTCTTTGAAAGAACTCAAGAGAAACGCTAAGAAGAAAAAAATAATATATTCCAGGTTTACCAAGCCTGCCAAACAATTATTGGAATTAGCGGGATCTGTTGAGAAAGCGAAAGAAGCTATTGATAAAGTAGCTCAATGGGCACAATCCAGAAATCTTGATTATGCAATCGAGACAGTCTTTAAAAAATGGCTAGAGCTTGATAGGTTAAAACCAAAAGAAGTAGTTAAGAAGCCATTCTATAAAGGTAACCCAATGGTGTGGTCTGAGACTAAGAAAAAATGGTATGTTATTGATAAAAATGGAAATTGGCTAGAATTTGCAGGCAAAAAATCAGATATAGAATGGAAAATCATTAAATAAAATGAAAAAAAATCTAAAAATTATATTTATAGGAACACCTGAGTTTGGAGCTGTAATCCTTCGCGAATTAATTTTAAATAAATTAAAACCGGTACTGGTGATCACTGCTCCAGATAAGCCTCGAGGAAGAAGACAGATGGTGCTACCTCCGATAGTAAAGATTGTAGCAGAAAAATACAACATTCCTGTCCTGCAAGCAGAAAAGATTGCCACGCTAAAAAAGGAAATCTCAAAGGTAGATCCTGATTTGATTATAGTTGCTGCTTTTGGACAAATTATACCCAAAACAATTCTCAAAATACCAAAGTATGGATGCATTAATGTTCATCCTTCTCTCCTGCCAAAATATAGAGGTCCAGCACCAATCAAATTTGTTATCTTAAATGGAGAAAAAGAAACAGGAGTTACTATTACTTTAATGACCGAAAAAATTGATAATGGCCCAATTATTGCCGCTGAGAAATTCATAATCAATAACAAAAAAATAACAAGTAAAGAATTAGAAAGAGATCTTGCTCGGTTAGGAGCAAAACTTCTGATAAAAACAATTCCTAAATGGATAAAAGGAGAAATTCAACCACAGCCTCAAGACGAATCGAATGCTACTTATACCAAACTTTTAAAGAAGGAAGCGGGCAAAATAGATTGGTCTAAAAGTGCTCAGGAAATAGAAAGACAAATAAGAGCTTTTGATCCATGGCCAAGTAGTTTCTGTGACGCGAATGGAAAAGTATTAAAAATCTGGAGAGCTTCTGTTTTAAAACAAACAAAAAAGGGTCCTAAAGGACCACTGGGAAAAACATTTTTAGCACCAGATAATAAAATAGCAGTGCAGTGTGGAAAAGATTTTCTTGTTATTGAAGAACTACAAATAGAAGGAAAGAAAAGAACAAAAGTTGAAGATTTTTTAAAAGGAAATATTAACTTTGTGGGAACCATTCTTAAGTAATTTAATTTTTATATGATTGATTATTCAGAACTCAAAAAAGGAACAAGAATAATTTTCAAAGGACAACCTCATGAGATTATCGAAGCATTTCCTATTTTTAAAGGAAGGGGTCATTCCACTCTTCAGGTAAAGTTAAAAAATCTTATTAACGGGAATGTAATTTCTGATACATTTCATCCTTCTGATTCTTTTGAAGAAGCAGCGTTGGAAAAAATAGATGCTACGTTCTTATATGCTCATCGTGGCAGATATTTCTTCTCTTATAAAGACAATCCTGCTAAAAGATTTAGTTTAGAGGAGGAAAAAATTGGCGAAAGTGCCAAATTTCTAAAACCAAATCAACCAGTGGAGGGAATTCTTTTTAATAATCAGATAATTAATATCTCTCTCCCTATAAAAATTGCTCTAAAAGTAAAAGAAGCACCTCCAGGTTTGAAAGGAGGAAGATCTCAACCCGGTACCAAGACTGTAGTACTGGAAACAGGAGCCAAAGTAGATGTTCCTTTATTTGTTCAAGAAGGCGATATTATAGAAATTAATACTCAGACAGGTCAATATACAAGAAGGATTGAAAAAGCTCGATAGAGCATTTTTTGCTTTTTGAGATTTTTTCTTTTTTGGTATTTCAATTAGCACAAAAATTATGAGAAAGTTAATATTTGTTAAGTTAGGAGGCGGATTAATCACAAACAAGAAAAAACCATACACTCCTAACCTAAAGATCATAAAGCAACTCTCAAATGAAATCTTTGAAGCTAAAAAGAAAGGAAATTTTTCTTTATTGATTGGACATGGGAGCGGATCATTTGCTCATACCTCTGCAAAAAAATACAGAACAAATGAAGGATTTATAAGGAAAAATAGTAAATATGGATTTTGTGTAGTACATAGAGACGCTTTATGGTTACACAAAATTGTTGTTGATAATCTTCTGAAGAAAGGTATTGAGGCTTTTTCTATCTCTCCTTCTTCTTGTTGTCTAAAAGAGAAATCCGGAACTGTTCTTTGGGTTAAGGTAATCAAAAAAATTTTGGATTTTGATATTGTACCTGTAATATACGGAGATGCTATGGTAGATACTCAAAGAGGGTGTTGTATTTTTTCTACTGAAAAACTCTTTTATATATTAGCCCAGAAATTAAGACCAAAAAGAATAATTATTACTGATAAAGTAAATGGTGTATACACCGACAATCCTCTTAAAAATAAAAAAGCGAAATTTATTCCTAAAATAACTAAAGAGAATTGGCCTTCTATAAGAAAATGTCTTAAAGGATCTGACGGAATAGATGTAACTGGAGGAATGGTTCATAAAGTTCAGGAAAGTATGAAAATTGCAAGAAGAAAAATAGAAGTGCTTATCATAAATGGAAAGAAAAAAGGCAATTTAAAAAAGGCTTTGCTTGGAGCAAACCCTGGAACTTTAATAAAATACGAAACTTAAAATTAAAAACTAAATTCCTCTTATCTTGCAAATGTCGAAAAATGGCTCAATAGCCTTTTTTATTTCCAAAAGATAATCATCTTTATATGGACGAATTTTTTCAAAAGCAGGATTGATTGTTTTTTCTGGTCTGAAATTCTGAAGGAAATATTTTCCTCCTGGACCTATCCATTTGGCAATTTCAATAATATCTTTTTTTTCTAAAAGCCCGGGAACTACTGTGGTTCTGAATTCATATTCTATTTTTGAATTTTTGAGAATGTTTATGCTCTTTTCTATATCTAAAACATTAATCTTTCTGCCCGCTGCCTCACAATATTTTTTCTGTGGAGCTTTTATATCCATTGCTACATAGTCAATCAATTTTGCTTTGATTAATTTTGCTAACATAGAAGGATTAGAGCCATTAGTATCTAATTTCACTAAATAGTCATATTTTTTTATTTTTTTAATAAACGCAGGAAGATCTTTATTTATAGTTGGTTCTCCTCCACAAATCACTACCCCTTCAAGTAATCCTTGCCTTTCTTTTAAAAAATCAAAAAAATCAGCTTCTTTAATACGAGGTTGATTTTCAATTTTTTCAGGAATAACAAGTTCTGAAGAATAACAGAAGGGGCAACGAAAATTGCATCCCACAACAAAAACAGTACATGCTATTTTGCCTGGATAATCAATAAGGGTAACTTTCTGAAGTCCACCGATCTCCATATCTTTTAGAGAGCTTTTGTTAATTTAAATTCTTTTCTTTCTTTAAACTCCTGTTGCTTACCTTTATTCCATTGTCTTACTGGTCTAAGATATCCTACAATTCTTGAATAAACCTCGCAAGGTTGTTTTACTGTACATTTTGGACACTCAAAATGTTTACCTGAAAGGTAACCATGAACAGGACAGATAGAGAAAGTAGGAGTAAGTGAAATATATGGAAGCCGGAATTTTTCAAAAATCTTTTTGACTAATTTTTTAGCCACGTCAATCTCTTCTATCTGTTCTCCTAAGAAAAGATGCAGTACTGTTCCTCCTGTATATTTGCATTGAATTTCGTCTTGAAGTTTTAGGGCTTCAAAAATATCATCTGTGTAATTCACGGGTAATTGAGAACTATTTGTGTAATAAGGAGCTTCCTTTGTGCCAGCAGTAATTATATCTGGATATTTTTCTTTATCTTTTAGAGCAAGACGGAATGCAGTTGATTCTGCAGGGGTAGCTTCAAGATTATAGAAATTTTCTGTTTCAGTCTGATATTTTATTAATCTCTTGCGCATAAAATCAAGGATTTCTAAGGCAAATTTTCTTCCTCTACGAGATCCTATATCTTCTCCGATGAAATTAAGCAACGCTTCGTTCATTCCAACTAATCCAATGGTTGAGAAATGATTTCCGAAATAACTGTTTCGCATTTTTTTCACTCCTGCAAGATAGTATCTTGAATAAGGATAAAGTCCTTTCTCCATGAAGTTTTCTAGCGCTTTTCTTTTAATTTCTAAGCTTTCTTTGGCTAAATCCATTACTTCAGCCAATCTCTTAAAGAAATCTTTCTTGGTTTTTGAAAGATAACCAATTCTTGGAAGATTAATAGTTACTACTCCAATTGAACCAGTTAAAGCACCGCTTCCAAATAATCCTCCCCCACCCCGGTTATAAAGTTCTCTTTTGTCAAGACGAAGCCGGCAACACATTGACCTGGCATCTTCTGGTTTCATTTCTGAGTTAATATAGTTGGCAAAGTAATTAATCCCATATTTTGCTGAAGCCTTCCACATAGGAGCCAGGGCAGGATTATCCCATGGAAAATCTTTTGTAATGTTCACTGTAGGAATGGGAAAATGAAACGGGCGTCCCTTTGCATCTCCTTCAATCATGCACTCATAAAGAGCTTGATTTAACATATCTATCTCTTCTTGAAATTCTCCGTAAGTCTCTTTTTGAGGTTTCCCTCCAATAATAACAGGCTGATTAGCAAAGTTAGGAGATGGCACCACGTCAATAGTAATATTTGTAAATGGACACTGAAATCCTACCCTTGTAGGAATAGCACAATTAAAAAGGAATTCCTGAATTGCTTGTTTTACCTGAGTATAACTTAAATTGTCATATCTAATAAAAGGAGCGAGTAGTGTTGAAAACTCGCTTACTGCTTGTGCTCCTGCACTCTCTCCTTGAAGGGTATAGAAGAAATTTACCAATTGCCCAAGAGCAGTTCTTAGGTGTTTTGCAGGTTTTGATTCAATTTTGGTAGGAACTCCTCCAAAACCTCTCAGGAGTAAGTCATATAAATCCCACCCATTACAATAAGTAGCGAGAGTATCCAAATTGTGAATATGAAAATCTCCACTTGCTACTGCTTCTCTTATTTCTTTGGGGTAAATTTTATTTAACCAGTATTTTTTAATTAACATTGAGACTCCGTAATGATTGAGTCCCTGTAGAGAATAAGCCATATTAGCGTTTTCATGGACCTGCCAATCTATTTCTCCAATATATTGATCAAGACGCTCTACCGTTTCCTCGGTTGTGGCTACTGCTTCTCTTATTCTTCTTCTTTGCTCTCGATAGAGAATATACGCTTTTGCTGTTTCTACTAATCCTTCTAAGATTAACACCTCTTCAACTATATCCTGGATCTGCTCAACATCTGGAATTTCTCCCTTTCTAAACCTTCTGTTTAATATCTTTACAACTCTCTCTGCTAATTTTTTTGATTTTCTTCCATCACCTTCGTTGGTTGCAGTTAGTGCTTTGAAAATGGCGTCTTCTATCTTTTTTTGGTCAAAATCAACGATCTCTCCTGTTCTTTTTTTAACTTGGGTAATTTTGTTTTTCATAAAATTGTTCTTGAAAAAAATTGTTATTTTATTTTAATCTTCTAAAAAAAGCGAGTCAAACTGTGGAAAACTCTCATATCTTTGAAATGAAGTTTTTAAGCACTTTAAAATCTTCTTCTAATATCTTCTTCATACCTATATTATATGTCACCACTGCTGGATGATAAAGAGGAATGATTTTTATGTTCTGAAATAAATTTTTTACCTCAAAAACCTGTCCATGGATTTTACTTATCCCTTGAATTTTGTTCTTTAAGCCATATTTTTCAAAGATATAAGAAGTAGAATAGTTTCCTAAAGTACAAATTATCTTTGGTTTTATGATCTCTATTTGCCTTTCAAGATAAGGAGCGCAAGCCTCTATTTCTTTTTTTTGAGGATCTCGATTCTGAGGAGGACGACATTTCAAAATATTTGTAATAAAAATATCTTTGCGATCTAGATCTACTATCTCTAAGAGATGATCTAATACTTTTCCTGCTGCTCCACAAAATGGTTTTCCTTCTTTATCCTCATTTGCTCCTGGTGCTTCTCCAATAAACATAATTTTTGCTTTAAGAGATCCTTGGCCTGGTACAGGATTTATTCTTGTCCTCCAAAGGGAACATTTCTGACAATGAAGGATTTCTTGTTCTAGAGCTTTATATTTTTCTTCTAAATTCATTCTTCTTTTAACAGATTATACCTCCTCCTAAAACCTCTTGGCCTTTATAGAAAACCGCTGATTGGCCCGCGGTGACGGCTTCTTGGGGACGAGTAAATATTACTTTGAGTAATCTTGAACTATAAGGTCTAATAATTGCCCACGCAGGTTTGTGTCTATATCTTATCTTGACCTTTACTTTGAGAGGTAACTGAGGTTTCTTTTCAGAAATCCAATTAATATCTTCAACGAGCAATTCTTTTTTCAATAAATCTTTCTTGTTTTTACTGACCACAAGAACATTTCTTTTTAGATCTTTATCTACAACATAATAAGGACCATCCGGTAGCTTTATACCTTTCCGTTGGCCAATGGTATAAAAAAACAATCCTCGATGAAGACCAATCTCTCTTCCATTTTTGTCTATTATCTTACCAGGATTCTGTTTGAAATAATGAGTTAAAAAATCCTCTAAATTGCCAGAAACAAAACAAATTTCTTGTGATTCAGGAATATCAAATAAAGGAAGCCCAAATTTTTTAGCTAATTTTTTTATTTCATCTTTTCTCAAATCACCCACGGGAAACAAAACACAAGCAAGCTGTTTTTGAGTGAGTCGCCATAAAAAATAGGATTGATCTTTTTGTTTGTCTTTTGCTTTTAGTAATTTGTACTCTATTTTGTTATTTTTCCTTTTGATCTCCTTTTTTCTTGCAAAATGACCAGTTGCTATCAAGTCAAACCCCAACTCACGAGCTTTTTTTAACAAAAGACCAAATTTAATCTCTTCATTACAAACAACACAAGGATTGGGAGTTCTGCCTTTTCTATATTCTTTCAAAAAATACTCAACTACTCTTTTCTTAAACTCTCTCTCGAAATTAAAAACATAAAAAGGCACAGAAAGATAATTAGCTACTTGCCTTGCGCGTGTTTCTGCTTCTGGAGAACAGCATTTATCCCAACGTTTATTCAAGCTGCCGGATACTCCCGACCACAATTTCATAAAAGCACCAGCTACATCAAAACCTTTCTTCTTTAAAAGTGCCACAGCAACAGAACTATCTATACCTCCCGACATTGCACATAGAACCTTGAGAGAAGATTTTTTCATTATGAGATATTATTTATTTAAAAACCCATTAATTACTAATTCTATAGCTTCCTTTTCACTTAACCCTCTTGTTCGTAAATAGACGATTTGATCTTGAGAAATTTTTCCAACAGAAGCTTCATGAGTAATCTGAGCATCTTTATCTTTACAGATCAGTTCAGGAATTAAAGAAATTTTAGATTTTTTATCTATCAAAATTCCTTGGCAATCAAGATGACCTTTTGAAAAAGAATGAGCTACTATTGTACTTTTTGCTTTAATTAAACTTCCCTTTCTCCCTACCAATCTTAATTCAATTATACCCGAAGCACCTTTTTCTAAAAGATTTATTTTTTCTTCGAGATTGATTTTTGTATGAGAAGAATCACTTAAAAGACGAATAAAAGTTGTAGAATCTTTATAAGAATCAATCGTAGTTTTTATATTCAATTGTTTGGGTGGAGAAATTGTTCTGTAGAGATAATTTAATTTACTTCCCTCATGGAGTATAAAATGATAGTCTGTTTTTACTTCGTCATCCCTCCCCCATCTATGGATATGTTGATAATTAAAAGAAGCGCCTTCTTTTAAAACAATGATACCTTTTGCTTTATGAGAAGCTTTTAAATGAACTTTAGAAACATTGCAGATTCCTTTTCCTTCAATATTGATTCCTTTTTCAATAACAAATAGATTGTTAAGGTTTTGGTTAAACCCTTCAGAGACGATAGATATACAAGTTAAAATAGATGTGTTTATCTTTTCTTTTATCCAAACAAAATATCCATAAACAGGTTTCTTCTTAAAATACTTTCTTGTCCATTTTAACTTTTCCCATGCTTCTTTACTTGGTAGCAATATTGCCCCCTTTGGTGCAGAGAGCTTTTTAACTACTCCATCAATCTGAAAGTAATTTGCATCTTTTGCATTTCTCATAATCATATTTTTCTATAATAGCCAAAACTCTTTTATAATCTTTTGCTTTACAAATAATTTTTCCCTTTATCATAACATTTGTAACAGAAGGTCTAAGAAAGTTCAAAATTACTCCAGAATGAGTGATAAGCAGTACAGAAACTCCTTTGTTTATAAGTTCTTTCTTAATGATCTTAGATACCTCCTTCAGTTTTTTGATATCAAGCCCCGTATCTATCTCATCAAAAATAACAAGCCTTGGTTTAAGATAAAGAACTTGTATAAGTTCTGCTATCTTTCTCTCTCCTCCAGAAAAATTAACATTAAATTCTCTCAAAAAAAGACTAGGATCAATTTTAAAAATTTGGTTATCCTTCTTTTTAATATTTTCAATTATCTGAGAAAATTTAATCCCTGGAAAAGCAGGAGGCGTTTGCCAGCTTAAAACTATTCCTAAATTTACTCGGTCTTCAGGAGGAAGTTTAGTAATGTTTTTACCAGCAAAAAAAATATACCCCTTTGTTATTTCAAATCTGGGGTCTCCTGCAATTGAATGAGCAAATGTTGATTTTCCGCTTGCGTTTGGTCCCAGCAGTACCTGAACTTCACCAGCTTTCATTTCAAAATCAACACCTCTTATTATCTCTCTTTCTTTGCTTTTTACCCAAAGGTTCTTTATCTTGAGTAATTTCATAAATTCTTATTTCTTGACATTGAATCTTTCATTTAAAATATCCACGATATAATCTTTATATTTCAGTTGGGTGCTAATGCTATTGTCCATTTCTAGCGCAATAACATCCCCAAATACAAATTTAGGGAGAGTTTTTAAATAGTCAAAATCACTCAGTTTTTTAGGAAAGTGAATATCAGTGTTCTTTTCATAAGAATATCCGTTAAGATGGTTACACTTAAAATATCGCTTTGTTGCTCTT
>Ga0164318_10006248_pt1 | contig 11548 bp, 8 predicted proteins | sample GuaBasSedimGuay9_FD_113734 | JGI IMG/M metagenome (GOLD analysis project Ga0164318, IMG submission 113734) | Subseafloor sediment microbial communities from Guaymas Basin, Gulf of California, Mexico - Guay9, Core 4571-4, 0-3 cm | ecosystem: Environmental > Aquatic > Marine > Hydrothermal vents >... | reverse complement strand
ATCCCACGCCCACCGAGAAGGAGGATGAGTATGATCTGACCTTTCAGGTGGAGGAGCAGGAGACCGGACAGCTCATGTTGGGGGCGGGCTTTTCCAGTGTGGATAAGCTGGTCGGATTCGTGGAACTTTCCCAGGGGAATTTCGACATTTTCGGTTGGCCGTATTTCACCGGTGGGGGGCAGAAGCTCAAGTTGCGGATTCAGGTGGGATCAAAACGCAACGACGTGGAGGTTTCGTTCATTGAGCCGTGGTTTCTTGATCGGCGCCTGGCGCTTTCGCTGGATTTCTTCCGCCACGACCGCCGGTTCCTGAGTGACGACTACGATCAGAGGAATACCGGAGGAAGTCTGGGGCTGACCTGGGCGGTAGGTTCCGTTTTCCGGGCGGGCGTGGAATATTCACTGGAAGAGATCCGGGTGTACGACGTGGCTGCCGACGCTTCCGAACTGATCAAGCAGGAAGAAGGGCGGAGAACCAAGAGCGCGCTGACTTTTTCTCTGCTCAGGGATACGCGTGACCGGGTTTTTGTTCCCACCCGGGGAAACCGCACCAGATTGAGTGCAACTGTTGCGGGCGGTCCCCTGGCCGGTGATACGGACCTGTACGAACTGCGGATCAGGACCGCCCAGTACTTTCCACTCTGGTTCGATCACGTTTTCAGCATCCGCGGCAGGGCTGCGGTGGTGGAGGAATACGGCGATTCGGAGAGGGTGCCGATCTTTGATCGTTTGTTCCTCGGCGGGGCGCATACGGTTCGCGGGTTCCGATACCGCGATGTAGGCCCGAAGGACGAATCGGGCGAGCCTGTCGGTGGTAAGACTGCGGCGTTCGTGAGTTTCGAATACGCGGTCCCCGTGGCGGAGAAGCTGCGCCTGGCGGTTTTCTATGATGCCGGAATGGTCTGGCCGGACGCCTATGAAATGGACACCGACCTGAACACGAGCTTCGGCATAGGCGTACGGTTGGATCTGCCCCGGTTTCCGCTGCGGCTGGACTATGCCTGGCCGATCGAGACCGATGAGTTCAACGATCAACCTTCCGGCCGTCTCAGTTTCGTGCTAGGTTACAGTTATTGAACCACGCGATGGAAAAGGAGGCGATGATGAGGACTCAGAACAGGCAGATATGGCTGGTCGGGATGTTAATGGTCGGAATAGTGTCCGCTGCGCAGGCGGCGGGCCTGTCATTGGCTTTCGTGGACATGGATCGGGTCTTCAGCGAGTACTACCGCACCAAACTTGCCGACGCCCAGCTCAAGGAGCAGGCTGACAAGTTTACCGAGGAACGCGATAGGCTGGTTCAGAAGCTCAAGGATCTGCGGGAGGAGTTCAACCGGGCCCGCACCGCTGCGCAGGATACCAGTCTCAGCGCGGAGGCGCGCAAGGCGAAGCAGGATGAGGCCGAGAAGCTCCTGGTACAGATCCGGGAGGAAGAAAGCAATCTGCGCGAGTTCGAGCAGACCCGGCAGAAACAGCTTACCGACCAGGGACGGAGGATGCGGAATCGGATCGTGGACCAGATACGGGAGGCGGTCGAGGAATATGCACGCACCCAGGGGTTCTCAGCGGTTCTGGACTATTCCGGCGACAGCATGAACGGGGTTCCGGTGGTGCTGTATGTGGATCGTTCGGTGGACATTACTGACGAGGTTATCGAGATTCTGAACAAGGGAAGCGAGTGATGTCCGGTCAACCGGCGCTTACGGCCGCAGAGATCGCGGAGAAGGTGGGAGGTGAGGTCGACGGCGACCCCTCGGTGGTGGTGCGGGGAGTAGCCGGTATCCGCGAGGCCTCCCCCGGCGAGGCGAGCTTCATCGCCGGGAGGCGATATGTAAAGTATGCCGCCGGGACCCGAGCCTCGGTCGTACTGGTACCCAGCGACTGGAAGGGCGAATGTCCGGCGACACTGATACGGGTGCAGGACCCGGAAGCCGCGTTCAGCCGTCTGGCGGAGATCTTTGCTCCTCCGGCAACAGTTCCGGAGCCGGGTGTTCATTCCACTGCCCTGATCGCCCCGGACGCCGTCCTGGGAGAGAATGTGTCCATCGGGCCATACGTGGTGATTGAGTCGGGTGCGCGGATCGGGGACAACACGGCGATCATGGCGTTCGGATACGTAGGACGTGGGGTGGTGGTGGGTAAAGCATGCCGCTTCTACCCCCACGTGTCGATCCGCGAGTGGGTACGTATCGGAGACCGGGTCATTATTCACAACGGTACAGTGATCGGGAGCGACGGATTCGGCTACCGCGTGGATGAGAAGGGAGTGCGTCACAAGATCCCCCAGACCGGGATCGTGATTATCGGCAATGACGTCGAGATCGGGGCGAATGTCACCGTGGACCGGGCACGCTACGGGGCGACGCGGATCGGCAATGGAGTAAAAATAGACAATCTGGTCCAGATAGCGCACAACGTCCTGATCGGCGACCATGCGGTAATCGTGGCTCAGGCCGGTATCGCCGGCAGCAGTGTCATCGGGTCCCGGGCGATCCTGGCGGGACAGGCCGGGATCTCCGGACATCTTACGGTAGGTGAAGGCGCGATCGTCGGCGGACAAGCCGGGGTTACCAAGGACGTACCGCCGGGGACGTTCGTATCGGGTTATCCCGCCGCGCCGCACGAGAAAGCGACCCGGATTCAGGCGCTTGTCCACAGACTCCCGGAACTGCGGGAAAGGATATCCCGGCTGGAGAGCCGCCTGGCCGAACTGGAGCGTCGATCGGGAGGATCGTGACGGCGCGCGTAACGTGCTGCGCCGCCGCCCGCACTTGAGGCGGTCGCCTTGTGTCCGGGCTGTTGGTGGATATAGTTGTACGGCACAAAGGAGCTGAAGGAACGCATTATGCAGATGGACAGACTGACAATCAGGGCCCAGGAGGCGCTGCAGGAGGCGCAGCGATATGCTACTGAGCACGGCCACAGCGAGGTGGACGTAGAGCATGTTCTGCTCGCCCTGTTGCGCCAGAAGGAGGGGATTGTACCTTCCATTCTGGCCCGGGCGGGTGTGTCTCCGGAAGCGGTCGCCTCTGAAGTCGAGACGGCCTTGGGCCGCCGGCCGCGTGTGGAGGGGGCCGCGGTGGAAGTGTATGTTTCCCGCCGCCTGAAACAATTGTTGGACCAGGCCTTCAACCTTGCACACCGTATGAAGGACCAGTTCGTCAGCACCGAGCACCTGCTGCTGGCGCTGGTGGAGCAGGGTGAGGGTGAGGCAGCGGAGATCTGTCGGCGGCACGGCTTGACACCGGACGTACTGCTGAAGGCGCTCCAGGCGGTCCGTGGTTCCCAGCAGGTGACCGACCAGACGCCGGAAGACAAGTACGATGCTCTGCAGAAATACGGGACTGACCTGACTGCCATGGCCCGTGCCGGCAAGCTGGACCCGGTCATCGGACGTGACGAGGAGATCCGGCGGGTGATTCAGGTGCTTTCACGCCGAACCAAGAACAATCCGGTACTCATTGGTGATCCCGGTGTGGGTAAAACCGCCATCGTGGAAGGTCTTGCTCAGAGAATTGTGGCCGGAGACGTGCCGGAGGGATTGAAGGACAAGACCATCGTCGCTCTCGACCTGGGAGCCATGATCGCGGGTGCCAAGTATCGGGGCGAGTTCGAGGACCGCTTCAAGGCTTTCATAAAGCAGGTCATCGAATCGGAAGGAAGCATCATTCTCTTCATTGACGAGTTGCACACCCTTGTGGGTGCGGGTGGGGCTGAAGGCGCGGTGGACGCTTCCAATATGATCAAGCCGCCTCTCGCCCGCGGACAGCTCCGGTGTATCGGGGCGACGACGGTTGATGAATACCGCAAGCATATCGAGAAGGATGCGGCGCTGGAACGGAGATTCCAGCCGATCCTGGTGGACGAGCCGAGCGTTGAGGACACCATCGCCATCCTGCGGGGGCTGCGCGAGCGGTATGAGGTCCATCACGGCGTACGAATCCAGGATGCTGCGCTGGTCGCTGCGGCGGTGCTTTCGCATCGCTATCTCACGGACCGCTTTCTGCCTGACAAGGCGATTGACCTGGTTGACGAAGCCGCCAGCCGTCTGCGGATGGAAATAGACAGCCGTCCGACCGAGATCGACATGGTAGAGCGGCGCATTATGCAGCTGGAGATAGAACGCGAGGCGCTACGCAAGGAGCGGGACGAAAGTTCCCGCGAGCGTCTGGAGGCATTGGAGAAGGAATTGGCAGAGCTGCGGCGCCGCAGTGAGGAGCTTAAAGCTCACTGGCAGAAGGAGAAGGAGTTGATTACCCGCATCCGTGAGCTTACACAGGCGTTGGACCTGCTGCATATGCAACAGGAGGAAGCCAAACGGCGTAATGATCTGGAACGGGCGGCGGAAATCATGTACGGCAAGATCCCCCAGATTCAGAAACAGATTGAGCAGACCCGTTCCGAGCTGGCGGAGCTGCAGAAGACCCGCAGGATGCTTAAGGAAGAGGTCGACGCCGAGGATATCGCGCGTGTTGTATCCTCATGGACCGGGATCCCGGTAAGTCGGCTCATGGAGGGTGAGAAGGAAAAGCTGATCCACATGGAGGAGCGGCTGAAACGACGCGTGGTGGGGCAGGAGGAAGCCATCCGGGCGGTGTCCAACGCAGTGCGTCGTGCTCGTGCCGGCCTGCAGGATCCGAACCGTCCGATCGGTTCGTTCATTTTCATGGGACCTACTGGTGTAGGCAAGACCGAGCTGGCGCGTGCCCTCGCGGAGTTTCTGTTCGACGATGAGCGCGCCATGATCCGCGTGGACATGTCGGAATACATGGAAAAGCACAGTGTCAGCCGTCTCATCGGAGCGCCGCCGGGATATGTTGGATATGAAGAGGGCGGCTACCTGACAGAACACGTCCGGCGCAAGCCTTACTCGGTGGTGTTGTTCGATGAGATCGAGAAGGCTCATCCCGACGTGTTCAATATCCTGCTTCAGATACTGGATGACGGGCGGCTTACTGATGGGCAGGGGCATACCGTGGATTTCACCAATACCATTGTGATCATGACTTCCAATATCGGTGCTCCGATCATCCACGAAACATTAGCGCGGTACCCCAATATCACCCGTACGGATCCCGAGTACCGGCAGATGGAGGAAAGGGTTCTGGAACAACTGCGTGCTCATTTCCGCCCCGAATTCCTCAACCGGATTGATGAGGTCATCATCTTCCACAGCCTTACCCGGGAGCAGATCAAGCGGATTGTAGATATCCAGATTGAACGACTGGGGCGGTTCCTCCGAGAAAAGAAGATTACTCTGGAACTTACCGACGCCGCCAGGGACTGGCTGGCAGAGAAGGGATACGATCCTGCATTCGGGGCGCGTCCCCTGCGTCGGGTTATCCAGCGCCATGTCCAGGATGAACTGGCTACTGCGATTCTGGAGGGGAAAATAAGGGAAGGTGACCGGGTACGCGCGGATGTGGACCCCGAAAGTCGCGAGCGCCTACGCTTCGAGCCGGTGGACCGCTCCGCACGGTCAGCCGCCAACAAGGGGGGGAACTGAATGAATACGGTCCTGGCTGCGTTGTTGATTCTCTTTATTTTCGGATCGGTGCTGTATATTACCCGGGGTATGTAGTGTAGAATCAGAAGGTGCGCGGCCATCTGCCGGAGACAGCTATGAACAAGGGGCAGGACGAGGAAATTCCGGTTGAGATCAAGAACATGTTGCCTACCCGGACGGGCTCCGGCGTGTTCCTGGGCAACGCGGAAAAGACCATTGCCATATTCGTGGATCCAATGGTAGCCATGGGCATCGCTATGCAGATGCGCCGCGTCAAGGCTCCGCGTCCGATGACCCATGACCTCATCGGCAACATCCTGGCGGGACTGGGAGCGAAGGTGGAAAAGGTGGTGGTGAACGATCTCAAGGATGATACCTTTTATGCCCGGATCTACATCACGCAGGAAAACGAGCTGGGCAGATGCATTATTGAAGTTGATGCCCGGCCGAGCGATTCCATTGCCCTGGCCTTGCAGCAGGGATGTCCGGTATATGTCAGCCGCAAGGTGTGGGACAAGGCCGAGGATATGACCTGGGCAATGGAACAGATGGCCCAGGACGAGTCAGGCGAGGATACCGAAGACTCCCCGGAAAAATAGTACGCATCCTCTCATCTTTTCCCAGTTGCTGGAGGCCTCCGGCTTGCTCCTTGGATGTCGGCAACCTATCATGGCCTGATTCGGATCGCTGACTGCAGGAGGCATACAAGGTGAAAGTGCTGGTGACAGGGGGTGCGGGTTATATCGGCAGTGTGGCGGTGGAGATGCTCCTGGATGAGGGGCATGAGGTGGTGGTGGCCGACAATCTGGAAAGGGGACACCGCAGCGCAGTGGACCAGCGGGCGCAGCTCGAGGTGGGAGACCTGCGCGACCGGGACTTTATCACCGGTCTGATGAGAAGGCTGAAGCCGGATGCAGTGATGCACTTCGCCGCCTATGCTCTGGTGGGTGAATCAATGGAGCACCCGGAGCGCTACTTTGAGAATAACGTGGGCGGGGGAATCAATCTGGTCAACGCCATGCTGGAGGCCGGCGTATCTCGGATAATCTTTTCTTCAACCTGCTACACCTATGGTCTTCCGCGCGAAGTTACGATACCGGAGGGAGCCGACACGCTGCCCGTAAATCCCTACGGTGAATCCAAGCTGATGCTGGAAAAAATTCTGCAATGGTACGAGAAGATCCATGGGCTGCGGCCACTCATGCTGCGGTACTTCAATGCCGCCGGTGCCACCGAGAGTCTGGGAGAAGACCACCACCCGGAGACCCACCTGATTCCCAATGTACTGCGGGTCCCGGCCGGTAAGGCGGAATACGTCAGGGTGTTTGGTGATGATTACGACACCCCGGACGGCACCTGCATAAGGGACTATATCCACGTAGTGGACCTAGTGCGGGCTCATGTGCTGGCGCTGGAAAAGGATCTTACCGGGCCGTTGAATCTGGGTACCGGCGAAGGATACTCGGTCATGCAGGTGATCGAGACGGCCCGTAAGGTGACCGGCCATCCCATACCGGTGCGGATGGCTCCGCGCCGGCCGGGCGATCCGCCGCGGCTCGTAGCGCGTGCCGACCGCGCCCGGGCCGAGTTGGACTGGAAACCGGTCCATTCAGATCTGGAGACAATCATCCGCGATGCCTGGCGGTGGTTTCAGGCGCATCCCGAAGGGTATGCGGAGTGAAGCGACGGTTGACGCTGGTCAGTACCGGTGACGAACTGTTGAGCGGGAGAACCCTCAACAGTCATCCGGCAATTGTTACCCAAGCGGTAGCTCCCCTGGGCCTGCAACTATCCAGGGTGTTGATGGTCGGCGATGACGTACGCGATATACGTGACGCGGTCAGTGCCGCGGTGGAAACTTCGGCGGCCGTCCTGGTAGGTGGGGGCTTGGGACCCACGCCCGATGACGTGACCCGGCAGGGAGTGGCGGAGGCTCTCGGCCGATCGCTGCACATGGATCCGGAGTTGGCGGATCGCATCCGGCGCAGAGCAGCGGAGCGGGGACAGCCGGTCCCCGCGATACTGGACCGGCAGGCGATGGTGATTGAGGGGGCACGCATCCTGGATAATCGCGTGGGCTCGGCTCCCGGTCAGCTTGTGGAGGCGGAGGGGACTGCGGTATTTCTGCTTCCCGGGCCGCCGGCGGAATTTGAAGCGGTTTTCCGGGATCATGTGCTTCCCTGGTTGAGGGAGCATCTGGCCAGCGAAGAAGCACTGGTGGAACGGGTGCTGATGACCTGCGGGATTCCCGAAGTGGAAATCGCCCGGTCTCTGGAAGAAGCTGGGCTGCCGGTAGAAGGCTGCAGCCTTTCATTTCGGCCGGCTGCGGGGGCGGTGGAAGTCTGTTTTCGTGCGCCGGGAACGCTCAAGGAGCGCCTGGAGGAATGTACGAGAAAGGCCGGCGAGGTCCTGGGTTCCTGTGTTTATGCTGAGGAAAGGATCGGGCTCGCTGAAGCCGTGGGGCGTCTGCTGGTGCGTGAGAAACGGACTGTTGCTGTGGCGGAATCCTGTACCGGTGGCCTGCTGGGGGCGCTGATCACCGAAGTCAGCGGGAGTTCACGGTACTTTGTCGGCGGAATCATCGCCTACAGCAATGAGGTCAAGGAACGGCACTTGGGTGTACCTGCTGAAGTGCTGCAGAAATACGGGGCAGTAAGTGCCGAGTGCGCCGAGGCAATGGCGGCCGGCGTCCGCTCGAGACTTTCCGCCGATGTAGGCGTGGCGATTACCGGTATCGCCGGCCCGACCGGCGGAACGGCGGAGAAGCCTGTGGGACTGGTCTTCGTGGCGGTTGCCGATGCGGACGGCGTCCTCAGTGTGCGCAGATTCTTCCGCGGCGGACGCAATACCATCAGGCGATGGAGCGCGCAGACGGCCCTGGATATGGTTCGCAGGCGGCTGTTGGGACTGGAGCCGGAGTTCCGGGACAGGCCACTGGGCAGCGTCGGAAGGGGATGAGGAGATGGATTCAGCCGGTGGAATTCGATCGTTCATAGCCCTTGAATTATCGGACGAGGTCCGTCGCAAAGCGGAGCGACTTCAGTCGCGCTTGAAGAAAGCCGGATTTTCCTTGGGCTGGGTCAAGCCGGAGAGCATGCATCTCACCCTTTTTTTTCTCGGCTACGTGGATTCCCCGGTATTGGAATCGATTTACGAAATCAGCGACTCGGCGGCGGCAGGCGTAGCCCCGTTTGTCATGGAGCTGGACGGGGTAGGATATTTCGGCCCGCGGAGCAATCCTCGGGTCGTATGGGTAGGGGTGAAAGAACCGACCGGCGCACTGCAACGTCTTTATGAGGATCTGGCCGGCCGCCTGGCCGGCCTGGGCTTCGAGAAGGAGAAGAGGCCCTTTACTCCACACGTGACCCTGGCACGGGTGCGGGCCCGGAGCAGGGCGTCCGGACTGGCGACCGAGCTGGAGAAGCTTTCCGGCGAGAAGTTGGGCACGGTCCGGGTGGGGAGAGTGTTGGTGATGAGAAGCGTCTTGGAACCAACCGGAGCGGTGTATACAATGCTGCACGAATCCCCGATGAAAGGAGCGGATTAGACATGGCGACCACCGGAGAGAAAAAGAAAGGCGGTAAGGAAGGCTCACTGCCCTCCGAGCTGAGCGCGGTTCTTTCTCAGATTCAGAAGCAGTATGGTGACGGCGCGATCATGCGGCTGGGAGCCGAGCAGGCGGCTGCCGCAGTGGACGTGATTTCCACCGGGGCGCTGAGCCTTGACCTGGCATTAGGTATCGGCGGCGTTCCGCGGGGGCGGGTTGTCGAAGTGTTCGGGCCGGAGGCTTCCGGGAAGACCACGCTGGTACTTCATGTTATCGCCAATGCCCAGAAAGCGGGTGGGTTGGCTGCATTCATTGATGCCGAGCACGCGCTGAGTCCGCGGTATGCGCAGGCTATCGGAGTGAATCTGGATGATCTGCTGGTTTCGCAACCCGACTCCGGAGAAGAAGCGTTGAATATCGCCGAGACCCTTGTACGCAGCAATACACTGGATGTAGTGGTGATTGATTCGGTGGCGGCGCTTGCTCCCCGGGCGGAGTTGGAAGGCGATATGGGGGACTCGCACGTGGGGCTGCAGGCGCGTCTGATGTCTCAGGCTCTGCGCAAACTGACCGCGGCGATAAGCAAGTCGAAGACCTGCTGCGTGTTCACCAACCAGATCCGTGAGAAGATAGGTGTGATGTTCGGCAATCCGGAAACTACTCCGGGAGGCCGCGCCCTGAAGTTTTATGCGACTGTTCGGATGGATATCCGGCGGGTCGCCACCATAAAAGACGGCCGCGGCCAACCGGTAGGAAATCGCTGCAAGGTGCGGGTGGTGAAGAACAAACTGGCGCCGCCATTCACCGAAGCCGAGTTCGATATTTTGTACTCCGAGGGTATTTCCTGGCAGGGGTCGGTGGTGGATGCGGGAATCAACCTGGGCGTACTGGAGAAGCGGGGGGCGTGGTTCTCATTTGAGGGCGAGCAGTTGGGGCAGGGACGGGAAGCCACAGTGCGCCGGCTGAAAGAGGATCCGGAACTTGAGAAGCGCATTGTGGACCGGATCTGGGAGAAGTTCCGGGAGGCGGCGCGGTAGGCTTTGGTGCGTGCGCGGGGAATGAGACTGCAGGGAGACCGGGCGACAGCGCGGGTTTCATCCGATTCATGAACGAAGGCGTATCCAGACGGCCGACTGCAGCCGAGGTTCGCAGGGAATTTCTGGAGTTTTTCCGCGCCCGGGACCACCGGATCGTTCCCAGTTCGCCCCTGGTTCTGCCTGCGGACCCTTCCCTTCTCTTCGTGAACGCCGGGATGAATCAGTTCAAGGAAATCTTCCTGGGTACGATGCAGCCGGAATCCCGGCGTGTCGCCAACTCGCAGAAATGTATCCGGGTGAGCGGTAAGCACAATGATCTGGAAGAGGTCGGGCATGATACCTATCACCACACTTTTTTCGAAATGTTGGGCAACTGGTCATTCGGGGACTACTACAAGGAGGAGGCGATCCGCTGGGCTTGGGAGCTGCTTACGGAAGTCTGGAGTCTCCCCAAGGGCCGACTGTGGGCCACGGTATACGAGGAAGACAGGGAGGCTGAACGCCTCTGGAAAGAGGTCACGGATATTGATCCCGCCCACGTGCTACGGTTCGGGAAAAAGGACAATTTCTGGGAGATGGCCGAGACCGGGCCGTGCGGGCCGTGTTCAGAGATACACATTGATATAGGTGACCAACCCGCGGGTCCGGAGAAAGTGAACTCGGGTTCGCCGGATGTAATCGAGATCTGGAATCTGGTTTTCATTCAATACAACCGCCGGGCGGATGGGTCACTCACACCGTTGCCCCAGAAGCACGTTGATACCGGTATGGGTCTGGAACGGCTGGTGGCTGTGCTGCAAGGGGTCCGCTCCAACTATGACACGGACCTATTCGCGCCGCTGATCAGGAAGGTGGAGGAAATCAGCGGGATGAAGTATGAAGGCGAAGCTGCTACCGCGATGCGGGTGATCGCCGATCATATCCGCGCCTTGGCCTTTGCCATAGCCGACGGTGTGCTGCCTTCAAATGAGGGCCGGGGTTACGTTCTGCGGCGGCTCTTGAGACGGGCGGTGCGCTACGGTCGCAAGCTTGGGTTGAAGGAACCGTTCTTGTGCGATCTGATTCCGGTACTCGAAGCTATCATGGGAGACGACTATCCGGAACTCGTTCGGCACCGGTCGAGGATCCTGGAAGCCCTTCGGTCAGAAGAAGAGAGTTTTGCCGCTACGCTGGACAGAGGTATCGGCCTGTTTGAGGAAGTCGTGAAGCAGGTAGCAGCGGCCGGCGGAAGCGTATTTCCCGGCAGGGAAGCCTTCCGCTTGTACGACACGTACGGGTTCCCGTTGGATCTTACCCGGCTGATGGCGGAGGAGCGGAACCTCATAGTGGATGAGGATGAGTTCCACCGGTATATGGAGGAACAGCGGGCACGCGCACGTGCCGCGCGGGAATCTGCCATGCGCGAACAGGAAAAAGAGGTGGTTTCCAGGCTGGTGGAGAAGGGCGTGCAATCGACATT
>Ga0164318_10006247_pt1 | contig 11550 bp, 8 predicted proteins | sample GuaBasSedimGuay9_FD_113734 | JGI IMG/M metagenome (GOLD analysis project Ga0164318, IMG submission 113734) | Subseafloor sediment microbial communities from Guaymas Basin, Gulf of California, Mexico - Guay9, Core 4571-4, 0-3 cm | ecosystem: Environmental > Aquatic > Marine > Hydrothermal vents >... | reverse complement strand
TAAGATTAGGCCGGGTGGTTCGGCCCCGGGTAACTCCGATTTCAACAAGTGCGCCGACGCCGTCAATGTCAATACTGACAAATGGGTCATTGGCAAAAATTTTCTTGTCGGTGTAGTCGGACAGGAATTTGCCGGCATCATCGCGGCTGAGACCGTATGTAGTCTGGGTTAAGTCATTGGTGCCGAAAGAGAAAAATTCGGCTTCCTGAGCGATAACATCAGCCGTCAGGGCCGCACGCGGCAGTTCAATCATCGTGCCGATCATATATTCAATTGCGGTGCCGGAGGCGGCGATAATTTCGTCACAGATTATTTTACTTCTATCCTTTAAAAATTTGAGTTCATTGACATCTGCCACCAGTGGAATCATGATTTCCGGGATAACTTTAATTCCGGCTTTTGCAACCTCGCAAGCGGCTTCAATAATTGCCCGCACCTGCATGTCATAGATTTCCGGATAGGAGATGCCGAGGCGGCAGCCGCGATGACCGAGCATCGGGTTGAATTCATGCAGAGCTTCAGTTCTCTCCTTCAGGGCAGCAAGTGAAACTCCCATGATATCTGCCAGTTCCTTAATGTCATCCTCGTTCTGCGGCAGAAATTCATGCAGGGGTGGGTCGAGCAGACGTACGGTTACTGGGAGTCCGTCCATTGCTTTAAAGATGCCGATAAAATCACTTTTCTGTTCCGGCAGCAGTTTGGCCAGAGCCAGTTTGCGGCCATCAAGATTGTCAGCCAGGATCATCTCGCGTACAGCTCGGATGCGTTTTTCTTCAAAAAACATATGCTCAGTCCGGCAGAGGCCGATGCCTTCGGCCCCGAAGCCCCGGGCAACAGTGGCATCGTGCGGGGTGTCGGCATTGGTGCGAACATTGAGTTTGCGGAATTTATCGGCCCACTCCATGAAAGTCTGAAAATCACTGTCAAGTTGTGGAATAATGGTTGCGATTTTACCGGTGAAAACTTCGCCGGTTGATCCGTCCAAGGTAATAATATCACCTTTTTTGAACAGGGAAGTACCGACTTTGAATGTATCATTGTCATAATCTACAAAAATTTCACTGCAACCGGCAACACAGCATTTACCCATACCCCGGGCCACCACCGCCGCATGTGAAGTCATACCGCCGCGTGAGGTTAAAATACCCTGGGCAGCATTCATGCCGTTGATATCTTCAGGTGAAGTTTCGGCCCGGACCAATATCACTTTATGACCATCGGCATTCATGGTTTCAGCTTCATCAGCGCAGAAAACAATTTCCCCGCAAGCAGCTCCAGGGGAGGCCGGCAGACCTTTGGCGATAAGGGTTTTATCGGCATCAGGGTCAAGAGTCGGGTGGAGAAGATTATCAAGTTTGTCAGCTTCGACCCGCATGACCGCTTCACGTTTATCGATCAGGCCTTCAGCGACCATGTCAATCGCGATTTTGATTGCGGCTTTGACCGTACGTTTACCGTTGCGGGTCTGCAGCAGCCAGAGTTTATGATTTTCAATCGTAAACTCAAGATCCTGCATGTCGGTATAATGTTTCTCAAGTTTCTGGTAGACTGTGACCAATTCGCTATAGAGATCGGGCATCACTGTTTCCAGTGAAGGCAGGGTGGAGTCTTTGCGGCCAACTTCATTAATTGGCTGCGGAGTGCGGATGCCGGCAACGACATCTTCACCCTGGGCATTAATCAGAAATTCGCCATAGAAAAGGTTCTCACCGGTCGAAGGATCACGGGTAAAAGCTACCCCGGTGGCACACTCTTCACCCATATTTCCGAAAACCATCGTCTGCACGTTTACAGCTGTTCCCCAGTGATCAGGAATGTCGTTGAGTCGGCGGTAGGTTTCCGCTCGTTTTGTGTTCCAGGAGTCAAAAACTGCTGTGATTGCGCCCCAGAGTTGATCATAGGGATCATCCGGAAAATCAGTGCCGGTTTGTTTCTTGACTTCGGCTTTAAGATCAGCGACCAGTTGTTTGAGATCGTCAGCGTCAAGTTCAGTGTCTAATTCTACACCTTTTTTGGTTTTTGCCTCTTCGAGCAGGACTTCGAGTTTTTCACCCTCAATTCCCATCACGACATTGCCGTACATCTGAATGAAACGACGGTAGCTGTCGTAGGCAAACCGAGCTGAACCTGAACCGGCAATCAGGCCTTTTATGGTTTCATCATTCAAGCCCAGATTCAGCACTGTATCCATCATTCCCGGCATTGAGACCCGGGCGCCGGAGCGGACCGAAAAAAGCAGCGGTTTTTCACTGTTGCCAAAACCTTTTTCCATTGTCACTTCCGTTCTACGCAAGGCCGCACGTACCTGGCCCTCCAGAACCTCTGGATATTGACGCTGGTTTTCATAAAAAGCAACGCAGGTCGCCGTTGTGATCGTAAATCCCGGAGGTACTGGCACTCCAATTTTGATCATTTCCGCCAGGTTTGCACCTTTACCACCCAGCAGATTTTTCATGCCGGCGTTACCTTCGGTATAGTCACCGCCAAAGCTGTAGACAAATTGATCACTCATTGTAAGGAGCCTCCATTAAATAAGAAAAATTGGAAGTTTTTGTGGATAGTTTTAATGTTATAATTTTGCAAAATCAGCAATCTTCTTGAAATCCCCGGCGATTCCCTGGAGCAAGGCCAGGCGGTTTTCACGTATGGCCTGATCGTCCGCCATAACCATGACTTCATTAAAGAAGTTGTCGACACTTTTTCTTAAGTCAGCGACTGTGCTTAAAGCCTGATCATAGTCATTATTGCTGAGTTGACTGTCAATCTTGCCGGCAATTTGCTGCCAGGAGTTGTAAAGATCAGTTTCGGCGTTATCGGTAAATTTGTCGGGATTAAGGGTGTAGCTGGTTTTCTCTTTGCGGGTGATATTCATGATTCTCTTAAAAGCGGTCAGAAGATCAGTGAAATCGTCGCGGTGGCGAAAACGGTCGAGGGCGTTGATGCATTTGACGGTTGTGACAATATTATCAAAGCCGGTTGCCAGAACCGCTTCAATAACCCCTGAAGGAATCTTATTTGCGGTCAGACTGTGGAAAAGCCGGCCTTTGATAAAGTCAATAACTTCGGCGACAACTGTATCTTTCGGCTGTTCGATTTTACTCTGCAGCAGTTCAGCTGACCGGGTAACAGCATCTTTCAAGGAGAGATTGTAGTTGCGATCAAGACAGATATTGATAATTCCTAAAGCTTGGCGTCGCAAGGCGTAGGGGTCAGCACTTCCGGTTGGTTGTAGATTAATGCCGAAACAACCGGTAATAGTATCAATTTTGTCAGCAATCCCGACAATTGCACCGCAATCGTTGCTTGGCAGCGTGCCGCCGGCACCAGTCGGCATGTAGTGTTCATGGATGCCGATAGCGACGGCATCGGTTTCACCGGCAACTCGGGCGTATTCGCGGCCCATAATGCCCTGTAGATCGGAAAACTCACAGACCATGTTGCTCTCTAAGTCAGCTTTGCAGAGTTTGGCGGTTCGGCTGATATCAACTTTCTGTTCCGGGCTGAGTTTTTCAGCAAGAAATTCAGCCAGACTCTTAAAACGTTCAACTTTTTCATACGAGGTGCCGAGTTTTGCCTGGAAAACAACTTTCTTAAGGCGTTCAACAAACTCATCCAGGGGTACCTTGAGATCTTCCTGGTAGAAAAATTTAGCGTCATTCAGACGGGCCAACAGAACTCTCTGATTACCTTTAACAACAACTTCAGGATCTCTAGCCACGGTATTGTTAACCGTGATAAAGTTTGCCATCAGGGCCCCGCTATTGTCACGCAGACAGAAGTATTTCTGATGGTAACGCATGACCGAGATCAGCACCTCTTCCGGGAGCTTAAGAAATTCTTTGTCGAAAGAGCCGACAATAGCGTGCGGAAATTCAACAATATTGGCAACCGTTTCCAGGAGTTCCGGATCTTCGATAATGGTTCCGCCGAGATCCTTTTCAATTTCCGCCAGCTGTTTCATGATCATGGTTTTACGTTCACCTTGATCAACGATGATTTTAGCCTGACGGCAGAGCTCAACATAGTCGGCGGGGTTGGCAATGGTGAATTCGTCCGGAGCCATAAAGCGGTGGCCGCGGGAGGTTGCTCCGCTTTCGATATCAGCACATTTGAATTCGATTGTTTCGGTTCCGTAGAGGGCAATCAGCCAATGGATCGGGCGAGCAAAACGGGCTTCGAGGTCATGCCAGCGCATCGATTTGCGGAAAGGAATGGCCATGATGTATTCGGGCAGAGCTTTCGCCAGAAGTGTGACAGTTTGCTGTCCGGTTTCGCGTTTGCGGGCACAGACATATTCACCTTTTTCGGTGTTGACGATCTCCAGTTCTTCCGGTTTGACGCCCTGGCCCCGGGCAAAACCGATACCGGCTTTACTCGGCTTGCCGGATTCATCAAATGCAATCCGTTTAGCCGGACCCATATTTTCCACCACCCGGTCCTCCTGGCCTGAGGCCAGGTTGGTAACCATTAAGGTCAGGCGGCGCGGGGTTACCATGATTTTAATTTCACCATGTTCTAAACGGAGACGGTCGAAAACTTTCTCCGCCTGCACTTTCATGTCAATTATGGCTTTACTTAAAAAACCGGCCGGAATCTCTTCCGTGCCGATTTCAACGAGCAGGTCCTGGGTCATTGTCTATTCCTAATTTTTATCTATTTGAGTGCATTACTGTTGTGCAATTAACTCTTTTATCTTGCTCTCCATTTTGTTGCCGATTTCATTGTTGTAACCAACCACTTTGAATTCGATTGAAGAGTTTTTGTCGAGAAGAATTATAGTCGGCAGTGAAGTTATATTGCCCAAATCTTTAGTGATCGGGTTGTTAGTGCCGATGGCAATCGGGTAAGTGACCTGATTTCGTTTAATAAAATCGGATATTTCAGAGATGTCGCCGCCCTGATCCAGGCATACCCCAATAACCTCGAGGCCCTGATCTTTATAAGTTTCGTAGAGGGTTACGAGGTGTGGGATTGCGGCCCGGCAGGGCGCACACCAGGTTGCCCAGAAGTCGAGAATTACAACTTTACCTTTAAGGGTGTCCCGGGTTATCGGGGTTCCGTCAAGAGAAGTAAGAGAAAAGTTGGGGACAATTTTCGGTGCTTTGGCTTTCTTCTGGCTGTCACCGCAACCGGTTAAAAGGGACAAGGTCAGCAGGGTCAGGCAGATGATCAGGAACCGGCTGCCGGATGAATTTTTAAACATGTTTTTTAACTCCATCTTAAGAGGTGCTGGCTTGACCTCTAATCTCGGGTGCTTTCCGGAGTGAAATATGGTTTTTATAGAGCTCCCGAAAAGGTTGAACTAAAGTGGTTGGTTTTTGTTTGTTACAAGCTTAAATACCGGCCAGCATTTTCTCCAGAGCGTCTTTGGAGGTCATGCCGACAATTTTATCAACTTCTTTGCCCTGGTTGAACATGATTAAAGTCGGAATCCCGCGGACGCCGTACTTCGCAGGGGTGCGCGGGTTTTCGTCAACATTCAGTTTGACGACCTTGATGTCGTCACTGTTTTCACTCGCAAAGTCATCAAGGATCGGAGCTATGGCTGTGCATGGACCGCACCATGTAGCAAAGAAATCAATCAAAACAGGGGTTTTAGAAGTTTTTAAAATTTCAGCAAAACTCTCATCGGTAACTACAGTGACATTGTCAGACATCTTCTTTTCTCCTTGTGATTAGCAATTAGGTTGGATTAAATGGAAAATTAAATTTAGTAATTATTTTTTATTGAATTTAAGGGTTGTGGCTGCAATCTCAGCAGTCCCGGCTCATAACGTAATCAGTTATGAAATGCAGAGCTTCTTTTTCAGGGCAGTCCGGGAGATCTTTTAGGATCGAGTGGGCTCTTGCAAGGTAATTTTTAGCTTCGTCAGTTGTGTGCTCCAGGCTTTTGTATTTTTTCATAAGGTTGTGGACAAAATCGAAATCATCGCTGCTGACATAATCCGAGGTGATGATCTCTTTTATCTTTTCCTGTTCCTCCGGTTGAGCCTGTTGCAGGGTATGGATTAGAGGCAGAGTAACTTTACCTTCCTCAAGGTCGATACCGATGGTTTTGCCGAGATTTTCTTCGCAGGAGTTATAGTCAAGGATATCGTCAATCATCTGGAAAGCGATACCGAGGCAGTGGCCGAACTCTTTCATCTGCTCCTGCCGTTTTTCTCCAGCCGCCGCCGTGATTGCGCCGACTTCACAGGCGGTTGCCATTAAAATGGCAGTTTTACCGTCGATTATTTTTATGTAATCAGCTTCAGTGGTGGTGATGTCCGCAGTTTTCATGAGTTCTAATATCTCGCCTTCAGCCAGCCTGCGGGTTGCAGTCGAGATTGATTTCAAAGTTGCCATGGAGCCTTGATCGACGGCCATGTCGAAGGCCATAGCAAAAAGGAAATCACCCACCAGAACTGAAGCTTCGTTGCCCCAGATAGTATTGGCAGCCGCCAGACCCCGGCGCATATCAGCTTCGTCGACAACATCATCGTGGAGCAGAGTGGCGGTGTGAATGAACTCAATTACTGCCGCCAGAAGAGTTCCATCCTGGTGTTTGCCGCCGAACATACCGCAGATTAGAATCAGCAAGGCCGGCCGCAGGCGTTTGCCGCCGCTTAAGATGATATGTTCACCAATTTTCGGAATCAGATCAATCTCTGACCCGAGGTAGCGGGAGAAAGCGGTCTCAGTCTCTTTGAGCTCATCTTCGATCAGCGCAAACACCTGATTGATATCTTTGAATGTGGACATGAATGGGAAAGATTAGCTCTTCTGTTTCGGGTTGCAGTATTTATCCGTAGACTCAAAGATTAAGCCATTGGAGTCAGCTTTTGCCAATGTTGCTCAAGAACCGCTATCTATAGCGTAAAAGAGCAGGAGTGTCAAAAAGAAATTAACTTTCTTCGGCGCTTGTACTCAGATGAACATCGGTTCTTCAATAATGATGCCCGGGGCCCCGTTTTTACGGGCGGCAAGGAGTAACATGACGGCCCGGTCTGAGCCTTTGGGGTGGATGAATTTCAGATGTTTTGGCTCAAGCTTTACGGCCTGGAGGTGAGTGGTCAGTTCGAGCAGGCGTTCAGCTGGAAAAATTGTGATAAAAAGCCCTTTATTGTTCAGGCAGAGAGCCGCGGTTCGGGTCAGACTTTCAAGGTTACTGTTAATTTCATGGCGGGCAATCTGTTTTTGGAGACAGGCATTTATGCGGCCACTGGCTTGCGGGTAGTAGGGCGGGTTGCTGATGACGCATTGGAAATGATTCATTCCATTTGCCTGGCAATTGAATTGCCGGTAGTCAGTATTGATTATTTCAATTCGGTCAGCCAAGTGGTTGCGTTTGCAGTTATGGGCTGCCAGCCGGGCCAGTTCATCCTGAATTTCAATGCCTGTAAATGTGGTGTCGGGAAGTTTGCGGGCCAGCAGCAGCGGAAGAATACCGACGCCGCAGCCGATATCCAGACAGTTTCCGGTTAATTGGTTGCGCCAGAGTTCACTGTGCTCATCAATAAATTCGGCCAGATGGAATGGATCCTGATTGTAGCGGTAACCTTTGCAGGGTTGTTCGATCTCAATCGCAAAACCCGGCGGTTTCTCAATCGATGTCTCCGGGCTTTGCGATGTGCGATCCTCAATCATATTTACTTTTAATCCAGGCGGCTGATCAGGAGTCCGGTGGCCAGTTTGGGATAGAAAAAAGTTGATTTCTGCGGCATTTTTTCGCCGTCAATGGCAACTTTGCTGACTTGTTCAATCTTGGTTGATTTGAGCAGGACCGCAATCTGAGCGGAGCCGTTGTTGACTGCATCGACCGCGGTAGCGGCATCCTGGGTATAACGGGTGTAGCGTTGATGTTCCATGTCGGCGGTACTGATTTTTAAGATGTGATTAAAAACCAGCTGCTGCAGAACCGAAACATCAAGGGCCGCCAATGAGGCCGGCAGTTTGCCGAGAATTTTGGCGGCGGCCTCTTGGTTCAGGGTCAGGAAAAGAGGGGCTTTGAAATTTTCCGCTAAAAATATAAAGCTGGAATTATCGGGGGTGCTCTCCAGCTTCGCCAGGAGCGCTGGAATTTTTGCATCGGCATCCAGGCACTCTTCGATGGTGAAAAACTCAGCCAGTTTCTTTTTGAGTTCATCGGCATCAGGAGTCGGGAAGTTCGCCAGCATCCGGTGGGTCGGCAGAATTGCCAGTCCCGGACTTGACATGCTGGAAAAATAGCTCATGACATAATTCCAGGGCTGATTATCGTTAAGTTCTGCGGCGGCGGCATTGCGTTCCGCTTGATAGAGGAGGGCGGTTTCATAGCGATGATGGCCATCAGCTATAAAGATCTCCCGGTTCTCAAGGTGAGTTTTGGCGGCACTGATAGCTTTCGGGTCAGTAATCCGCCAGAGGCGACGGGTGATTCCGTCAGCTGTGAAGGTGAGCATTGCGGCTGTTTCCCGAGCTTGATACAGTGCTTTTTCAACGACACCTTCCTGATCTTTATAGAGGGTGAAAATCTGGCTGAAATTAGCTTTGCAGTGGCGGGTTAATTCGAGCCGGTCAGCTTTAGGGGCCTGCATGGTTTGCTCATGCGGGCGCACTGCATTTTTTTTATCTTCAAGTTTCAAGCGGCCGATAAATCCCCGGCGGCAGTAACGTTTGCCGACCGCCTCAAATTCCTCTTCGAGGTCGTAGAGTGCCGAGGTGGAGTCGTCGATGAGAATGTTGTCTGTGAGCCATTTGTTAAATGTTGTTGCCGCTTTTGCAAATTCACTCTGCGGGCGCGTGCCGCCGGCCTCTTGGGCTGATTTCCCAAGAATCAGGCGAATGACATTGTGAGGGCTTTTGGCGTGCAACTCATCTATTCCGGGGCCGCTGATAACATCGTAAGGCGGCGCGGTGACATCGGCCATGTCGCTGATAATTTCCGGGTTGTAATAAGTTCCTTTAAATGCTTCAATCTGAGGCATGAATTTTCTCCAGGGTAATTGTGTAGGGTACCACGAAAAATTCTAATTTTTCAAGACACCCTGTGAAAGTTAGCCGGCAAAGATATCGAGAGCGGCAATGACGAAAATTGTGATACTGATATAGCCGTTGATCGTGAAAAAAGCGGTATCAATCTTGGTCAGGTCAGTCGGGCTGAGGAGTTCGTGTTCATAATGGAGCAGGGCGGCGATCACGATCAGGGCTAAAAGGAAAAGCCAGCCTAAAGAGGAGGAAAAAAGATAGACTAAAAAGAGGGCTCCGAGCATCCCCAAATGGAGCTTGCGGGCCAAGCTTAAGGTGGCTTCAACGCCGATCTCGGCGGGGATCGAATAGAGGCCTTCAGTTTTGTCAAATTCAATGTCCTGCAGGGAGTAGAGTAGGTCGAAACCGCTGACCCAGCAGCCGACAGCAAATCCCAAAATCAGTGGTGTGAAGGCAAGCGAGCCGGTAACCGCGATCCAGGCGCCGATTGGGGCGAGCCCGAGGCAGAATCCGAGAATATAATGGGTGTAGGATGTGTAGCGTTTCGCAACGGAATAAGCCGTGAGTATAATAATGATATAAGGTGCCAGGTGGAAGCAGAAGGAGTTTAGCATCGCGGCTGCAAAAATAAAAATGAGGTAGCTGGCTATGGTCAAGCCTAAAGCGTGTTTGGTTTCGATAAGTCCGGCCGGCAGAGCCCGATCCTTTGTGCGCGGATTCAAAGCGTCAAACCTTGCATCAAGAAGCCGGTTGGCACCCATGGCGCCGGTGCGGGCACCGGCCATGGCGATGATGATCCAGAAGATTTTCCAGAGTGAAGGTAGTCCGTCAGCGGCCAGCATGGCCGCCATCAGTGCGAATGGCAAGGCGAAAATTGTATGAGAAAACTTGACCATTTCCAGAAAAGTGCGTATCCGTTGTTGCAGATCAGGTTGCGTGTCCATTAGCGAGTCTCTTTTTTAAGTCGTAAAGATTAATGGGTATCTTGTGGTTTACAGCTCGTATTAAGCTGATATCTGTTAAACGGGCACCCCCTTTACTCTATTTGCATTGATGATGCAAGAGTTGATTTATGGTAGTTAATCCAGTGATGTTCTTTTTGTCGCGGAGAACACAGAGTTCACAGAGGAGAAATATCTATAATGTATAAATTGGCGATTACGATGGGAGATCCGGCCGGGGTGGGGCCGGAGGTTACAGTGCGGTCATTAGCTGGATTGTCCAAAAAATTGCAGCAGGAGATCTTGCTCGTTGGCGATGCGGCCTGGTTACAGCGGGTGGCAGAAAGAGTTGGCGGCCCGGCGGCAGATTTGATCTTTCGTGAGCAAAGAAGTTTCGTTGAAAAACAAGCTCGAAATCAGGGTGTCGGGAGCGGTGCGATTGCAGTCTGTAACCCGCTTTTAGATTCTTTGCCGCAACTGCCGCTGGGGACTGATAATGCAGTATTCGGAGAGGCATCATTCAGATATGTAGAAACTGCTATTAAACTGGTTATGGATGGAGTTTGCCGGGCTCTGGCGACCGCACCGATTTCAAAGCATTCCTGGCATCTGGCAGGTCATAATTATCCGGGGCATACCGAATTGTTGCGGGAGCGCAGCGGCAGCAATGATGTCGGGATGATGTTCTGGGGTGAGCGTTTGAAGATTCTGCTGGCAACCACCCATCTGCCGTTAAAAAAAGTGGCGGATGCGCTGACCATTGAGTTGCTGCAGAGTCAAATCAAAATGCTCTACGATTTTATGCAGAGAGTTGGCATCTCTGGAGATATCGGTCTGGCAGCTTTGAATCCACATGCCGGGGAACAGGGCGCTTTTGGTGATGAAGAGGATCTTATTTTGCGGCCCGCAGTTGCGGGTCTTAAGGCGCGGGGTGTGCCTGTGGTTGGTCCTGTACCGGCTGATGTGCTCTTTTATCAGGCTCTGAACGGTGCTTACGGAGCTGTGGTTGCGCTCTATCACGATCAGGGTCTGGTGCCGTTTAAGATGTTATATTTTAATGATGGTGTCAATCTCTCTTTAGGGCTGCCTTTTATCAGGACTTCAGCTGATCATGGTACAGCGTTTGATATATCTGAAAAATTTATTGCTGATAGTGGCAGTATGACAGCCGCAATCAGGCTTGCTCTTGAGTTATCTAATAATTGACAGTGTTTGCTGGGTTTGCAATAGCTAGAAAAATGTTTTGTTTGCACCGGTGAAAAATCTTGACATGAGTCTTTTATTGGTCTAAATAGCGAAGTGTTATTACGCACAGTAAGCAGGCGTTTGTGTGCCTGTCGAGAGCTCTGTTTTCCGACAGAGTCTGTTTTACAATCTTTTTTGTTAGAGGCCTTAAGATGGTTAAAAGAGAAAAATCCAACTACATTATTCAGGCTGTGGTTCATGCTTTAACTCTTTTGGAGGAGTTCAGTGGAGATGTTGATGAACTTGGCGTAACTGAGCTGAGTAAGCGACTCAAGTTGCATAAAAATAATGTTTTCCGGCTCCTGGCAACCCTTGAAGAGAAGGGTTATATTGAGCAGAATAAAATAACCGAAAATTACCGTCTCGGGATTAAAAGTTTGGAATTGGGTCAGACTTTTATCCGGCAGATGGGGGTTTT
>Ga0164318_10006245_pt1 | contig 11551 bp, 10 predicted proteins | sample GuaBasSedimGuay9_FD_113734 | JGI IMG/M metagenome (GOLD analysis project Ga0164318, IMG submission 113734) | Subseafloor sediment microbial communities from Guaymas Basin, Gulf of California, Mexico - Guay9, Core 4571-4, 0-3 cm | ecosystem: Environmental > Aquatic > Marine > Hydrothermal vents... | reverse complement strand
TATTATAAGCCTATCGAAGTTGTTTCCTTCCTTGGACTTTATGGATTATCCAAAGGTTCGCGGAGAGAATTGTGATGTTGAAGAGAATGTTAAACTTATTATTGAAGAACCTGGCGACAGGTTTGTTATGCCAGGTATAGTTCATCAAAAGGAAAACTACCTCAAAGAGGTTGCAAAAAGGGCAATTTTTCATATAAATGCTTTCTTTTACGATGTTAATAATGAGAAATTTTATGATCCTCTGGATAGCTATAGGTACTTAAAGAAAAAAATAATTACAACTATATCTTCGCCAAAGCGTGAAATAAAGAAACATCCTACATTTGCCCTAAAAATTGCCAAAGTATATGCAGAGACCGGTTTTGAAATTGATCCAACAATTGAAAAACTGTTAGAAGATTTTCATGAGATAAATCATTATCAAAACATTACAGAAGATATAGCCGATGATTTCAAAGAGATACTGGTTTCAAAATATCCCTATAAAGCTATGGTCCTCCTAGATAAATGGGGAATTTTGAATGTAATATTACCTGAGCTAACAAAACTAAAGGATGTTAATCAGGATAAAGAGTATCATCCGGAGGGTAATGCCTTCTGGCACACACTTCAGTGTCTAAATTATGTGAAAAAACCAAATGTTAATTTAATGATGTCTCTTTTGCTTCATGATACGGGGAAAGCCTACGGGAAAAATAATGGTAAAAACGGGAAGCCCTTTCCGAATCATTCTATAATTAGTCGTGATATTGCCAAAAATGTATTGAGGAGATTCTACTTTAACAGGGAAGATTATAGAGAGATACTCTTTCTTGTTGAAAACCATATGATATTAAATGCGGTAAATGTGTTACCTGAAAGTAGACTAAAAAAGATATTTGATTCGCCATATATACAAAACCTCTTTGAACTCTATCGGGCAGATATTTCGAGCGGGTATCATAACATGAAGAGCTTCCATAATGCTGCACATAGATACCATGAGTATGTTCATAAAAAGAAATTAAAAAAGATAGGCATCCTGATTTAAAACCACCAGCGATAATTAATCGTAAAGCTTTGCAATATAATAATAAAAAAAATTAAAAAAATTTATTGACATTTGTAGTAAAAGTGCTATTTTAATATAAAATCGTGTTACCATTAGAAATGGAGGTGTTGAGATGAGATCCAAACAAAGAGTAATTTGTACATTGATTTTATTACCACTAATTTTTATATTTCTCTCTTTTTCATCTGCTTTAGCACATTTTCAAGCAATAATTCCTTCAAAGGATATAGTAGAACAGGGGAGTTCAAGGAATATTAGTCTTGATGTAATTTTTCTACACCCATTCGAAGGTAATTATATGAGTATTGTAAAACCAGATGCCTTTGGAGTATTATTGAATGGGAAAAAATATAATCTTTTAAATAAACTTACAACAATTACTGTGGGTAAGGGAAAAAGAGGATATCGATGTAATTATTCAATAAAAAGACCTGGAGACTACATTTTTTATGTAACACCACACCCGTATTTTGAACCAGCAGAAGATAAATTTATCGTTCACTATACAAAGGTTGTTGTACAGGCCTACGGCCTGGAGAGTGGTTGGGATAGTGAGGTAGGATTAAAAACAGAGATTATACCATTAACTCGGCCCTATGGAATCTGGACTGGAAATATTTTTAGAGGGGTTGTTAAGGCTTTCGGTCAACCTGTTCCCTATTGTGATGTTGAAGTTGAGTATTATGCTGATGGTAAAATTAAACCACCGGCAGAAGCTTTTGTGACTCAGGTGATAAAAACTGATAGGAATGGTGTCTTTTCCTATGCATGTCCAAAGGCAGGATGGTGGGCATTTGCGGCTCTAAATGAGGATAAAAAGAAGATGAAGTATAAGGATGGCAGGTATTACCCTGTGGAGATTGGAGCAGTGATATGGATTAAGGTTTATGATATGCCACAGCAAAAGTAGATGGATTGAAACCAATGATAAATATTCGCAGGTCAATTATCTATTGAGAAATTTTTTCAGTTATAAAATAATTATCAGGATAAAAAGATGCATATATCAGATGGCGTCTTATCTATGCAGGTATTAATTGGGGGTGCAGCCTTAACTGCTGGGGGTACTGCCATAGGTTTGAAAAAGATGGATTATGATAAAATACCAAAGGTAGGATTGATGGCCTCTGCTTTTTTTGTAGCATCTTTAATTCATGTACCTCTTGGGCCTTCAAATGTTCACCTTATTTTAAATGGTATTATTGGTATAATCCTGGGGTGGTCAGCATTTCCTGCAATTCTTGTTGCCCTTCTATTACAGGCACTTTTGTTTCAATTTGGGGGTTTAACCGTTCTTGGTGTTAATACATTTAATATGGCATTTCCTGCAGTGATTATATACTTGCTTTTTTCAAAAGGAATAAAAAGCAATAAATTATCGATGAGTATTGCAAGCAGTTTTCTATCTGGATTTCTAGCTGTGTTTTTTGCCGGAATATTTACGGCTTTCAGTCTTGTATTTACAGGTGAAGAGTTTTTAAATGTGGCAAAATTAATTCTTGTAGCACACATTCCAATAATGTGTATAGAGGGTGTAGTTACGGTTCTTATTGTTGGATTTTTGAAGAAGGTAAAACCGGAAATTCTGGAGTTGAACGGTAATTTTAAAAGAAAAAAAATTCGAGAGAGAAGAGCTGCGATATGAAAATAAAGAACGGTATTGTAATTTTTATTTTTATAATCAGTTTTCTTTTATCTTTTCTTTTCTTTAATATAGCTTTTGCACATAAAGTGAGTATTTTTGCCTATTCTGAAGGAGGCATGATATATACAGAGAGCTATTTTCCTGATGGTTCTCCAGTTGTCAATGGAGAAATTCAGGTATATGATTCAAGCAACAAATTAATACTAAAAGGAAGAACTGATAATAAGGGAATATATAATTTTAAGATTCCAAAGATAGATGATTTAAAGATTGTGCTTCTTGCATCAATGGGACACAGGGCTGAGTTTGTTTTAAAAAAAGGGGATATTTCTACTATTGATAAAGAGAATGGGAATCTTAAGAATGAGAGTATTTCAAAATCGAAGATTGGTGAAATATCGGTGCAGAATAAAATAGGAGTTAATAAGACTTCTGATAATGAAGCTTTATCCATGGGGAATGTTACTGCCGATGAAATTAGAAAAATAGTATCGGAAGAAGTTGCTAAGGAATTAAAACCAATAGCAAGAGGAATAGCTAAATTGGAGGAAAATAAGCCAGGTCCAACTGAGATAATTGGAGGAATAGGTTATATAATTGGGTTAATTGGGATTACTATGTTCTTTTTGGCTAAAAAGAGGGGCTAATAGTTGCTAGACCGGTATTTTTTTGAAGGTAATTCTATAATTCACCGCCTTGATCCAAGGGTTAAAGTTGTTTTAACAGTTGTATTTGCACTTGGTGTAGCTTTCAGTAACAGCTATTTGCTGATTTATTTTTCTATTTTCTATTCATTGGTAATTATATTTATCGCTAAAATACCTGTTCATATCGCTTTTAAAAGATTGTTACCACTGATAATTTTTCTTCTGCTACTATGGGTTTTTCTTCCATTTTCGGTCAAAGGTAAAACCATATTTGAAGTTGGGCCATTAGCTATAACAAAAGATGGTGTTCTTTACGCCTATCGAATAACTGTAAAATCAGTAGCTATTCTTTTACTGCTGATTGCCTTTATAACTACCTCCGATATGGTAGCTCTTTTTCATGCTCTCGCTCACCTCAAGGTTCCTAAAAAACTGATTTTCTTAATATTCTTTACCTATCGTTATATACATGTTGTATGGATGGAATACCAGAGAATAAAGAATGCTCTTGCAATGAGGCGTTTTGTACCGGGAACAAATCTGCATACCTATAAGACTGTTGCCCATGTTGTTGGAATGCTTATGGTGAGGAGCTATGATCGATCTGAAAGGGTTTATAATGCGATGCTTTGCAGAGGCTTCAATGGTACATTTTATATGCTTGATCATTTTGAATTAAAAGGTTTTGATATTATATTTACGGCTATCAGTATAATAATTTTCTCAGGAGTTGTATGGATAAGCGCAAATCAGATACTATAATAGAGCTTAATGATATCTGGTATTCTTACGAAGAGGATAGGGTTATTTTAAAGGAGCTGGATTTCAAACTAACGGACACTGATAGAGTCGCACTCCTTGGACCAAATGGTGCAGGAAAAACTACTCTTTTTCATATTATAATGGGTCTTCTCAAACCTGAAAAAGGCGAAGTGATAGTATTTGACAAAGTGAGGAAGAACAAGAATGATTTTTTTGAGGTTCGGAAGAGAATTGGATATCTTTTTCAGGATTCAGATGATCAGTTATTTAGCCCTACAGTAATTGAAGATGTTGCCTTTGGTCCATTGAACCTTGGTATTCCGAGGGGTGAGGTCAGAATCATAGTTTCTGATGTTTTAAAAAAACTGGGGCTTGATGGTTATGAAAACAGAATTACCTACAAACTCTCCGGAGGTGAGAAGCGTCTTGTTGCACTTGCAACTGTCCTTGCAATGAAACCAGAGGTTTTGCTTTTGGATGAGCCTGTCCTTGGTCTTGATGAAGAGCACAAAAAAAGATTTATTAATTTTTTAAAAGATTATAATGGTTCATATTTAATTATTTCCCACGATAAAGATTTTATTTATCAAACTACAGAAAAACAGTACCTTCTCAAGGATGGCGTAATATTGGAATTCGATTAAAGGCATTATATTTCCAGTTTTGTTTCATCTGCCCAAGATCGTTGGAATCAAAGAAATATTCGCCCTTTTTAATATCCCATCGGATTCCACTTTTGTGAAAATATTGACCTTGTTTCTCAATCCTTTGGTAGCTTCTCCTACAATTTCTTCGCTTAGCCCCAAACCATAAACAGGAGCGGTATCGATGCTGTTTATACCCATGTCAATGGCCATATGGATTGCATCAATGGCTGCTTTTTTATCAACATCACCTCCCCATTGCCATCCTCCTATTGCCCATGCACCGAATGTAAGGGGAGTTACCTGAATATCGCTTAGTCCTATATTTCTGAGTTCCATATTGAATTCCTCCTTTTATTGTGATTATTAATAATGTTTTTAATTTTTTTTATTATAGAAATATATACTGGTAAGGCATTTGGTGCAAAAACTATTTAATATTTATTCATACTATTTGCTACTCCTCTTCAGGGGTAAATCCTCCCTTTCTTCTGATATACCTGTAGATAATTTCCCATTTATAGCAGCTTTCTTCTGGCATTTCAAAACGGCCAATATCATTGTCGAGAACAATTTGAAATATGTAGTTTCTTTCAATAGAACTTCCTCTTATGTCAGAAAAGGGATATGAGATAAACTCAGGATTTTCAGAACCATCAGGACAAAATAAGAGCCTTTTTGATGTCAGGTATAATTTACCATCTGAAACCTTTTCTAATTTTGGATAATAAGGTTCATGGTAGAGTTCTACCTTTTTTGATTTGAGATATACTTTTTCATCTTCTGTTAAAGGTAATTTTTCTTTAACTTCTATGGGGATTATTTCATCTTCTCTGAACATTATATCGGAGTATTCTTTAATTGCTGCCCATTCATTTTCACCTTCTTTTCTCATAAAGCAGTTTAGGTTTATCTCCCATTTTTGACCACAGTTTGTACATTCAATATGGTTATTATCAGTAACTTTGAGTGCGTCAATCACTCGACACTCAGGGCAACGCCATAGCAGTCGAGGTAATCCAACGGCTGGTTCTTTACCTTTTATATATTCTACTTTGGTGTAATTATCATTATTGTAAATTCCCTTTTGTATATAATCAATAATCTCCTCATCAGGTGTTTTTTTATCGAACTTTACTGGTTTGTTGTAGTAGATCGTAATAGGACTTTTTCTTTTTTTGTCTGCCCAGCGTGGAAATGCCAGATAATTGCCTTTTGACACTACTGTCACGAGAGGGACATCCAGAAGTTTTACAAGCTTTGCTGTTGATTTTAGTATTGGTAGTGTTTCTCCATCCCAGTTTCTTCCTCCTTCTGGATAGATCACAAGAGGAAATCCCTTTCTAACAAGATGAATTGCATACTTTATGGATTTAAAATCTACAAATCCCTTTTTTCTTGGAAATGCTCCCATTGCCCACATAAAACGGCGCATCAATGGTTTCCTAAAAAACTCGTTGGAAGCCATTTGGAAGACTGGCCTTCTTATAAGTGCACCGATAAAAAAAGGATCAAGCAAATGGCTGTGGTTTGCCACAAGGAGATAGGGGCCTTCTTTTGGCAAATTCTCAAGTCCAACACCTTTAAGCCTGAAATACCTTATATAAAAAGGCTGCAAAACTAAAAGTATAAACTTGTAAAAGTAGAGTTTTGGAGTTTTAAATAAGTCAAGCATAATTTACCCACAATGATCATATATATTACAAAATTTATTTAATAATGAAAATGATTTTTTTATTAAATCGTATCGTTTAATGTCATTTCGAACGAAACGTAGTGAAGAGCCATTTTGAGCAAAGCGACGAAATCTTAGTTTTTTAAAATGGTATTAGTGAAATCAACAACCCGAGATTGCTTCGCTCCGCTTAAAGAAGCGCTCCGCTCGCAATTGTAAATATTAGATATTTCGGGGACAAAAATTTGGAATTTTTTCTATTTACTATAATGGTACATGCTGTTAATGTCATTTCGAACGAAACATAGTGAGGTGAGAAATCTTAGGATTATTATTAATATTTTCTCTAGGTTCGATGTAAGGAGATCATAAGAGCTTGACGTGGCAATCTCTCTTTTCTCTTGATCTGTAACCCCCAAAATCTTTTTTAAAAAAAACTTGACCCTAATTTCATTTCGAATTAAATTAAGTGACTGAATGGTCAGTCACTTAATTTAGAATAGGAAAAACAGTTTGAGAGAAAAAAAAGAATATTCTGAAGCAGATTCGAAAAAAGAGATAAGAAAAAGAGAAATATTAGGTGTTGCTTTAAAAGAATTTTCAGAAAAAGGATACGATAAGGCTGTATTGGAGGATATAGCATTAAAAGCTGGAGTGGCAAAGGGAACGATTTATTTGTACTATAAAGATAAGAAGGATCTTTTTAATCATAGTATTCTTTTTATTATAGATAAGTTTGTTGAGATTATAGAAAATATTGTTGAAAGCAATCTTTCTCCAATTGATAAAATTAAATCTGTTATAAGGGATCAGGTTAAATATTTTGTAGATAATAAGCATCTATTCAACCTGTTTCAAATGGCATTTCAGGAAAAACTGATAGAAAAGGATGGATTAACTTACTCAGAGATTATCGATAAAGGATTAATGATTGATAATTTGCAAAGGAAAATAGTAGAAGAGGCAAGAAAACTTGGTGCTATTAAGAATGAATTTTCAACGGATGATATTATAGTGGTATGTGATGGAGTGGTAACCTCTATATTGAAAGAAGTGCGGGCAAGAGAATTATATCACGAATACAAAAATAGGATTGATAAAGAGGGGTATAATCTTAATGAGAGGTTGGAAAATACAATAAAGATAATTTTTGAAGGTATAGCAAAAAAGGAGGTATGAAGGGATTTTTTATAATATCATTTAAATATTAAGGTATTTTGGAGCTAAATAAATTGTGTGTTTAATGGTATTTTATCGAGTATAAAATTAAAGTTAGTATTTGTGACGAAGTAATAAACATTGTTTAAAGATAAAACAATACAAAATCTTAAGAGAAGTACCATATTAATGAGGTGCAAGGTATGAACTTAAAAAGGGGTATATACTATAGTTTTATGATAATAATTTTATTCTTCACAGGATTAAATCTATATGGTGAAACATTGAAGCTAACGCTTGAAGAAGCAATTGCCCTTGGATTAAAGAATAGTAGCAGTCTACAGGCAAAGAATTATGCTTTGCAAGCAGCGATTGCTGAACTCAAAGCAGCCGAGGCAGGTCATTATCCAAATATTTCTGCATCTGCTTCATGGACCCATTTATTTGATCAACCCAAAACCTCTGATATGACAATTGATATGGGAGGTATGGGGGCATTCACAATACCGGGCAGCTATATGTCAGCAAGTGATCCGATATCTGTTTCTTTGAGCGTTAGTCAGTCTATATATGCTGGGGGAAGGGTAAAAACTTCAATAGAGATGAGCAAAAAGAAAGTAGAAATGGCAAGGCTTGACCTTCAGGAAGAAAAGAGAAAGTTGATTGTTCAAATTAAAAAGGCCTTTTATGGATATATCCTTGCAAAGGATGTTAAGGAAGTGGTGAAAGAAACTTTAAATAACAAACTCGAATCCCTGAATGTGGCGAAAAAGAGATTTAACGCAGGACTTGTTCCTGATTATGAAGTGTTGAGTGCTGAAACTGATGTTGAGAGCTTTATGCCTCAGGTAATATCTGCTGAAAATCAGGTTAAGTATGCACTTCTTTCGGTTAAAGAGCTTCTTGGAATTAAAGAAAAAGAGGATTTTGATATTGAACTTGTAGGTAAATTGGAAGCCGAAGATATAACTTATGATGAAAATAAACTATTAAGCATGGCTTTAGACCATAAATATGACGTACTTCAATTTAAGTCGAATCTCGAAATATTAAAATTGGTGGATAGATTAAACAGAGCATCAAAATTGCCTGCAGTATCAGCATTTGTAAGTTACTCTTTAGAGAGCGGTTATGATTCAACTACAGGGGAAAATAAGTACTGGGGGAAAGATTCATGGAGTGATAATCTGACTTGTGGTTTATCGGTTATGGTTCCGCTCTCAAGCCTTTTTCCCTGGAGCTCAGAAAATGCTAAAATAAAACAGGGGGAGTTTAATATTTCCGAGGCTAAAACTGGGTTTGATTCTTTAAAGAGTGGTATAAAACTCCAAATAAAAAACCTTCTGCTGAGACTTGAGGAGGAAAAAGCAAAGATAAAATCCGGTGAAAAATCAATTGAGCTTGCAACCAAGCTTTATAACTCTTCAAAAGAAAGATACTCAAAGGGTCTCATTTCAAGGCTTGACCTTAGTAATTCAGAAATAAAGTTAAATAATGTTAAAATAGGGTATTTAACGGCTGTGTATAATTATAAATTGGCGGTTTTTGATTTAATGGATGTAGTAGGGGTAGACAATCTATAAAACTATAATTAAGAGTGTTTTATCATTGAAACGTGAAAATCGAGGGTTAGGCTGGGTGCAATGAATAGATAAATCTGGTTTTTTTATTATATACAGAGTTTAGTTAGCATATTTTTCTATATAATGGCAATGGAGGGTTTTGATGAAAAAGGGTTTTCGAATTGCGATCATTTTAATCTTAGTTTTAGGAGCTGTAGCTGGATTGGGCAAAGTTGCTTACAAAAGGTATGAGGATAGGATGAATATCCTTAAAATCAAGAAAAAAAAGGAAACTATAAGTATTTCAACCCCTGTTGCAGTAACTAAAGCCAGGAGAGGAACTATAGAGGATATGCTGTCTCTTACAGGGCGAATTCATGCTCACTCAGAGGTTAATATTTTTTCGACTGTTCCTGGAAAGGTGAAAAATATACTTATAAGTGAGGGTGACAAAGTTAAGAAGGATCAGGTACTGCTGTATATAGATAGGTCAGAAGCTGGTTTGGTTTATGCGCCGACACCTGTAAAGTCAACCATAGAAGGAGTTGTGAAAAGAGTAATGGTTGAGAAAGGGGCATATATTGTTCCACAAAATCCTCTTGTTCAGGTTATCGATATGAATCCTGTTGAAATGGTTGTTCACTTTCCTGAAAAGGATGTTAAAAAGGTCAAAAAAGGAATGACCTGTTCTATTGAACTCATTGCTTTTCAAAACAAAATATTTAGAGGAACTGTGTATAAAGTAAGTCCGGTGTTGGATCCCATGTCTGGAACACTGGAGGCAAGAATATTAATACAAAACCAGGCTGAATTAATTAAGCCAGGGATGTTTGGTAGTACAGATATAATTGCCAGAAGACACTCTAACACAATAATCATACCTGTTGCTTCTATTGTAGTAAGAGATGATAAAAATGCAGTTTTTGTGGTTAAAGATGGTACTGCAGATATGAGATTTCCAAAGTTTGGTATAAAACAGGGTGAGAGTATTGAGGTATTAGAAGGGATAAGAGAGGGAGAAAAAGTTATAGTAATAGGCCAACAAAACCTGAATCAGGGTGATAAAGTTAGCATCATGGAGGAATATTGATGAAACTATCTGATTTCTCTGTAAATAGACCAATTACGACTCTTGTTATATACATAGGTATTATTGTTCTGGGGATGTTTTCTCTGAGTAAACTGGCAATAGATCTAATACCGGATATATCATACCCAATGATTGTAATATTTTCAGATTATCCTGGAGCTTCGCCTCAGGAGGTTGAAGAAAACCTTACAAAGGTTATAGAAAATGCTGCTGCTTTATCCAGCAATGTAAAAAAAATTACATCGACTTCCCACGAAGGCCATACAATGGTCACGGTAGAATATGAATGGGGTACTGATATGTCTGCGGCTGCAGCAGACTTACGAGAAAAGTTAGATCTTGTGAGGGATTATCTACCCGATGATGCAACTCAACCTATAATCCTAAAGTTTGATCCATCCCTTATTCCAATAATGATTGTTACAGTTGAAGGGCAGAGGGACTTGAAAAGTTTGAGATATATAGCAGACCATAATATTAAGACTAATCTGGAGCAGATAGATGGTGTAGCAACGGTAGATGTATATGGTGGGAAGAAGAGGCAAATCCATGTTGATCTGGATAAAAAGCTCATTGATTCTTTTGGGATAACAATCAATCAGGTTGTAGGGATATTGAGAGCTGAAAATGTAAATATTTCTGGTGGAGAAATGGTTGAGGGAAATAAGAGTTATACCTTGCGTACAATTGGTAAGTTTAAAAGCATTGAGGAAATAAAGAGGATAGTAGTGGCCTCAAAGAATGGTATTCCTGTGTATCTTGGAGATGTAGCAAGGGTATATGATGGGTTTGTTGAAAAGAATACATATGCCCGTGTTGGTATGAAAGATTCCGTTATTATGACCATTCAAAAACAGTCAGGAACTAACACGGTACAGGTTGCAAAATTGGTTGAAAAGAGAATAAATCTTTTAAGACGTGAGTTACCTCAGGATATAAAGATAGTAAAATTCTACTCTTCAGCTGATTTTATCAAGAAATCGATAAATAATGTCTGGCAGGTTGCAATAATGGGCGGGGTATTTGCTATTTTTGTACTTCTTATCTTTTTAAGAAATATACCCACCACTCTTGTTATTGGTGTTTCTATACCCCTTTCTGTTATAACAACCTTTATTTTTATGTATCTCTTCAAACTAACTTTAAATATGATGTCTCTTGGTGGACTTGCACTTGGTATTGGGATGCTGGTTGATAACTCTATTGTGGTACTTGAAAATATATTCAGATATAGGGAGTTTGGTGCAAAGCCTTTTGAGGCTGCAAAGCTTGGTTCCCAGGAGATGAGCAACGCGATTGTAGCATCTACACTAACTA
>Ga0164318_10006244_pt1 | contig 11552 bp, 6 predicted proteins | sample GuaBasSedimGuay9_FD_113734 | JGI IMG/M metagenome (GOLD analysis project Ga0164318, IMG submission 113734) | Subseafloor sediment microbial communities from Guaymas Basin, Gulf of California, Mexico - Guay9, Core 4571-4, 0-3 cm | ecosystem: Environmental > Aquatic > Marine > Hydrothermal vents >... | reverse complement strand
TGGGCATTCGCCCTGGATTGCCCCTACGGGTACGGTTGTAGGGGCAATCCAGGGCGAATGCCCCGATTGCTTCTATTAAAATACCTGAAAATTTATGGTTCAGTACTTATTTTGCTTCGCTGCGATTGGAGTGCAAAATTTATTTTGCTTCGCTTCGCTTCGCTGCGATTGGAGTGCAAAATTTATTTTGCTCGAAGCTATTGGAGTGCAAAATTTATTTTGCTCGAAGCTATTGGAGTGATTAATAATGACTTTTTTTGGCAATGCGCCCTTTCAAATAAGTCGGGTGGGCTGGCGGGGGGGGGATTTCCCCTACAGACGTGATGTAGGGTGGGCGTTGCCCACCAGATTATAAATAAGAGCGGTGGGCAACGCCCCAATGCCACCTTCGTTAAACCTAGGCGAACACGATCGGGCAGCCCTACAACCCATCAATACGTGGGGTTTTGTAGGGGCATACCGTAGCGTAAGCCCGATATGGCATTGGGGCAACGCCCACCTTATGATGATAACTGATAATATGCCAGAAATTTTTTATCGCGCTCCTTTACCTAATAAACCTAAGCCAACTCCGAGTATTATAACACTCAAACCACATCGTCCTTGGTTGTGTCCAGTATTGCTTATATTAAGTGTAATCGTTATCGGAGTCGGTGGCCTGTTTTTGCACAAGAAAAGTGTGCAAGCTATAGGGCAAAACCACCAAACTGTCATAGAGGAACATTGGGTAGAACAAGAAAAAACGCACCAACAACTTGAAAATACTCGAAAAAAAAATGCCAGTTTAGCGACGCAAAATGATGAATTACATGCAGAATTTAGCAAATTGAGCATGATAGTGCGTAGCACGAAAGAGGGTCAAGAAACTTATAAGAAGGTTCTCCAATCCCTGAGTCAATTACAAAAAGAAAACCGCGATTTAAAAGAAGAACTGAGTTTTTATCAACATTTACTCAAATTCTTCCAATCCTCAAAATCAAAGATGCCTAAGGGAGTGATTGCTAATGTGATGTTGGGGATTGATGACAAAAGCGGCCGTTACCCTTATAAACTGGTATTAACGCAATGGACAAAAGAGGCTAAAGTGGAGCAAGGGACTGTACAAATTGATTTACGGGGTAAGCTTAATAACCAGACTAAACGCCTGAAGATGAAACAAATTACACCGGACTCTATTAACAGGCTGACATACAAACTGACTTATTTTCAACGTCTTGAAGGTGATTTACAGTTACCTAAAGACTTTATTCCTCTTTCTCTGATTGTTCGCCTTTTCTCAAAAGGGCAAAAGAAAGCTTTTGAAATCCGCTTTAAATGGAAAGATTTGCTAAAACAGGAGCAACTATAGTATGTGGGGAAACCGTAAAAGAAAGGTCACCCGAATTGATTCATTAATTGGACAACAGACTCAAATTAAAGGTGAGATTGTTTTTAGTGGCGGGCTGCATATTGACGGCTCGATTGAAGGCAAGATCACCGCTGTTGACAATTCAGGTGCGGTATTAACGTTAAGTGAACAGGGCAATATCAAAGGTGATGTGCGAGTGCCTAATGTGATTCTCAATGGTAAAGTGATAGGTAATGTGTATGCCGATGAGCATATTGAATTAGCACTGAATGCTCGTGTCATCGGTAATGTGTATTATAATTTAATTGAAATGGCAATGGGGGCTGAAGTAAATGGTAGTTTGATACATGCCGGAGATATGGCGAATCAACCCGCGTTGCCCCTCTCGCATGATAAAGGCAAGAAAAAGGATTAAATCCGTTTTAAAAAGGCGTTCAGGCGTTACAGAAGTTCATTCGAGAACATCTCTTTTTAATCCTGTACCTAACAAGTTCATTATAAAACAATAAGTTATCAAAAAACGGTTTTGTGGAAAGCGGTTATCTGTTTTCAAATCACATCAAAATCTTTCATGAGTTTTAGATGGAAATGGTGGGCTTTAAAAACCTATTGCCCACCGATAATTGATTTTTGGGATTATTCCTGACTTAAAAGCACAAAACCATCATTGCTGTGACATATAACGACAACTATTTCAATACGGCAGATCGTGTATTGAAAATCGAATACGAAAAAGTAATTAGTAGACTATGATAACTCGTTTGCATCAGCCTAAAATAACACTTTATTGCCTACCTTTTGCCGGCGGCAACGCCCTATCGTACCGCGATTTTCAAACGCATGTTACCGAACAGGTTCATATCAAACCACTTGATTTGCCCGGGCATGGTAAAAGGATTAAAGAACCGTTATTAACCAAGCTAGAAACAATAATTGACGATCTCTTTCATCAAGTTCAAGAGAGTATCAAGAGTCAACCCTATGCGATTTATGGTCATAGCATGGGGGCCTTGGTAGGCTATTTATTGACCAAACATATCCTCAGTGCCGGTTTGCCTACTCCGCGACATTTGTTTTTGAGTGGAAAAGAAGCCCCATCACAAACAAATCATAAACCGCACAAACATCGCTTACCGAAAACGAATTTTCTTGATAAAATCAATGAATTAGGTGGTATACCGCATGAAATTTTAGAACATGCCGAATTAATGGATTTTTTTGAGCCCATCTTTCGTGCCGACTTCAAAGCCATTGAAACGTATGTCTATCATCCCACTCCCCCAATGGATATGCCCATAACCTTTCTGCATGGCTTAACTGATCCAGAAGTCAGTGAAAGCGGTTTGCAAGCGTGGCAGCAAGAAACTCGTCAACCGATTTCCATCAAAAAGTTTAAGGGAGACCATTTTTTTATTTTCGATCATTTACCTCAAATCGGTCAATTGTTTTCTCACACCTTGACTAGACAAGCATAAGAGATTGCCAGCGGCTTGTAGGGGCAATCGGGCGCATTACCAAAAAAAGGAGCATTATTAATCTGCTTAGGCGCGATTTTCGTTCAAAATTTATTTTGCTTGGGTGCGAATTTCAAACCAAATTTATTTTGCTTGGGCCCGAATTTCAAACCAAATTTATTTTGCTTGGGCCCGAATTTCAAACCAAATTGATTTTGCTTGGGCCCGAATTTCAAACCAAATTGATTTTGCTTGGGCCTGAATTTCAAACCAAATTTATTTTGCTTGGGCCTGAATGGAGTGCAAAATTTATTTGCGAAAGCTTGATTGATTGAAGTACACTCTGCCATTATACTCAACCGACTTTTTTTGGGAATGCCCCCAGGGCAATCCCTTCGGATTGCCCTATTGGTTTCTGATCTCCAATAGCAAACATTAAGGGCGAACACGTAGGTTCGTCCTTTTGTAAAAACATTTTGTAAAAATTTTAACTCATACTGTCCATTTAATGATAATGAAACTAACAACGCTTTGTTTTTTAATACTGGTTTTTATTGGATACAGTAACGTGTTTGCTGCTCGTGCCTGTCTAAAACCGGGATGTAATGGTGAGAGTGCTATTTCTGGAAAATTCGTCTGTCAAGGATTCACCTGTGAGCAGGGTGTCTGTAAGGGGACTTGTAGCATCAAGAATTCAACAAAATTTTTCCAAGGAAATTTTAATATTGTCTGTAAAAAGGGTGTTTGTAGCATTGATTCAACTAATTCGTTGGGTATAAAAAAAGTGACGCCCTCTTATCCTAGTGGTAATCTGCTGAAAAAAAAATCCCATCCTTCTACTGGTAATCGGCAGAAAAAACAAGACGTTAATGTGTTTTTTTTGATAGATGCTACTGCCAGTATGCGGTTCAAACCTTCAGCATTCGTTATTGCCACAGATATTGCCACAGAACTGAAAAAGAAGTTTAAAAAAACCTTGCGTTATAAGTTTGAAAAAACCTTGCGTTTTGGCTTTCTGATTTATCGAGATAACTTTGCCCTGGATTATTCAAATATGGATAAATGTAATGATGATGGGATTTGCTTATATTATCCTTTGAATGAATTGGGCTACTTTACAACAGCACTTCGTGAAGCAGAGGCGGATGAAAACAATAGAGTTAATGAAAAAGAAAAGCCAGAATTTCAAGGAGATGGTTATGAAGAACAGTTGTTTCTCGGTTTTGAGAAAACACTTGAAAAGATGGATGAAAAGGCTGCCCAAAACGATCTTAACTTAGTAATTGTTATTGGTGATCATGGTGATAAAAAAGGTATTTTGTCCTCAAAAATGTGCGATTTAACTCAAAAAATGACAAACTTACTCCCTTTTTTCATCCAAACACCCTATAATCGCAATGTTATACATGGCGATCCGCAGGATTATAAAGAAAAATTATATAGGCGGGCCTATGCTCGTTATCAAATTCACGCAAAAACACTTATTAAATTGGTTCTTAGTCAGAAATTTAACCCTAAAAAAATAAAAGTTGACGATTACTTTTTGTCCTATCAAAAGCACGAAACAACAATTGAATTAGTGGAGAAGATAGCAACTACTGTGAAAAATTCTTATGATTATGATAAAAAGACTCTAACAGAACCTTTTTTCAAAGACTATCAACTCACAAAAGGTTGGCTCCCCTCCAATTATCCTGATGAGAATACTGGATTACTTAATACAAGCATTCATTGGAAAAAAAGCTGTTTAAATAGAACCAGAAACAAACAGAAACGCTTATTTAGTCCTATAACGGGCATCGGTGTTGTTCTACATCCCAATATAAAGAGTGTACGCACTAAAACATGGAAAGAAATTTGGGACGAAAAATCGACCACTGAAATGGAGCCGTACATAGTCAGTATCAGTGTGATTCCCTATATTGTGCAGTCACAGGAAAAATTCATGCTGATACCCAACAGCCCTGAATTTAAAGCTTTTATGCCAGCTTGTACTCCAGGGTTTGCAGGACTTGGAAATGAAATTCTAGGTAAACCTTATCAATATCCAACGGTGATACTAACTGTTAAGAATCAGAAAATACGAGATAATTTGGTTGATTTTCTCAAAAAACAACGGCAAAATGATTCTTGTTGGTTTGAGGAATTTACCGAGGAACCAGTATATGTTGCGAAAACTGATCAGCTCAGAAAATTATTAGACATTTTCAAGAAAGTTTTTGAGCAGAAACAGGCGGTATTTTTAAAGCCATTTTCATCCACAGTCACAATCAAATTGTGGGAGAGTGAAAAAATCACCACGGAGAGTGAAAAAATACCGAAATTTAAATACACACCATAGCAAAAGATATTAATAGCGCAATGGAGTATAAGGTTTGCCCATACAAGTTGTGTCAGGGCACTTAACACTCCACCGCGCAGCAAATGTCACATTATCACGTTTATAGCCAGTTTAATAAAAAATCACATGAATCTGCGGATTTTTAGCGGCTTTCCTCTGCTACCTGATTTTTCTCGCACTCTCCTAAAAAAAATTGCTTGCATTGTTGTTGCGAGAGGTAGCGTGGGACGATTTTATTGGCACAATCAATTAATGCTTGTTTTTCTTCTGAGGTATTAAAGATGGGCAACAAACGAGCAATTTTATCCTCCAATACGGTTACCACTTTCTTCCCAGAAGGACTAAAAGCCATATGAGTAATCAGCTGGTTATATCCTTTCAACTCATAACGAGAAAGAAGTGTGCCTGTTTCAGCATCCCATAAACTAAAAAGTTGTTCTTCATCTTCCTCTTCATAAGATATCGTGGCTACTTTTGTACAGTCTGGACTCAAAATAGCCTGTTGAATCTTCTTCTTATTCTCACCTGTTAAAACAACACTTGAAGGAGAATTAGGATCATTATTCCACACGGTGACATTCTTATCTTGATCTGAATAAGGAATTATAACCACTTTTTCCACCTGATTATCGTTAAAACAGACCGATACTTTCCTGACATTGTGATTTCCGCTTGACGAACTAGAAAATGTCAACAGTTTTCTTCTTTTATTTGGATTTTCTTTGTCAGATATTTCCCATAAAAAGATTTCATTCCTAGTAACCGTGATTAATTGAGTACCATCAGAATTAAAAGTCGCATAATTAGAATGCTTCTCCTCTAAAAGCGTCGATACCAATTGTTCACCTTGTTCGTAGTGTAACTCAGTTTTCTTTTCAGACACAGAAGACTCAAACGAAGTAATGAGAAGCAAACCGTCGGAAGTGAATTTGCTCCCACCCGGAATAACATTTTCAAATTCTTGGAGAAGCTGGCCCTTCTTCTTGTCTTCGACATCCCAAAGATAGGCAGTGTTTGTGAATCCCGTTTTGGATACTGTGATTATTCTGGAATCGTCAGAATTGATGGCGACATCATTAACCCTGTAATTTGAGTCCTGTGGAATTGAAAACGTTTTTACAACAAACTGGCCATTTTTGGCATTCCATAAGCGAATTTCATCACGGGATGCTGTTATTATTTGAGTTCCATCATAGCCCGCATACTCAACCCTATCTGTATCAAGTCTATTTTTTAAATGCATGTCCCATAAACGAGCCGTTTTATCATTTGATACTGTGATCACGTTTTTCCCGCTTGGACTGAAGGCCAGATGATTAATCTCTTTGTCATGCCCCGAAAGCGAAAAGAGATATTGCGGTTTATCGTTTTTTTCATCCCAATCCCATGAATACAAAGCGATGGTTTTTTGTTCTTCTGATGTGGTAGCGATAAGCAAATCTTGAGAAGTGAAGCCGATGGTTTTTTGTTCTTCTGATGTGGTAGCGATAAGCAAATCTTGAGAAGTGAAGCCGACACCATAAGGCATGATCTTACTGTCATTTTTAAAGTCATACTCTGAAAGTATATCGAATTGCTCGCCATTCCAATTCCATACTTTTATTGTGTTATTATCATTTGAGACTGTCACCACTTTTGTCCCATCGGAATTGAAGGCCGCATAATTCACCACTTCATCATGTGCTAGACTTTGGATAGGTTCACCGTGGATATTCCACAGCTTGGCAACTTTATCATATGATGCCGTAGTAACCAGTTGGGTACCGTTGGAACTGAAAGCGACGAAATTAACCTCCTCCTCCTCTATAAATATTGTAGATTCGCCACTTTCTATATTCCATAAATAAACGGCATTTTCTCTTGCGATGATCACTTCAGTTCCGTTGGGATGGAATACGGCTACGCGATTCTGTTCTAATTCTGTAGAAACAAACGTTGGTTTTTTGATCATTTGACCGCTTTTTACATTGACATCCCACAAGCGGGCTGTTTTATCCCTTGATATCGTGACTACTTTCGTACAATCGTGATTAATGGCGGCATCATCAACCCAATAATTATCAGAAATGTTTATTTTGATAGAGTCGTCGCTTTCTATATTTCTTATGTACGCGGTAGCCTGAGAAGTAGTGACGACACATTTTCCATTGGGGCTAAAGGCAGCATACAGAACAGATTTGTCATGCTCCATCACCCAGCGTTCACGTAAATTAGAAACGGCTTTATAGAGTTGTGTTTCTGCTTCTTGCACAATTGGGCGTTCTGGAACAGACATGTTTTTAGGTAAGGCTTCCAAAGCCAATAATAGCCCATTGGTTGCATTCCCTTTTTCCGTTTCCTGGCGTGACAAATCGGCTAAAAACAAGGATTGAGTCCGAAGGGTTTTATTGGTTTGAGCTTCAGCCAGAGTTTTAGCCTGTTCAGCTTTTTGTTTTTGAACCCACGCTACTATGCCGCCTCCCAAAGCTATCACTAACAACACCAACATCACTACACTTCCCCTACGAAATAGCTTAGCCCGTTTTTCGGCTTGTTGCCGGGCTTCCTCTTTGGCGGCTAATTCGCGGCGTTGTTGGGCATCTTTCTCTGCTTGTTCTTTTTCAGCCAAAGCCACACAAGCCTCCACATAATCAGCTTCCAACTGATTTAAAAAACCAGCTTGTCGCGCCAACACCTTGGCATCTTCTAAACGAACACCTTTATGTGTCAGATCATCGGTTGTTTTTCCGCTATCATTCCAAGCCTGGGCCGCTTGCCGAATCGTTTGTCGCAGTTGTAGGTTACTACGGTTTTCATCTAACCAATGTGCTAATTTAGGCCAATACTTGATTAACGCTTCATGGGCGACTTCTACTTCTTCGCGCTGGGTAACGGCGTTTACACTGGTGACAAGCAATCTCACATCGGCTAAATGTTTGACCAATTTCTTAGTCACTGACAGTTCGCCAGCTGCTGGCACCAATTCTTCTAAGCCCACGCGACGGCACGTATCCCTACCGCCTTTTCCTTGAATCGCATTCTCATCCAAGCGCGTTAATCGGATAAAGATGCTTTTAAATTGGGCTCGATCCTCTGCGGTGGATAACTTGTTGTAGTAAAACTCATCGGCCGTTTTAGCAATCGCTTGCTTGATGCCACCGATGCCGTTACGATATTCAGAGGCTTTGAGCCAGCGACCATGACGGCGTTTCCACAATTCTTGCAAGCCATGTTGCAATAGCGGCATCGCGCCCGCTTCTTCTTTAACCTCATCTAAAATGGTATTGCTCAAATCCGCCTCAAAGCAGAGTCCCACTTTATTGGCTTGCTTTTCCATGGCATCCCGCAATTCGGCCGTATTCATAGGCCCAATCAGGTGTTGCCGCGCTGTCATCTGGGTTTTAAGGGCCTCGTAAGGCGCACATTCTCCCCAAAAGTCTGCCCGCATCGTTATCACAACTGGCTGCTGTTGGCTGAGGCTTAATAACTGATCAATGAACTGTTGCCTTTCTTCTTCCACCGCACACAGGGTAAACAGTTCTTCAAATTGATCTACCACAAACACCGTGGATTGGTTTTGCGCTTGGGCTTTCGCGGTGCTGAGTTGGGCCAGCGGATCAGAACCGGGTGTTAAGTAGGCCAGCTGAAGATCAAGAGATTGAGTCTGCATTTGTGGCACCACACCGGCAAGGACAAGGGACGATTTACCACAGCCAGAAGGGCCTAACACCGCTAAAAATTGATATTCCATCAGTTCTTCTTGTAGTGCCTTAATCAGTTTGTCGCGTCCAAAGAAAAATTCTCTATCCTCTGCATGGAAAGGATATAAACCCATAAAAGGGCAACGAGCCTCATAGTTGGGCGGTGTTTGACCAAAAGCGAGGGCGTTAAAGTTGAGATCGCTCACTTCTTGACAAAGTGTGTTCATTTTAAGTAAGGCTTGTTCTCGCTCCAGACGCACAGTGGGACTCAAGGCGGTGGGATCAGCCTCTAGGGTACCTTGTAGCATTTTTGCTTTCGGTTCAAATTCTTCCTGTAATACTGGTGCCCGTTCTTTAAGCAAAGTCTGGAGTTGCTCAAGACCATCTTTTATTTCGAGGTTGGTCAAATCACGATCCAGTGAATCACTAAACAAAGCTTGTCCGGCGAGACGGCTAAACAAGGCGGGTACGATAATGTCGTTGCGGCCCATCAAACCAGCAGTCGCTTCTGCCAACGCTAAATCGACATGCCCTGATTCTCGTAATTGTTGGTAAAAACGCTGGCCGAGTGCAAGGGCTGTTGTCACCGTGACTTTTTCAGTCATGGCTATCACCGCTGGCATCCCTAATTCCCGCACCAAACGTTGACCTAAACCGCCTAGCGCACCTTCTGCCTCAAAATGGGCACTTTCGCAAGTCGCCAGAAACGCAAAATGGGGCAAACCGCGTGGCCCTTGTAAACGGTGCAATCGTTGGATCAGGTTTTTACCGGTGACTACCTCGACTTGATTATCTGCATTGGCCCAGTAAAGGGCGGTGTCTCCCCCGTCAATTATTTTTCCATGACCAATAAAGTGCAACAAAGTGTATTGTTGATGGCGATCCGTTAATTGGCGACAAAGTTCATCCAACGTGGGTGGCCCGATAGCCTCGGAAACGTTGGAAATGGGTGCTAGCACATCACAAGGAATTTCACCAAGCGCTTCTCGTACTCCCGCAACGCTCGCTTCGACATCAAACGCCTCTAAACGATATTGGCCTAAATTTTCGGGGCTGGCGGCCAAAACGAGCGCCCGTAAATCACGCTTGCCAATTGGTGAAAAACGCCTATCGGTGCTGGCCTGAATGTACAAAGAAAAAGGCAAGCCTTGATCAAGCCTCAAAAAATCCCAGTGCCCGTCTTTAGGGGCACAGAGCCGTTCCCAACGCAAGGTTCTCAGTTCGCTGTCTTCGACAACCAATAATACACGCAAACCGTCTGTGCTTTCCCCTAAAGCGCTCTTAAAGGTAAGAAGCACGTCGCCTTGAAAGAGTTTTTGACCTAAGAAAGTGCCATAGTCTTTGGGCTGTCCGAGTAGACTGTACAGTTCTTCAAAATCCGTCTGACTTAATTGGAAAGTGCTTTCGTGCCGAATCGGCAAGAGTACGCCCGGCTGCTTTCGTTCAACCACAATTGGCCAGCTTTCGGTTGATTTTCGCTGGATGGTGATTTTAAATGTGTTCATGGGTTATGTTTACCATAAAGTTTGTTTATTCAACTTATAAGTACTGAAGCATAAATTTTCAGGTATTTTAATAGAAGCAATGTTTATTTGTAATTAGAGACGCGAAGCATCGCGTCTCTACAATTCGCGGTTTCGTTTCGACGCTTCGCGGCGCAAATCTTTGCGGTAAAATACCTGTTTATTTGTGGTTCAGTACTTATCAAGTACAACGAATTTATTTTGGTGCTAAACGAATTAGCTCAATCTATCTTGCGATTAATCCGTTTATTTGGTTTATTTAGGAAAGAAGCTCCTTCAATAAACCCTTTGCTGATGAAGTTGCTCTATTAAATGGCGCCTCTTTATCTGCCAGTCGTATAAATTGCTCTAGTGCGTGGGTTAAGCTCGCTTGTGCTTGTTCAAGTTCGGGGTTTGGGTTCTTTTCTATGGATTGGGCAGATTCATGAGCAGTTACAGTACCAGCTTCTCGTGGGATATCAGTGGTTTGAGCATCGCCAAGGCAGAGTCGTACCGCAGGATCGCCGATGATGGCATAATTGCGCGCGTCGTTGTTGGCCGTCCATAAATCACATAATGTTAAATTATCAACCACTTTACCGTATGTGATATTCTCCAATTCTTTGTTGAGAACAGTGGAGATTGTAGCGTAACGATTATTAAAGCACTCGAAAGCGGCCCCGACAGGATAGCCTTCCATTAGCAGTTTCAGTGTATCCTCAAACACCGCCAATTGCTGACCAGCATCCGGCCAGATGAAAGAACATCCCCAAGCTCGTTCTACATGACCAATGACGGCTAAGGCACCTCCCTTGGGATGACTCAGTAACCGCTGTGGTAATCGAGCCACAAAAGCGTATGGTGCAATGCTTGAACGTTCATCATAGGTACCATGGGCAAAGTCTTCCATCTTGGGCATACCAGCACCATAACAGGCAAAGTGAAAACTAATCAGTCCAAGTAAGCCAGTATCATCATTACTGATATCGTCGGCCGAAAAATAAAAGTCTTCTGGAATTGGTTTGCGCCCCCATTTTAAGCCGGGCCAGTCTTGGCATAGCAGTGCGCCTTGGTGAGGCAAGTGCGACCCGTTTCATGTAAAGTACAGTAAAATGTGCGTAACATGAGCTTAATTAGGCCGTTTCTAAGCCTTATTATGATAATTCAAAGATTGTGAGATTAAAGCTATCTCAAGATGACCTAAAGTCTACGTCAATTCCCTTATTG
>Ga0164318_10006243_pt1 | contig 11553 bp, 10 predicted proteins | sample GuaBasSedimGuay9_FD_113734 | JGI IMG/M metagenome (GOLD analysis project Ga0164318, IMG submission 113734) | Subseafloor sediment microbial communities from Guaymas Basin, Gulf of California, Mexico - Guay9, Core 4571-4, 0-3 cm | ecosystem: Environmental > Aquatic > Marine > Hydrothermal vents... | reverse complement strand
GTAAATGGAAAACCTTTAAAACAAGTATTAGCTAAAGGACTTCTAAGACTTAATACCTTTTATGTAGATGAAAAGGAAGGTAAAATTTATATAGCTGTCCCTTTTGGAACCCCTCTTTCAAATGTAGAAGTAGCTGTCCGTCAAAGGGGAATTTTTGTAAGGTGGGGAAGTTACCTTAGAATTAAAGGACTTACAGTTATGTATGTAGCGAATCATCACAAAGAAGCTGCTTTTCATGTAAATGGGGTTCATATTATAATTGAAAACTGCCGTGCAGAGTGGAACAATCTTGATGGTTTTGCTATAAGAGGTCGTTATATTCAAATGATAAAATGTGTAGCTAATCACAATGGAAGATGTGGAATTTCTGCAAGTGTTCATAATAGCATTATAGCTTGGTGTGTTACAAATGAAAATTCCTGGCGTTTTGGTCCTACTTGGCATGCTGGAGGGATGAAAATAGTGGGAGGACTTCCTTCAAACAATTTGATTATAGGGCATATAGCTATAAACAATAATGGTAAAGGTATATGGTTTGATTGGTGCAAAAATAATCGAGTAGAACGCTCTTTTCTTTGTAGTAATCTTATTGCAAATCTGGAATTTGAGGCAAGTCTTGGCATAAATTATGTTATAAATAATATTATTTGCAATGCCAAAGTATGGGAAGGAGCTTTACGAAAAGAAAAGACAGGCAATGGCATCCTTATTTATGAAGCCGAAAAAGTGCGAATTCTTAACAATACCATTTACGGAAATGAAGGATATGGAATACTTATTGCTGGTGGGAAAAGATATATTACTTATACCAAACAATATGCAGTAAGTAGAGAAGTAGAAATATTAAATAATATTATTGCTCAAAATGGTGTAGCTGGTTTAAGTTTTTGGGTATGGGGTGGGAGTGCTAAACCTGAAAATCTTGCTTCTCATAAAAGCGATTATAATCTGTGGTGGGCCAACAAAAAGCGAGTATTATTACCTTCTTGGTCAAAACACATGGAAAAATCATTTAACACACTTAAAAATTGGCTAAAGTTACAGGATACACATTCCATCTTTTTGGATCCCTTATTTGTTAATCCTCAAAAACAAAATTTTCATCTGCGTCCTGAAAGTCCTGCTATAGATCGAGGAATATTTTTAAAGGATGTAAAAGTTGATTTTGAAGGTCGAAAACGCCCTTGGGGTAAAGCTCCAGATATAGGAGCTCTGGAATATATACCTGTTAAATAAATCGTTTTTTAAAAATGATTTGCTGGAAGGCATAATAAAGAAAGCGAGGGTTATGATAAAGATATCTTCGCCACAAGCGTCGCGGTTCGCAACACAGGCGAAAAAGCCATTCAAGCCCTAAATTTTGCATCCATTTTGGAGCTATAAGTTTGTGTCCAGCATGAAAATCAAAAGCAGCTCCCACTCCTAACATCACTACTTTTATTTTTCCTCGGTGACGAGCCATCCAGCGTTCCTGTTTAGGACATCCAAGTCCCACAAATAAAATTCGTGCTTCTGATTGATTAATCTCTTTTATTACTTGTTTTTCTTCCTCTGGTAAAAGAGAACGGAATGGCGGGCTATACATATAAACTATTTTAAGCTTAGGAAATTTTTGTAAAAGATTTTTCTTAAGATCATGAAGCACCTCTGGTGTAGAACCATAAAAACCTACAGGGATACCTTTTTCTGCTGCAGCTTTATTTACCCAAAGAATAAGTTCTGGTCCACAACATCTTTTCTGGTCTTTATGCCCTAAAAGACGAAGCATCCAGACAAGAGGCATCCCGTCTGCGGTTACTAAGTCTGCATTATTTACTACCTGACAAAATTCCTCAGAATCAAAAGCCTCCATTACCATATGCACTGTAGCTGCACATACATAACGACTTTCTCCTTTTTCTGCCCATTCAATAATTTTTTGTGTGGTTTCTTTATAATTTATAGGGTCTACCCGCGTTTTTAAAATATACGGCATCTCTCAATTGCCTTACGATATATTTCCATTAGTATTTCATAATTTCGCTCAGCAGTATACTTAGCTTCATATTCTTTACGAGCTTCACGACCCATCTCAGCTATCTCCTGTGGATGTGTCCAAGCCCATTCCACTTTAGTTGCAAGATCTTCTGGATCACCTGCGTTAAAATATAACCCAGTGCGCCCATTTTCTGCAATTTCTGCCATAGCCCCTAATTTTGAAGCCACTACCGGAAGCCCACAGGCAAAAGCTTCAGCTATACTCATGGGAAAATTTTCATACACTTCCGCTGGAAACACAAGAAATCGTGCTTTATGCATAAGTCGTATAACCTCCTTTCGTGAACAGCGTCCAAGAAACTCCACTTTTTCACTCAAATTAGCACGATCTACAAAATTTTCTAAACTTTCTCTTAAAGGTCCATCTCCTACAATTTTAAGTGGGATATTTTTAACCAACTTCCAAGCTTTAAGTAAAGTAAAAAGACCTTTTTCCTGTGAAAGACGCCCTACAAAAAGGACATAATCTCCGATCTTGTAATCTTTTGCTCCCGGATCTGGTTCTACAAAATTAGGTTTAACCATAATCTTTTCTGCTGGAAGACCTCCTTCTATAAACTTCTTACGAGCAAATTCAGTAAGGGCTATATAAATATCCACTTTTTCCGCCCAAGTTTTAAGTAACCGATGTACTACTAACATAGTAGTTACAAGAGCTGTTCCAGCTCGTGAATTTCGCCAGCATCCATGAAGCACTCCTGGCCAAGGTATACTTTTCCCTACACACTGTTCACATATTCTTCTTTTCCGAAAAAGCAAAGCTCCAGGACATATCAGGCGATAATTATGTAATGTCTGCACCACTGGAACTCCAGCTTCTTTACATGCATAATAAGCTGCCGGAGAAATCATAAGAAATGTGTTGTGGAAATGAACTACATTAGGCTTAAGTTCCTTTATTAGTTGTTGAAGTTTTCGTTGTGTTTTTCTTGACCATACTACATTAATCGCTGCTTTTAAAAAATTCATTTCGGTAAAATGAATATTATTTTCTATAAAGGTATAAACTCGATCTCCATAGCGCTCTAATAAAATTTTTTCTACTTCAAATACAATATCCTCACCTCCAGGTTGAAGATAACGATTGTGAATCAAAAGAACTTTCATCATTTTTTAAATCTTTTTATCTTTTTCTATTTCTCGATACGATTTTGACCAAAATTATTTTTTTATAAAAAAATCTTTCAAAATTAACTGTCAACAGAGTTTTATTTTCTAACTTACACATTTTTACTTGTAGATAACGATTGTGAAGGAAAATATGTATAATTCAAGAATGTAATAAAACCTATTATGGTTAAATATAAAACAGCAGGATGCCAAATAAAAATCGAAGAACTAAAAATTGAACGCACACTCCATAAACCAAAAGCTCCTACCATTTCTGATATAACCATTTTATCATTATTGTTTGATATAGTATAAAATTTAGAACGAAGTTTAAAAATAATAAAATAAAAAGTGTATAATACTCCAAGCACAAATAACAATAACCCAACAATTCCACCTCCGGCAAAAATTTCTATATAAGCATTATGTAAATGACTTATCTCAGTACCTAAATATTTAAATATATAAAAACGACAAGTATAAGCACCAAAACCTGTAAATAATTTATTCTTACTTGTAATAAGTTCTAATGTCGCTTGCCAATAATCTAAACGACCTGTAAGAGAATAAAAAACATTTTTAGGTTGGCCTCGTAAAAACCAAGCACTAAACATATCCCAAAATGGTCCTATTAAAAATAATATACAGCATAAAATAAAAACTAAGGATTTTACGTTTATTATTTTTCTACTAACAAATAAAATCAATAGAATCCCTATCACCAGTCCTAAAAATGGTGAACGACTTTCGGAAAATATTACAGTAACTATTCCCAAAATAACTAAAATAAAATTGCCAATTTTTTTAGATCCATTTATTATTCTTGCAAACCCTATTAATGTTATTAACGCTCCTAATTCTCCAGAACCATTTCCACCTATATGTGGTACAAAAGAACCAATTCTAAATCCAATTATTCCTTTAGTATGCTCCAAAGCTTTTTCAGGAAAAACTAAAGATTGAAACCAGATATTAAGCAATAAGATTAATACAATTATCCATATAAAGTTTAAAAAACGACGCCAGAGATTAAAGTCTTTTAATTTGACCGTAATAAACGCTATCAAAAATACATTGATCGTATATTCAACTGCTCGATAAAGTGACCATGCTGGAAACATTGACCATAAAACACTTACAATTTGCCACAGAGCTAATAGAAAAAAATAACGAAGTGGAGAACAAAACATAGTCCGTAAAACATTTATTCGTAAAGCGATTACCATTAATATTGAACCTACCAATACTACTAAAATAATTCGATAGAAAGCCCATACATCTATAACTTGAATTTCAATATCTCTTACTCCTCGGAATCGAAATACTAATCCACTTGCCCATAATAACAAAAAAAGAATTTCCCAATATTTTAATCCTAAAGCTAAATAGCCTACCCAAATAACACCACTAATAACTGCGGCTATTATTACTAAAGTTAAAAACTTAGGATATATAACTGCAAAAATTCCCAAACTTAAGTAATAGACAATAATAATAAATACTCCCAAAAATTTCACTTTCATATTTACGTTATTACTTATATTACCTAACATATACATTTTAATCCACAAAAAGACATCATTAATTTAAATTATAACCCTCTTCTCTTCAACGATAAATCTTCAATAATTCAGTACATATATTAAATAGCAAACTTTCTGGAAATTTATGACGAGTAGCTAAATACAAAATACTAACAATTACATCACCTATATTGTAATTATTAATCCATCTCTGAAGGTTACGAACTATGTAAAAAGTCCCTTTTTTTTCTCCTAACCAAGTTACACTTATAACAAAATGTATAGGATCTGTTAAATATGGTGCGGAAGTTACAAATTCTTCCCAATCAAGCAAAATGATTTTACCATTTTGTACACGTATATTCCATGGTGCAAAATCACCGTGTACAGAGGAGCAAGTTATTTTACCTTCTATGAGAGATATTAATTTCTCAAGTATAGGTTCCCAAAGAGATATATTAGGCAAATCGGAATATAACTTATTAATAATTTTTTTTAACGAAAACTCATGTTTGGTTTTAGAAGTCAGCTCCTCCCATAAGTTTTGATAAGTTTTATTCCAACGATACTCAGCTCCGATATTTCCAAAAATAGGTAAATAAACAGCATAACGAACATCAGCATACCATCCTTCTGATAATAATTGAGGCACATCAAATGATTTTATATTTATACTATTAAGAAATCTTATTGCATCTATTTCATTTTGAATCTCTCTTCTTGCTTCTCCCCACCCCATTTTTATAAATGCTACAGCTTCACCATCTTTTCTAAGAAGAAAAATACCAGTTTTCATCTGTTCAATTTGAGGTGGGAAATAAAAAATAGGAATTAAATTTCGTTCCCCTATAATTTTGCTTATTAATTCCTGTATATTTTCATAGTCCTTATCTAAACGCGGTACTTTCTCTTTATAAACAACCGAGAGCTTTCGAGTTGATATTGGACATTTCCACCATAGTGAGTACAGAATTTTTGTAATTTGTTTATAAGGGGTATATAGTTTCTTAGCAATAGGAGCACACAATTCATCCCAGCGAGATGGCCAAGCCAAGCGACACACCCCATTAACCCATACTGTTTTAAATCCAAAATGTTGAAGAACTCTTTTGTAAATTTTGGTTTTCTGCACATCAAATTTTTCAGCAACGACTTTCAAAATCTCATTAGCCAACTTTCTTCCTGTTTCCTCTGCAGAAGAACCTGCTTGTATTACAGAGTTTACAAAGCCTTTTTTTGTCAATTTTTCCCATGTTGTGAATTGTTGTTCTATCTCGATCAAGGACAATTCTTCTTTCCTTGCAGCAATCCGTTCGGGTTTGTCTGTTATGAGAATAATATATGGCCGAGGTGCAAAACGATACAAAAGACCAGTGCCATACGGAGAACGCAGGCGGTATCGAAGCGGATCAACAGCTGTATCTATCGCGTGACGGTCGTATATAACAAGTTGAATGACACTTTTAGGTAAAAATCTGTCTTTGATAAGATAACCAAATACATAATCCAGCCAATAATAAACAATTCTAATCCAGTGTTCCATAAAAGAAGATCTTTTCCGGTTCGGTAAAGATGAATTTCTTGATTTTTTGCCAATAAGTCTTGCAGGAGTTGGAAGAAGACCAGGACGCCAATGTCTGATTTTTATATCAAATAAACCATCTAAACACCGTACTGCTTCTTGAATAGCACTGCTTTTACCCACACCATCAGGTCCCACAACAGCAATCACCAAACCTGCATTAAACCACCACAAGAATAACGGGCGTAAGAATCGCGTCCATACAAGATTTCGAAATGCGGAAATAGGATGACGAATAGCATAACGCAGGTTAAGACGCCATTTTAATTGTGAAGACCATTTTTTTAATTCTTCCAAAGATCCGTCTATTTTCTCAAGGTATTCTTTTAACAACTTCTCACCCAACAATCGCCTCAATGCCTGTTTTTCTTCCTCTCGCTCTGGTGGCTTTAAAGCATACTTTTCGCGAAAGCGCTGAACGTCTCCATAAAAAACTGGACGGAAATAAGCTTTAAGATATTCTCCTTTCAAACTTACATAAATAGAACCTCGACGTGTAAGAGTAGCAGATGTAATATCTCGAATAGTTGAAAGAGGAGTAACCCCTATTAAGAAATTTTTGTTATCGCACATTAGGTCAATTTCAAGCCATACGAATCCATTATTTGATAGCAAAACTAAAAATAACTGCCAAACTCCATAATATGACCATCTACCAAATAAAAACTGCCAACCTAATTCATCTTTTACCTTTTCAACCAACCGTATAGCTCGATGCACATCTTTTTTTTCAATAATAATATCCAAGTCCCTTCCTACACGTTCAGGATACCAATACAAACCGTTCACTACAGCATAACGAATTCCTTCTTGATTTAGAAGATCTGCCAGTCGTTCTGCAGTAACTACCCGCAATCGTTCCGCATCAGTATCACGCACATACATCTTTAAACAACCCTCTGATAGTATTCACATAGAATTTTGGCTGTTCTTTTCCAAGTAAAATCTTTAAGAAGCTTCTGCGCTTTTGCTCCCATAGAATCAAGTTTTTCGCGACTTTCATAAGCTGTGATGATCGCCTGCGCAATTACTTCAGGTGTAGACTCGCAGACCCAACCTATCCCGTGATGTTGTACGAATTCAGCAGCATTAGTCCCAGGTGTAACAATTACTGCTTTCTTGCATGCCATAGCTTCATAAAGGACTAAAGGAAAAACATCATATCGAGAGGTCAAAACAAAAATATCACCACTTGAAAGAGCTGAAAATTTTTCAACAGGGTTATAAAGAGGACCAACTAAGACTACCGATTGTTGAAGACCGAGTTGATTTATTAATTTTGGTATGGCTTCTTTATAACGCCGTTTCTCAGGCCCAATCAGAAAAAGCACCATATCGTTGTATCGTTTTAAAGCAAGTGCAAAACCGTGAAGTAAGAGATCTATGCCTTTGTGCCACGGATCAAGACGGCCTAAAAACACAAGTTTAAATTTATTAAAGTGTTGAGGAAAATGCTCAGCAAGCCATCTTTTATTGAGGTGCTCTTTTGGAAAAATTTCCCAATCAAAACCATGTTCTGCAACAACTGTAGGAACTTTTACTTTGTACCAGTGTGCGTCCTTTACTTCTCCTTCACAGTGTAGGTGAAGAAATGCTGCATTATTCAAATAACGATGTACAAATAGCGTTTTAAACACCCATTTAGCTAATACACTTCCTTTTTTAAGGACATAAGGCGATAAACTTCCGTGAGTACTGATCACATAAGGAATACCATGTTTTCTAAGTAAAGCAGCAACAGCAATCATCTGAGGTACATACACTCCGTGCAAATGTGCTATATCTATTTGAAGTTGCCCTGTTCGGATATCTTGAACGAGGGCTTTAGGTAAAACAAACCCCAACCACGAAGCTTGAGAATATTCAACAATTTGGAATTCATTTGTCTTTATGTTCTCATAATCGAATTTAACAGGTATAATTACAGTTTTTACATTATGACCTATTCTGACCTGTTCCCTTGCAAGCCAATAGATAACATTCACCGAACCTACCTTTGCAGCATATGGATTAATGCGCCCAGCAGAAAAATGAACGATGTTCATTACTTCCCCTTAATAAAATAATATATTTCAAATGCTTTTGATAATAATTTTTTATATTTATTTTCAATTTCAATTTTTACTTTTTGCTTTAACTCTTCGCGAATCTTTAAAGGTTTTGCTAACCTTAAACTCTCCTTTTGTAATATACGTTTTACATTATCTTTTGTGGATTCGAAAGGTATAAAAGAAGTTTTATAGTATTTATTTACTTTCTTTATAACTTCACCAAAATCCTCTATAATCTCTTTAAAATCAGCTATTACTATTTTTTCTTTTACGGAAAACAATTTTGAATAGAAATAAATATAATAGTGTAATAATAAATATGGACTAGCATAAAAGTAACTATATTTTGTAATAAACGTCCTACTTACTACTGATGCTACAGCATCTAAAGGATCTCTTATTAAAAGAAGTACTGGTATTTTCCATTTAACAGAATAAAGTATTTGATTAGGTAAATGTAAGTGATGTGCAATTTTTACAGGTCTCAATTGAGACATCTTAAATGCCTCAACAGCAAATGAATTAGCTGAACCAGGAAATCCTTCAATTGTTATTTCTGTATCCTTAGAAACCATAAGAGAAGCTTGTTTAGGAAATAAAACTAATAATCTAAACAAAATGTTAGATCTATTAAAAACAAAATATCGAATGAGATCCTTTGTTCCTTGAATGTAATATAAAATTGGTGAATACTTATAACCAAATTTTTCTCTTAATTCTTTAAATTCATCTTTCATATCTGAGCTTCTTAGAATATAAAAAATAAATCATACAAAACATAGTTGCTGCTTCAGCTATTAAAACAGATAATCCCATGCCTATTCCTTTATAAATTGGAACCAAAATTATAGCAAATATTATATTAACTACCGCACCGGTGATCATAGAAAAAAGAAAATAACGATCCATTTTAAAAGGGAGCATCCTTTGTACACCTAAAGCATTATTAATCAAAGCTAATAATGGAACAAAAGCTAATATTTTTAAAATTTTAATTGATTGTAAAAATTTAACACCAAAAACAATACCAATAATAAATTTTGCACCTAAAAAAAGAATAATAGAAATAAATATTCCAATTGTCATCATTATATACAAAACTTTTTTTGACAACATAATTCCATCAGATTTTGAAAGAGAAGTTTTATGACTTACATATGGAAAAAAAGCTAAACTTATAGGACCCCCTAAACCTTGAGCAATTCTAACTAATTTTTCAATGGGAGCGTAATAACCAACAATTTTATAATCATTAGTAAGTATTCCTAAGAGAAAAGGATTACCAGAAGCAACTAAACTACGTGCCACTGTAGTAGTAAACATTACACTTCCATCTTTGAAAACTTTTTTTAAAAAACTAAAATTAGGAAAAAATAAAGAAATTTTTAAGGCTAATATAGCCCATAAAAAACCAAACAGTCCTGTACCTAACCATTGTAAAGCAATCAATATTGCATAAATAAAATAATCATTCGGAGTACGAATTAAAACAAAAATAGCAAGAGTTATTAAAATTCGCACGGTTAAATTGATAATGGTAATAATTTCCATACGTTCTAAACCTTGAAATAACCATTGTGGGAATAAGGCATGTCCAACAACAATACCAAAAAGGATATACAACAAAATGTATATTTTCCTAAAACTAGGCACTAAAAATATTAAAAGAGTGAGAACAATGAAACTTACCAATGTTAACAAAATTTTAGAACAAAAAACTGCTGAAACTATTTTATTTATTTGATAAAAGTTATTACGCTGCATAGCAATTGCACGAGTAGCTGACCAGTTGAAACCATAATTTACTACAAGAACAAAATACATCATCAAACTTTGTCCGAAAGAGACTATTCCAAACTTTTCAGGTCCTAAAATACGTACAAGGTAAGGGATAGTAATAAGTGGTAAAATATAATTAGAAAATTGTAAAATATATAAAGATATAATATTATTCCGAATTGTAGTAATTTTAAAAAGCGAGAAGAGTTCGCTTTTATTTTTTATTTTTAACATATATAAAACCTTTTTCTTTTTTTAATGTACAAAGAAACCTTTGCAAAACTAAATAAACTAAATTAATATAGCCTTTTTCTTTAAGCTTTCTAAAAATAGCAGAACTTACCATCTCTCTATGACCAGCTACATAGATCTTAGAATTTTTTATTCATCTTTCCCTAATCCTTCCATAAAGAGATAATTCATGATTGGTATAACTAAATCCTTTGGTTTGAGAAATAACTATACCCTCGCCTGGAGGCTCAAGTCCTACCAGTTTCATATCATGGTCCACCAAGATCTTTATAAGTTCTTCAAAAGTAGTCCTCGGCTCCCAGCCCAGTTTTTCTCTGGCCTTAGTTATATCTGCCTGAAGAAACTCTACCTCTGTAGGTCTAAAATAACGAGGATCTATCTCTATAATCACCTGCCCAGGCTTAAGTAAATGATCCCACCGAGAATCCACACTTTTGACTATTCTTTTTTTCTTCCACCCCATTACCTTTCCATTTTAATTCTATTCCAGCATAAGAGAAAGCCTTTTCAGCAAATTCCTGCACAGAATGACTTTCACCTGTGCCTATTACATAATCATCAGGTTCGTCCTGCTGAAGCATAAGCTACATCATTTCTACATACTCTGGTGCAAAGCCCCAATCTTTCTTAGCATTAAGATTACCAAGATAAAGTTTTTTTGTTTACCTGCTAAAATATTGGCTATAGCTCTGGTTATCTTACGGGTTACAAAAGTTTCACCCCGCCGAGGGCTTTCATGATTAAAAAGAATACTAAAAAGAATACCATTGCAAGCAAAAATACCATAAGCTTCACGATAATTGAGTGTCATCCAATAGGCATAAACTTTAGCTGCAGCATAAGGACTGCGAGGATAAAATGGTGTCTTTTCATTTTGCAGAGGTGGAGCAGCACCAAACATTTCTGAAGAAGAAGCTTGATAAAACTTGGTTTTATTCCGCTTCGCCTTATAGCTTCAAGAAGACGAGTAGTCCCAAGTTCAGTTATATTTCCAGTATATTCTGACATATCAAAAATTAATAAATTCTTTTTATAATTTTTTTTATATTTTTTCGCCTCTTTCTAATGCTTTTTTAACTTCTTCTTCTATCCATTTATAAGTAATCTCTAACCCTTTTCTTAAAGGCATAGTAGGTTTCCAACCCAATTTTTCATAAATAAGTCTATTATCAGAATTTCTCCCTCTTACACCTTGGGGTCCAGGCACATGTTTTATTTT
>Ga0164318_10006242_pt1 | contig 11553 bp, 11 predicted proteins | sample GuaBasSedimGuay9_FD_113734 | JGI IMG/M metagenome (GOLD analysis project Ga0164318, IMG submission 113734) | Subseafloor sediment microbial communities from Guaymas Basin, Gulf of California, Mexico - Guay9, Core 4571-4, 0-3 cm | ecosystem: Environmental > Aquatic > Marine > Hydrothermal vents... | reverse complement strand
TTTTAAAATATTTTTTGCATCTTCAGTTTTTAAAAATGAACTGATTGGTACAGAAGGTGAAAGATACCATACCTGCAATCCCAAAATGATTAAATCATATTGCTCAGAGTTATTAACATTCAATGCTTTTATTGGTATATCAATACTTTTAACACTTTCCGGAAAAACATCGTAGAAAGTTGATGTGGGTTTCCACGGAAACGGATATTCTTGTTCGGGTTCAATTTTAACATAGTCAATTTTAACAGAATTTGCCTCAGCATCTTTTAATACAGAGTTTAAAATATCTTTTATCTGCCCGGATTGGGTGTAGTATATGACGAGGATTTTTTTCATTTAATAATTTAATATCGTTTGTTGAACAATAACTTCATATTTTATTATTCCTTGTTCGTTATTCTTTATTCTTGAAAAAAAATATCGAATATTGATTAACGAATTTTGAATGTCTGATTTTTCATTCCAAACATGGTCGCCTTAAATAAGATGACTTAAATGCATAAATATGTACAAAAATAAATTAAAATCTCAAACGTTTAGCACCTTCATAAAAATAAGCAATAAGAATTGTAATTATAAAGAAAACGAATAATGCCGAAATTTCAGGAAGTATGTCTGTAATATTTCCGTTTTTCAAAAATATATCATAAAAACTTTCCAATCCCCAATTTAAAGGAGAAATGATGCTGATTTTTTGCATAATTGCCGGCATGGCATAGACGGGAAACCAAATTCCGCCGAGCGATGCCAATATAATGACCGAAACCGATCCGAAAACACCGGCTTGTTCGTGCGTTTCGGTAATTGTTCCTACAAGAATTCCGTAGCCCACGGCAGCTAATCCGGAAGCTAAAGCCGTAATTATTAAAGCTAAAGGATGTGTTCCGAGATTTAATACCGGTAAACCGAAGAGCGGTAAAATAAAAATACCGGTTAATATCATTAAAATAAATTGCAAAAAAGTAATACCGAGATATACAATTGTTTTACTTCCGAGAACGGTCAAATAATTTCCCGGTATGGTTAACAGGCGAAAAAAACTGCCGTTGTCGCGTTCGTGTATCATATTGCTTGCCAACGGTATAACAATAAAAAACATGGCAAACATCGTCCATGCGGGAACATTGTGCTGGGTTGAATTAGGTTTAATACTCGTTTCTTTTTCGTAGGCAAGAATTTCTTTAAAAACAATCGTTTCAATTGGTTTATCAATCAAATCGGGTGTTGTACCTGTAAGTTCTTCCATTTGTTCCGCAAGAATTTTAAACAGTATTTGTGTTTCGATTTTGGAAGTGTAGGTTTGCAAATATGAGATAACGGTTTGACGAAAGGTATTTTTTGTAGTAGGGTCAGTAAGAATTATAATTTCCGGTTTTTTAAAATTAGTCTCTTTTTTATTTGAAGGGGCAAAAATATTATTTACAATCGGTTTGACATTTTTACGAATGGTATTGGTGGCATCGGCAGGAATAATGATTGCTATTCGATATTTGCCCGATGCCACTTCTTTTTTTGCCTGCGAAAAAGTGTTTATTGCCGTATCAATTTCAAAAATATCAGATTTCAGTAAACCTTCTTTCAGAGATTTACTCAGAATGTCATTATCGTTATCGATGTACAGAATTTTAATTTTACTGTCACTGATACTTTTTAAGGTACTGTCTTGCACTAAAGTAACAACAATAATCATAGCAATCGGCATTGCAAACAAAATGATTAATCCGGGAATGTCGCGAATTAATACCAAAAATTCTTTTATAACCGATGCTTTGAGTTTATACATTTGTATTATTTCCTGTTAAGTTAAAAAATAATTCTTCCAAATTTGAACAAGCAGCTTCCTTTATTAATTCCGGAGGTTTTCCTTGAATAATAATTTTCCCTTTATCGATAATTGCAATATCGGTACAAAATTTTTCGGCTTCTTCCAGATAATGTGACGTGTAAATAATCGTTGTTCCGCCGGCGTTGATTTTTTTTAATTCCTTCATAATTTCAAGTCGCGAATGCGCGTCAATGCCAACAGCAGGTTCATCAAGCAATAATAATTCGGGTTTATGTAAAATACCGGCAATCAAGTTGATGCGACGTTTCATCCCACCCGAATAGGTTTTAATTTTTTTATCGGCATATTGGCTTAATCCGAAAATTTTCAACCAATGTTCGGTAACTTTTTTCAGTTCGTTTTTAGGCAAACCGTACATTTTACCGAAAAAAAACAGATTTTCTTTTGCCGTAAGAGTAGGATAGAGGGCAATGCTTTGAGGTACCACACCAATGATTTTTTTAATTTCGGAAATTTGAGTTCTGACGGATAATTTGTTGATGTATATTTCACCGGTTGTCGGAGGAAATAATCCGCAAAGCATTGAAAATGTCGTTGTTTTACCTGCACCGTTCGTACCGAGCAGTCCGAAAATTTCGCCTTTATTAATATTTAGAGAAATTCCGTTAACGGCAAATTCCGTTGAATTTTTATAGATTTTTGATATGTTTTCTAATCTTACCAAGCAAAAAGAGTTTATGAAAAATATACGGATTAAATATTTTTTATCAATTTATTCAAATTTAAAAATGTTTTTTCTTCTTCGTTTCTGATTTTCAGCAAAAGTTTTGAAATTTCTCCGTAAGGATTGCTTCCCGAATATCTGTCTTTGAAAATTCGTCCGGCTTCTACGCCGAATTCTCGCCATAAATCACCGACCTCAGTCATTTGTCCCGAAATATCGTTTAGCTGCGGTTTATTCATAATTTGCGAAGCTTCCTGCAAAAATGCAGCATATAAAAAACGAAATCCCGCACCGCCGGTACCTATTTCTTCCTGCATTCGAACAACCTGGCCAAGGTATAATTTTGCTTTTCGTTCGCCGAGTTTATCGGGCCATTTCTTTACGTGCTTAGCCAAGGTTTTTATTCCGTTTAAACCGGCATAAGGAAACGGAATATTCAGCATATTTCTGCAAGTATGTTTTATGCCTTTAACGATTGCGGAATTTATATCATAAGTTTCGGGGACGTGTTTTATGTAATACATTTTTCCTTTCGGCTTGTAAGTTCCTTTCGCATAGCGCGTTTTAAGCAAGTCCTCGGCATTAATTTGCTCAATTTTTTCCATTATCGGATCACTGATATAATAAATGTTATTTTCTTTCCCGACAGCAATAATATTATGTGCATTAAATCGAAAGCGATATGCCGGGGGAAAATATGTTAAATCATAAACGCCGACAACCATCCCTACGGGAATATTTTGTTCGATTAGTTTATCAACTTCTTCAGCTGCTCGAATTTGATTTTTATACTGACGAACATTAACGTCAATTCCCAAACGTTTTGTAACACGTTTAAAAATTACGCCCGGTAAAGGTCGAAAAGAAGTTACCGGAATTCCGTTCATTTTTATTAAAGGCATATAAAAAAAGAATAAGCCTGAGCCGATACCGAAAATCATGGGTTCGCTTAATTCTATTCCGTAAAACCGTAAAAGATTTCCCGTTACCCCGTTTTCGCAATGGGCAGACATTTTGTGTTGAAAATCAATAATATTATTCATTTTCCGTACTTAATTTTGAAGTTTAAAACCGAAGTTATATTCAAGTGCTTTTACCGGTTTTTCGGGAATTTTCATCAATTCTTCCGTTGAAATACCGAAAACTTTTGCATATTTATTTAATGTTTTTTCGGAAAGTTTATTAAATATCTTTGGTTTAAAATGTCTTTTTAAGATAAATTTAGGCAAACCGGATTCTTCTTTTAAAATCTGCAAATCCATTTGTTTTAAATGCATATAAAAAAATATCGGACTTTTTTTCCCTTCATTAACTTGCATTCTGGCATCTTCAATTATCTCATCTACAAGACTTAAAGCTTGTTTGAGTGCAACATTTTTCGGTTCCCAACCGGGACTTTTAACTTCCGTATAGTTTCCGTTTTTATCAACGGCATATTGAATTTCTTTAATGCCGTTCAGTAAATTTTCATCGTATTGCGGGACATCCTCTTTTTTCATTCCGTAAAAATAAGTTTGCAAATATAAAAAAAGGACTGCTTTTCACAGTCCTTATAATCAATATTATTTTGATTTTGTAATATTTTTTAAAATCTTATTAAAGTTGAAGCCCATGTAAACCCGCTTCCGAACGCAGCAAGTGCAAATAATTGTCCTTCTTTAATACGCCCTTGTTCCCATAAATCACTTAATAATATAGGTAAAGTAGCCGCAGTTGTATTACCGTATTTTTGAATGTTATTGTAAACTTTATCATCAGGTAATCTTAAAAATCTTTGAACCATTTGAGAAATTCGCAAATTTGCCTGATGCGGTAAAAACATATCAATATCTGCCGTTGTTAAATTGTTTGCTTCTAATGCTTCAATTGTGACCTCAGGCATTCGCTTTATTGCATTTTTAAAAACCAATTGACCGTCCATTTGCGGACTTATTTTATCAAATTCAAGATGTTGATTATTGTAAACGGAATGTCCTTTTTCATTTGTTCCGGGTTCGCGTATGCACAATACCTCAGCAAATTCACCTTGTGAATGCAAATGGGTTGATAAAATTCCCTTTCCTTCTTCTTTTGTGGCTTCTAATATGACAGCACCTCCGCCGTCACCAAACAGAACACCCATACCTCTGCCTCTGGTGCTCAAATCTAAAGCAATACTTTGGGTTTCCGAACCGATAACAAGTATTCGTTTATACATTCCTGTTTTAATAAACTGGTCGGCTACGGAAATAGCATAAATAAAACCTGAACATTGTGCACGTACATCCAGTGCCGGTTTTGTTCCCATACCGAGCATATGCTGTAATAACACACCACTTCCGGGGAAATAATAATCCGGGCTTAAAGTTGCAAAAACAATGGCATCTATATCGTCAGATGTTAATTTTGCTCGTTCTAAAGCCATTAGAGAAGCTTTGTATGCCATTTTTGCCGTTGATCCTTTTTCAGGCGGGTCATAAAACCGACGTTCTTTAATACCGGTTCTTTCTTGAATCCACTCATCCGATGTATCCATAAATTTTGCTAAATCATGATTTGTTACAACTTTTTCAGGAACAAAATGCCCGATACCTACTATTTTAGAATGAAACATATTTTGTATAATTTATTAGAATATTTACATCGGTCGAAATTAAACATTTTTTATTTAACTGCAAATTCAATCTTTTTGAACAAAAATAAATTCGACTTTAAGATATGTTCGAAAAACAGACAAAAATATATTTGATATATATCAAATAATTTTACTTGTCAGTTTCTTTTAAAATAATTATCTATGCACAAATTTTATAACCAAAAAATAATTAATTATGATTAAAAAGATTTTAATATTCAGTGTAGCAGTATTATTTTTTGCTGCATGCGGAAACGATGAGAGTAATTCAACAAATTCGAATGATACTACAGAAATTAAAACAGCAGAATTAGCACTTACTGATTTTGATTCTCTGGCAGGAAATTATGTAGGAAAAGAAGTTAGCGTTTCCGGTATCGTTGACCATGTTTGTAAACACGGCGGAAAGAAACTGTTATTAGTTGACGGAGATTATAATCTTCACGTTTTTAATGATAATCGTTTTGATGAAGCTTTATCGGGAAGTAAAATTACTGTTCAAGGTATTGTTGAAGAAGAACGTGTTGATTCTGCTTATTTAGCAGAAAAATTACAACATGAACAAGAAAGTCATGCTGACGAAAATGAAGCTGATAAAGAAACTTTGGCTAAAATGACTGAATATATTAATAAAATGCAAGATTCATTAAAAAATTCAGGAGTTGATCATTTTTCAAATTTTTCTTTAAAATTTGTTTCTTTGAAAGAAGATAAGGAAAATAAATAAAAACTAATTAATTAATGAATTTTAAAAACTTTCCGAATATGAATCTTCGGAAAGTTTTTTATTTGATATATTCTGATATGAAACAAGTTCGAAAATGGAGCCGAATTTTACATCGTGATATCGGCTTTTTTTTTGTCGGGGCAACAATTATTTACGGAATTTCCGGTATTGCATTAAATCATTTGAAGGATTGGAATCCGAATTTTATTGTAACATTGAAAAAAGTAAAAACCGAAGAGGATTTTTCACGGCAAAAAATATCAAAAGACAAAATTTTAAACCTACTTGAAAAACTTGATACTCAAGATGTTTATAAAAGTTACAATTATGTGGAAGGCGGTTCTGTTTTACGAATATATTTAAGCGGTCGTTCTTCGGTTACTGTTATTCCGTTAACGGGAGATGTTACGGCAGAATTTGTAAAAAAGCGCCCTTTATTTTTTGAAGTTAATTACCTTCATTACAACCCGAACAGTTGGTGGACTTGGTTTTCGGATATTTTTGCCGGGGCTTTAATATTATTCGCAGTCACATCATTGTTTATGGTTCGCGGCAAAAAAGGAGCTTTGGGCAGAGGCGGTATATATATAGCACTCGGAATTATAATCCCGATTTTGTTTTTAGTTTTCTTTTAAAAAAATCATCGGAAACAACTTTTTTTGCTGCTTGATAAAAGACATAAGAACCGATTGCCATAAAAAAATGACTGATTGCCAAATAATTTACCGCTTCATTCAGAGAAATTTTATTCATAAAGAAAAATGCTGAGATTAAAGCAATTCCGACACCTGAAAGAAATAACAAACTTCCTTTATTTTTTGTTTTAATAAAAGTAAAAAGTTGAATCGGTAAAATTACGATTAACAATCCGAAACCTGAATGTATCTCAACCCAATAGAAATCAAGTGTTGAAAATGTAACGGTCATAACAACCAATAATTCAACTATATTTAAAATTTCATAAATTTTTGCAATTGTTTTATGAAGATATTTTTTTGCATGTTTAATGGAAGCTCGTTCAAGTAATGAAATTGACAACATACTGGTAAGCCAACCGGGAAGTTTCCATGCAAAATTTATCTCATTTATAAATGCATGGCCTAAAATACCTCCGAAAAAAGTCGCAATTGCCATAGTAAGAAAGAAGAAATTAAAATACTTGAAAGCTAAATCTTTTCTTTTCAGTTTATTAAGCATAAAAAAAGCCCACAGACAAACAATTGTAACTAAAAGGTCGGTTAAAGTTGCGAAGGGTTCATTAATTTTGATTCCTTGTATGAAAAATTCATAGGCTTGCATAATATCATAAGTTATGAAATTAAATAGTAAAAACTTATTTTCTTATTATTTATTTTGAAAAAAATTTTCTTTAACAAATTCGGCATAATTTTTTAAAGAAGGATCTCTGGCACCGGTTAAAAGAATAATATCACCGTATTTTAATTCATTTTTTATTTTAAAAGGAAAAAATTCTCGATCTTTAATGAAAAATGCTTTTTTCCCTTTTTGTCTTATTTCCTGAATTAATTCATCTGAAGTAATATTTCTGTTTACGGTTCCGCCTGCATAATATATTTCTGACATCCAAATTTCATCATCGTCTCTGAGTGCAGCAGATATTTCATTGATAAATTCATTTCGTAAAAACTTTGTCGGTTTATAACCATGCGGCTGAAACCAAACAATTAAACGCCTTGCATGAAATTGACAAGCTCTTATTGAAGCAGCTAATTTTGCGGGATTATGTGCATAATCATCAATAAGTGTAATACCGCCTTTGTCTTCAATAATTTGATGTCTTCTGAAAATTCCTCTGTATGATTTAAGTGCATCGGCTGAAGTTTCTTCCGGAATACCGGCTAATGAACATGCAGCAACAGCAGCAGCAGCATTTTCGGCATTATGTTTCCCGATTTGCGGCATTTTAAAATCAATTCCGTTTATCGTAAATAGTATTTCAAATCCGACTTGTTTAAAATTACTTATTCTGAAACCCGAGCTTCTGGAAAAACCGAAATTATTCTTTTTTCTTACGGAAAGAGATTTGGAATTTTCGGAATCATTATTTATGATTAAATTTTCAGAGTTTACGGCAAATGTTTTAAAAAGTTGTATTAATTCGGAAATTTCTTTATGATCTTTATCAATGTTCAAAATGATTCCGATATGCGGACTGTATTTTACTAATGAACCGTCTGATTCGTCAGCTTCTATGATTAAAAAATTACCCTTTCCGGCAACGGCATTTCCTATTTTTCCGTGAATTTGAATATCAATTAATCCGGCACCGGTAATTAAAGAAGGTTCAGTACCGGCAAAATTCATGATGTGATATATCATTGCCGATACGGTTGATTTTCCGGAGGTTCCGCCTACGGCAATCGTTTTTTTTGTTTCACCGATTGCAGCCAATAAATCCGAACGCATGACGACTGAAAGATTTTTTTGTAAAGCAAATTGATATTCCGAAATAGATGATTCTATTGCGGCAGACACAACCACAAGTTCAATTTCATCCTTTAAACCGGAAGTATCTTGAGGAAAACAGTTAATTCCTTCTTTTTCCAATTGTCTTTGTCGATAGCTTTTATTCTCAAGTGAAAATTGCCTGTCCGAACCGGATACATTTTTACCGATACCGATTAGATATTGAGCAATAGCACTCATTCCGTCCCCTGCAATTCCTATAAAGAAATAATTTTGAATCGTGTGTATGTCTGTCATTTCGTTTTTTTGCAATTATAAATAAAATATTCGAAAAAATCCGGCAGTTAAAATTTTATTTTTTTGTACAAATCCCAAAGTACAACTCCTGCACTTACCGATATATTTAATGAATGTTTAGTTCCTTCCTGAGGAATTTCTATACAGTAATTACTCATATCAACAATATTTTGCTGAACCCCTTTTACTTCGTTTCCGAAAATTAAAGCATATTTTTTTTCTGTATCAATCTCAAAATCTTGTAACAGAATACTGTTTTCTGCCTGTTCAATCGAAATAATTATGTAATCTTCAGATATTAAGTGATTTACGGCATTTTTTGTTGTGTCAAAATATTGCCAATCAACGCTTTCCGTTGCTCCCAGTGCGGTTTTTCGAATATCGTTATGCGGCGGTTGTGCCGTTATTCCGCAAAGGAAAATTTTCTCAACTGAAAAAGCATCCGAAGTTCTGAAAACAGAACCGATATTATTCATACTTCTTATATTATCTAAAACAATCGTAAGGGGGATTTTAGAAGATTTCTTATATTCCTCTATACTCTTTCTGCCTAATTCGCTATTTTTTAATTTTCTCATCCGCTTAAAAAGTCAAATTTATTGGTTTATCAAGTTAAAAATGAAAATATGTCAAAGAATATAATATCCGGTTTTTTAAATTCGTAATAAAAAACTAAATTTGGGGCTTCAAAATATCAATAGTTTTAACAAAATATAAAACAAAAGTAATGAATTTACACGAATATCAAGGTAAAGAACTTCTGAAAAGTTTCGGAGTACGAATTCAGGAAGGCATTGTAGCAGATACTCCTGATGAAGCCGTAGAAGCCGCAAAAAAAATACAAGAACAAACCGGAACAGGTTGGTGGGTCGTTAAAGCTCAAATTCATGCCGGCGGTCGCGGAAAAGGCGGCGGCGTTAAACTGGCAAAATCATTAGATGAAGTTAAAGAACTTGCAGGAAATATTATCGGAATGCAATTAGTAACGCATCAAACCGGCCCTGAAGGGAAAAAAGTGAATAAAGTTCTGATTGCACAAGATGTATATTATCCGGGTGAATCGGAACCTGATGAATTTTACATGAGCGTATTAATGAACCGAGCAAGCGGCAGAAATACCATTATGTATTCTACGGAAGGCGGAATGGATATAGAAACCGTTGCTGATAAAACACCGCATCTTATTCACAAAGAAGAAATTGATCCGAAAACCGGATTATTGCCGTTTCAAGCACGTAAAATTGCTTTTAATCTCGGACTTGAAGGAAATGCGTTTAAAGAAATGACAAAATTTGTTTCTTATCTTTATAAAGCTTATGATGCTTCAGATGCTTCTTTATTTGAAATTAATCCTGTATTAAAAACTTCCGACAGTAAAATTCTTGCCGTTGATTCAAAAGTTAATTTGGATGATAATGCTCTTTTCCGCCACAAAGATTTAGCTGATATGAGAGATTTATCCGAAGAAGATCCTGCAGAAGTGGAAGCAGGAAAATATAATTTGAATTTTATTAAACTTGACGGAAATGTCGGTTGTATGGTAAACGGTGCCGGTTTGGCAATGGCAACGATGGATATTATTAAAATGTCCGGCGGTTCTCCTGCAAATTTTCTTGATGTAGGCGGAACGGCAAATGCCGAAACCGTTGAGGCCGGATTCCGAATAATTTTACAAGAAGAAAATGTCAAAGCTATCTTACTTAACATTTTCGGCGGTATTGTTCGTTGTGACAGAGTTGCTCAAGGTGTTGTAGATGCTTATAAATCAATCGGTAATATAAAAATTCCCGTAATTGTTCGATTACAAGGAACCAATGCAAAAGAAGGCAAAGAATTAATTGATAGTTCGGGACTTAAAGTTCATTCGGCTATTACTTTACAGGAAGCTGCCGATTTGGTAAAACAATTGGTATAAACTTTTGATAATTTAGTCATCCGATGAATTTGTAATTAGCTGACTATCAAAATAAATGAATATCAGCATTTTGTAAAATCATTCATCGGATGACTTTTCAGAAATAAAGACGCAGATACTATTCTGCGTTTTTATTATACCTTAAATCCGCAAGTCATCGTATCATTTTGTTGATAAACAGAGGATTAAATGCAAATCAGTTTCACTTAAATTAAAATAGTGATACGATGACTATCAGTATTTTAGTTTTTTCTTGAGGATATGAGCTTATATAAAAAATGTTAATTATTCTTATTAGTAAAATAAAACACGCATAATTGCGTTTGCAATTTGTAATTCATATTAAATTTTCATTCATGATTAAAAGACTTATTATTGTTACCGCTTTTTTAGCAAGTTTTTCAACCGGTGTTTTTTCACAATCAACAACCTTAATCGGTCAGGAATTGAATGCCATTACAACCGGTGTTCCTTTTTTAACCATTGCTCCGGATGCACGTTCGGGTGCTATGGGTGATGCCGGAGTTGCATCTTCACCCGATGCCAATTCAATTCATTGGAATCCGGCTAAATATGCTTTTATCGACCAAGATATATCTTTAAATTTATCCTATATTCCGTGGTTAAGAAATTTAGTGAAAGACATTAACTTTCAAAATCTTTCGGGATCTTATAAAATTAGTGATAATCAAGTCGTAGCAGCTTCATTAATGTATTTTTCACTCGGAAGTATTGATTTTACAAATGAATTCGGTGATATCATTGTTCCCGGTTATAAACCGAATGAATTTTCATTGGATGCAGCTTATGCTTTAAAATTATCTCAAAATTTATCCGGCGGAATTGCTTTCAGATATGTCCATTCAAATTTAACCGGCGGAATTCCCGCAGGCGGGTCGGGTAGTGCCACAAAACCCGGTAATGCCGTTGCAGGTGACATTTCAATGTTTTATACAAAAGACGTGAAACTGGAAAATAAAAACGGTAAATTTAATTTCGGTCTTAATATTTCAAATCTGGGCAGTAAGATTTCTTACAGCGAAGATAAATATTATGATGATTT
>Ga0164318_10006240_pt1 | contig 11555 bp, 14 predicted proteins | sample GuaBasSedimGuay9_FD_113734 | JGI IMG/M metagenome (GOLD analysis project Ga0164318, IMG submission 113734) | Subseafloor sediment microbial communities from Guaymas Basin, Gulf of California, Mexico - Guay9, Core 4571-4, 0-3 cm | ecosystem: Environmental > Aquatic > Marine > Hydrothermal vents... | reverse complement strand
CACGGTTTTTATAGATTGATTGTGAAGGATCAGAAGGATAATCTGAGATATAATTATTCATACCATCAATATTTTTAGCTTCCAGTCCGAGAATAATTTTACCTTTTTTATGAGAATAGGCGTTGATCGAAGAGAATTCTTTGATGGTTGATCGGTATTGGTTTTGAGCTTCGCCATAACTATTGGTAAAATAATCCCTCTCAAAAGTCCCTCGACTAGCTCTATTGACACTATCGAAAAGTTCATGGTTAAAATGGTATTTGAGATTGTAATTTTCTTGACGGGAATCATAGTGAGAGTAGAGATCATCGGCAAGAAACTCTGAGTAGGAGTCATCATAATCTCCTTTTGTATCAACCAAATAGTAGGAGAAGTCGAGTGCATTGTTTACATCAAAAGCATATCCTATTTTAAAGTTGAGCATTTTGTTGTTATAAGCATCATTCTCTGCATCACGAGGTGCCAATGCCGAAAAGCTATCACTATCGAGATACGAGGCAAGAATCTGTGCCGTCAATTTCTCACCACCATAAGAGAGTGAAGCGTTGGCACCTTTTGTATTATAGGTTCCACCATTGAGCTGAAGATTACCATGAAAACCTTTTTTCTTAGCACTTTTTGTGATGATATTTATCACGCCAGCACTGGCATTGCCACCCCAGATACTACTACCACCACCTTTGACGATCTCTATCTGAGCGATATTGTCTATCATGAGATTTTCGATCATCGCACGACCATCTGTACTACTAGGATCATTGAGGCGCATACCATCGAGAAGGATCAATACACTGCCTGCGGACTGCCCTCTCATGAAGATAGCACTTGGCTGTCCAAGTCCGCCATTGCTTGAGACGGAGATGCCTGCCACACGACTGATGGCTTGTGCTACGGTTTGATCTCCACTCTCTTCGAGATCGGCAGCTGTAAGTACGGAGATATCCGCCGTTGTGTTTTTGATCGTTTCACTACTTTGGTTTGAGGTGGTGATCATGAGATTGGGATCATCAGCGAGAGAGTAACTCTCTGTGGGTGCATTTATCGCGACAGTTGTTGCTGCCATCAAAGATGAAGTGGTCAGTATAGCGATAGTTACGAAGCTAAGTTGTATTTTTGTCATTGTTTTTCCTTATTTAGGGATCGGCAAAGGCAACCACAAAGGGATTGCCTCAACGCCGATGAATTGCACAGCATGGGTCTCTGCTGAGATATTTGTTTTGTTTTAGTCAAGGTCAGGTGTAAGCTAAGGATAAATAGCTTTAGGAGCAGGGACTTCAGTCCCGTTCTTATGGGACTAAAGTCCCTGCTCCTAGTGTAAATATTTCTTAACTTATTGCACCCCTAACAAAATCGGTATTCCTAAATATTTTAATTAGTGGAAACCGTGTATCTAATATTTTAGAGTGGAGGGGAGGTTTTGTACTCTTCTGTTTTGAAGGCATAGGCATGATAGCGATGATTGCTATCTATAGTACAAAGTTTGTTGAGTGTCGAGTACATTGCAATGATAGCGAGCGAAAAGTAACGCTTAGTATAACCTCTAAGATGTTTCATTATAGAATTTTACACTATTTTAAATAAAAAAAAGTATAATCTATTCAAATTATTAACTTGAATACAGAGGAGTAGTATATGGCTATTGAGACAATCACATCGACTGAAGATTTTAAAGAACTGATAGAGGACATAAAGGCATCCGAAAGTTATAGGGAACCGATCGCATTTGGTATCGCTAGAGTGGACAGAGGGCAGAAAAATGCAGAAAAAGTACTACAGGCTAACTATGCAGTAGTCAACTGGAAGGAAAACTTTGGTTCAGCGGCAGTTTTTTTCAGGGCATTAGAGGAAGCCAAGTGTGCGGTAGATTTCTCTGGGTCTGAGTTTGTCGCTACGATCAATGATAATTTTGTACATAATGCGATGGCGGCTTTTGCTCCTTTTTTGACAGAAGCTACAGGTGAGGCTCATCGCAATGTGCAAGTGATCAAAACATTGGCAAATTTGGATGATATTGGGAAAGATTTCCGTATCACCTTTCTCTTTGAAGATGATAATCCACAGAGTGTCGAAGCAGTTTATCTCAAGCTTTATGCTCTTTCACAGAGCAAGGCACCACTGCGAGGGATCAACCTCAATGGTGCTTTTGGTATCCTTAGTAATGTAGCGTGGGTCGGCAATACTCCATTTGAATTAGAATATCTCAGAGAAAATGAGATCGAAATGAAATTGACAGGAACTTTTCCAGAAATCAACAGTGTTGATAAGTTCCCTAGGTTTTTGCAGCATGTCATTCCTGCAGACAATACTCGCATCCTCGAAGCAAGCAAAGTACGCATGGGTGCACAGATCGCAGCAGGCACGACTGTCATGCCGGGTGCATCTTATATCAATTTCAACGCTGGCACACTAGGTTCAGTGATGGTAGAGGGGCGTATCTCTAGCTCTGCTATTGTAGGAGCAGGTTCAGATGTAGGTGGTGGAGCGAGTATCCTTGGTGTACTCTCTGGAACCGATGGTAACCCTATCTCTATAGGTGAAAATACGCTATTGGGTGCCAACTCCGTGACTGGTCTGCCATTGGGTGATGCATGTATCGTAGATGCAGGGGTCACTATTTTGGCAGGAACCAAGATCAAGATCGCGGAGGATGAACTCAATAAGATCAAAGCAGCTAATCCTGGAGCAACACTCGAAAGCAAGACGATTTTCAAGGGTGAAGCACTTCAGGGGCTCGATGGCATACACTTCAGACAAGACTCCTTGACGGGAGAACTCATCGCTAGAAGAAGTACAAGAGAAGTGAAACTTAATGAAGATCTTCACTAGATGATGAATGAAGAGAATGTTGTTGAGCGAGTATGCCTTTTGGCACTTATGAAAAAAGAGTCAGATGAGACACTTTCGGATATACAAAAAATGCTTGTTGAGACAGGTATGTTTGAGATGAAAGAGTGCAAAAAGGTCTTCAAAATGTTGAAAGAGGAGCAGTATATTTCCAATGATACCCTTACGATGAAAGGTGTGATGGAGGCGAAAGCTGCGGAGGAAATGTTCAAGCAGGATTAGAAACTAAAAGGATAAAAATGCGCGTAGATAAATGGCTCTCAGCCGTCAATGTAGTCAAGCGACGCACCATCGCTTCGGATATGGTCAAAAGTGGTGTGGTCTATGTCAATGGAATGAAATCAAAAGCATCCAAAAATGTTGCACCAGGAGATAAGATTACGATCGAATATCTCAATGGTCCTCAATGCTTTGAAGTTTTGCAAATTCCTACGACAAAAACAATTCCCAAAAGCCAAAAAGAGGAATATGTTAAGACCCTATAATTTTTAGGTAAAGGGAGAAAAAATGAATACACAAGAACAATTTAGAAGACTTTTTGATAACGAGATGTCAGAAACAGAAGCACGGGATTTTCTGATTTCGCTTCATGAGAAGGGAGAGAGTGCAGAAGATATCGCTGCGGCTGCTACAGTTATGCGAGAGCATTCGGTGAAGTTGCCTCTCTCTCATGAGCTACTCGAAAAAGCCATAGACATCGTAGGTACAGGCGGAGACAAGAGTGGGAGTTTCAATATCTCATCAACCGTCTCTCTGCTCTTGGCTTCACTAGGTTTGGTCGTTGCCAAACATGGCAACAGAAGCATCACTAGCAATTCTGGTTCTGCTGATCTACTTGAAGCACTAGGGATCAATCTCAACCTTTTACCAGATAATCAAGTCAAGATGTTAGAAGAGACAGGGTTTTGCTTCATCTTTGCGATGAATCACCATCCTACCATGAAGCATATCATGCCGATACGCAGATCTATTGATCATCGTACGATATTCAATCTACTAGGTCCATTGACCAATCCCTCTGATGCCAGAAAATATCTGTTGGGAGTTTTCGACCCTGCTTATATTGAAGTGATGGCAAAAGCACTCCTAGAGCTTGGTGTCAAGCGAGCCCATGTCGTCAGTAGTAACGATGGCATGGATGAGATTTCTGTCTCCTCGACAACGCCTTTTGCTTATGTGGAAGGGGGTCATATCTCTCAGGGTTTGATCGATCCTGAAGCTTATGGGTTTAAACTTACACCAAAAGAAGCAATACTCGGTGGTGATGCCAAAGAAAATGCTCAAATTACCAAAGATATATTCAGAGGCAAAGAGCAGGGTGCCAAGAGGGATATTGTTTTGATCAACGCAATGTTTGCACTCTTCACTGATGCTAAAGCTAGGGATTTGCAGGAAGCAAAAGAGATGGCGATCAGTGCCCTTGATAGTGGCAAGGCAGCAGAGCATACCAAGCACATTGCCACTATCAGTCAGAAATTGGCACTATAGGGCAGGGGAGGAGTGCAGATGAACAAAGAGATAACCGCATCACTATCAGAACTAGATAAAGTTGTTGACTACCTTGAAATGCATGTTTCCGAGAATGTCATTATTTTTCTGACAGGAGATTTGGCATCAGGCAAAACTACACTGACCTCTGCTGTAGCCAAATCTCGCGGTATTGATTCGACTGTAACCTCTCCTACATTTTCCCTTCAGCAGTGTTATGGCAAGCAACTCTTTCATTATGATCTTTACCGTATCAACAATGAGACTTTTTTTGACTTGGGTCTTCATGAGGAGTTTGACAAGCCTGGTTGGCATTTAGTCGAGTGGGCAGATGAATCTCTCAAAAGCTTTTTAGCGAATGCTGGGTATAATACTGTTTCGATTTTGATCACACCAATCGGCGAGAGTCGTAACTACTATATTGAGGTTTAAATGCATATACTTGAAGCCAAAAATCTGAACAAGATTATCAAAAAAACTCAGATTGTGCATGATATCTCCCTAGAGCTCAAGAGCAAAGAGGTTGTAGGACTCCTAGGACCAAACGGTGCAGGCAAAACAACTTGTTTTTATATGGTTTGTGGATTGACGAATGCGACTGGTGGTGAAGTGTTGATCGATGGTAAGTCTATCACGCATCTACCGTTGAGTGCCAGAGCAAAAGCAGGTATCGGTTATCTGCCTCAAGAGTCAAGTGTTTTCAAAGATTTAACTGTCGAAGAAAATCTCTTGATGGCAGCAGGTGCTCTCAAGATTGATAAAAAGATTATGAAGCCCCGTATCGAAAAGCTCTTGGAGGTATTCAACATCATCCCGATTAGAAATCGTCTAGGTATCCGTCTGAGTGGCGGAGAGAGAAGACGCGTAGAGATCGCTCGCTCATTGGTAGGGGAACCAAAATTTCTTCTGCTTGATGAGCCTTTCGCTGGTATCGATCCTATCGCAGTGCTCGATATTCAAAATATCATCCGACAATTGGTAGATCTGGATATGGGTATCCTCATCACTGACCACAATGTCCGCGAAACACTCGGCATCTGTGATCGCGCCTATGTCATGCGAACGGGCGAAATGCTAGCCGCCGGAAGCAGTGACGAAATAGCCAATGATGAAAATGTACGAAAGCATTATCTCGGAGAACATTTCACCTTTTAGTCCCCATCGCTTAACTGGATAAAGCAGTGCCCTCCTAAGGCGTAGCTACAGGTTCGAGTCCTGTTGGGGATACCAAGTGACAATCTAACAAAGTCTATCAATCCCCCATTACATCATACTTTAAAGCCTATTTAGTGTATATTAGAGTCTAGCATAATACAAGGGTATCTAAATATTTTAGGGTCAATTATAAAGATAACTCTCTTTATAATTCACTATCTGAGTCTTTTTGGAAGTTATGCACGAGGAGAAGCCAACAGTGAAAGTGATATAGATATCGTTGTAGATTTAGATAAGAGTACTATGTTTGGTTTGGTTGCTATAAAAGAAGATATTGAAGAGTATTTTAAAAATCATGTAGATATTGTACAGATACGAGATAGAATGAATAGTTTACTCCAAAAAAGAATAGAGAGAAATGCTATATATGTATGATAAATAAATAGTTATAGATTTGTTACAAAAGATGATTGATGCAACAGAAAAAATTATTAAACGAACTAAAAATATTTACTCTATAGATGATTTTTTAGTAGATGATAGTAGTCTGATGCTACTTGATAGTCTCTGTATGCAACTTATAGCCATAGGTGAGGCAGTAAAAAAGATAGATAAACTAACCGATAAAAAGCTTTTAAAAAATTACCCCAATACGCCATGGCGAGAGATAGCTGGTATGCGTGATATTTTATCTCATCACTATTTTGACTTAAATTCAGAGGTTGTTTTTGAGGTTAGCAAAGAGCATATTGCTGATTTGGGTATTGTTTTAACAAAGATTCTTGTAGAGATTGAGGAGTAAAAAATGACCCACAACCAAATTAAAATAGACGAAACAGTACTCGCAACACTCCTCTTAACTCTACACGAAGAGCGTAGAACTTGTAAAGGTCACTCATTGATGTGATGGATAGGTTGTATGAAAAAGGATGCATTTTTAACCCAAAGGGTAGAGCTAAATCTGTTGTTTTTACTGATGAGGGGCTGGTTAAGGCTTGGAAGGTTTTTGATGAATTATTTGGAGAGTGTGAATTAAATTTTTGCTATCTAATCAGATAAACTAAAAAAAAGATAATAGCATCTCTTTTTTGATAGTATAACATAGGATTAGAATGGATTCTATACATTGGCATCAATAGCAATAGATGAGAATAAAAGTGATGTAACTCTAATGAAAGTAACAGTCTTTAGCAATAGAGAAGATAGATTCATAAAGCTATAAAAGTAAAAAAGATGGAACTCACCTTACATCAGACGAGACTAACTATATTGTAGAAATTGCTAAATTAGGAGTTTGTAGTGTTTCTTCTCATCTGCCCCTATTGTGAGTTATAGAAGATAGAAGAGTTTTAGAAAAGAGAGAGGGGAGATGGTTTCTCTGTACCCCTATCACCTTAACTCAATAGCAAATACAACCTCTCATCTTTCCATTGAGCGAGCTGAGTCGCTTTGCCTATCCGTTCTCGTTTGTCTAGGCTCTCTTTGTTGTCTTGATTGAGGTTGTTGGCGAGTGCTTCGTATTTCTCTACTTTGAGTAGTGTGCCGTTGCGTTGATTGGTCTCTTTGATTTTTGTGATAAGATTGTTGGTGATTTCTCTCTCGTTCTCTTGTCTGCTGTCTAGGGCTTTGTATCCTCTGGTTTTCGGCTTTATTTGAACGGGGTTTGTGTGTAATTGGTCTGTTTCTTTTTGAATTGATTGTCTGGTTGGCCTGTTGAGAGTTTCTTCTCTTGTCTGGATGGTTCGGTTTTGATCGATGAGCTTTTTGTTGATAAGTCCTTGGTTGCATTTTGTTATAAGAGCGGTTGGGGTGTTTGCGTGCATAGTCATTTCTTCTTACACCTCTGTAGATATTTCTGTTTGGTTTGTTTTTTCGTACACGGCTACGATCGTAGCGATTTCGCCTGTCGATATGCTTGTAGACATGTCGATTGTAGTATTGAATAGAGCGAGGTCTCCAAGTGCGATAATGTCTAGGATACCTCCCCCATCTGTAGCGTGAATAGTAGGGATTGTAGTTTCTGGATCTCCAAAAGTAGTTATAGATGACAGGCGCATAGACATAATAGGGGTTCACTATATAGTTATCTCCATAGATATAAGGGTCACCTATGATTTGTATCGAGGTTTTATTGTATCTATTTCTATATATTTCGATTACAGCAATGTCTTGAAAATAATTAGGACCTATGACGGCTTGAATGATTATGAGGCGCATATTACCTCGTGCTCTTTCGATGATGCGCAGATAGTCCACTTGATTGTCAGCATTGAGATCAAGATTGGAGATTTGATTGTATGGATCATTGAGTCTCCATTCAAAATCAGATAAATCCCTAGATTGTCCGAAGAGGGAAGCAACAACATTTAGATCAAGATTTTGACTAAAACCTCCCCTCTGAATAAAGGGAGTATTGTTGTAGGCCTGTAGAGGTGTTACTGCCGTGCTATAAAGCAGTATAGTCGCCAAAAAAGCCAAGAATAGTTTCGGATAGTGCATAATAAATCTCCTTTTGGATTGTGTTGATTTGATTGTGACAGAGAAAAGTGTATAGATTGTGTGGTGGAACTTCCTAAATATGTTATAATTGCTCACAATCTTACAAAGGAGTGCTATTATGAGTAGTGAATTGAAAGAGATTACAGAAAAAACGAGTCAAACAATCGAGGAACTTGGAGAGAAGGTAGAAGAGTTAGCGGAGGATGTTTCTGTTGATTTGAAAGAGATATGGGGTGATATAAAGTTAAGCCTCTCTAAGTCAGATGAAAAACTCAAAAGTGCTGCAAATGACTTAGAGGGTCAAAGTGATGAAATCAGACTACAAGCTAGTTTGGCAATCATGGAGGCACGGGAAAAGGTGGATATTGTCAAGAAAAGTCTCGATGCTTTTACAGTAGAGACTACCAAAGATGCAAAGACACAAGTAGATATCTTGGCACTAAAAGCAAGTCTTGCCGAGATGGAAGCGAAAGACTTTTGGGCAGAAAATGGTAAAGAAATCACAAAAAAAATGAATGATTCTGGTAAAAAAGCCGAAGAGATAGCAGATTCGGTGGCTTCAGACATCAAAGCATATTTTCAGAAATTCAAAGATGCTTTGAGTTAATTATTTAGAATTTTTTTAATTGAGGAAATATTCATAAGGAGAGAAGAGTGGAAATTTTATTGGCGCTTGTATTGGTGGTGTTTACCACATGGGTGATAGCAAAGGCATGTGATGGTTTTGAGGTGGCAGCAGATCATCTCGGTAGAAATATGACAGATGGGGTCAAAGGAGCTACTATCAATGCCATCGGGAGCTCAATGCCTGAACTGTTTGTTACATTTGTGTTTTTGTTTATGTATGCAGATACGACTGGTTTTGCAGGAGGGATAGGTACAACTGCAGGTAGTGCAGTATTCAATACCATGGTCATTCCGGCATTGAGTATTCTAGTTGCATTGAAAATGTTTAGACTTTCGTCTATCAATGTATCAAAAAAAGTCATCTTGCGTGATGGTTTGATGCTCATTGCGGCAGAATTTATTTTGATTGTAACTATTGGAGAAAAGCTAGAGTGGTGGCATGGTATGATGCTCATGCTACTCTATGTTGGATATGCTGGATATATGTTGTTTTCGATGAGAAAGAATACAGGAGAAGAAGCTAATGATAATGAGGATGATGAAGAAGAAGAAGATGGAGATGAGATTAAATCCAATAGAGCTGTTTCTTTTTTCAAACTAGACCTTGAACATGCTATCATAGGTAAAAATAAATTCACAAATGGAAATTCTTGGCTACTGCTCGTTATTTCAACACTATTCATAGCAATTGCTTGTTACTTCCTCGTAGAAGGGGCAGAATTATTCGCAAGTCAAATTGGTATTGCTAGTTATTTTGTAGCAGTTATTATCGTTGCCGCAGCGAGTAGTGTCCCTGATACAATTTTATCAGTGAAGGATGCGAAAAAAGGGAATTATGACGATGCTGTATCAAATGCACTAGGAAGTAATATTTTTGATATATGTTTTGCATTGGGATTGCCGTTGTTCTTGTATGCTGTTATCTATGGTCCTGTATATATTCCGGCAGATATTGCATCAGATATTGTGGAACTTAGACTGCTTCTATTGTTTTTGACGATTGGTGCATTCTTGATATTCTTTTTTGGTCATGGGATGGGTAAGAAAAAAGCGTATGGTCTCTTGGCTATGTACAGTTTCTTTACGATATTTATCATTGCTAGAGCGTACGAAATGCCATGGGTAGAGCCTATTGCCAATTCGCTACATGTGATTCAGCAATATTTATCATAGCATAAATCAATCTATAAGGAAATAATATGTCGATTAATTTGGTCAAAGGTCAAAAAATTTCTCTGGAGAAGAAAGGTGGTGGTCAGCTTGAATCATTTTGTGTAGGTGCAAACTGGGGTATGATTGAAAAAAAAGGCTTGTTTGGAATCGGAACTAAGAAAGAGGCAGTTGATTTGGATCTCTCTGTGGGTATGTATGATGCCAATAAAAAGTTGCTTGGTGCAGTATTTTTTGGTGCACTCTCAGCCCCTGGGATCAAACATTCAGGAGATGACTTGACTGGAGACGATGACGGAGATGATGGATTGGACAATGAAATAATTCAAGTAAAATCATCTCATATAGCTCAAAATGTTGAGCATATCGTATTTATTCTGAACTCTTTTTCAGGTCATGATTTTCATAAAGTTCCATTTGCATCAATTAGACTATATGAAGGAACTCCAGAGAGAGTAAATACTGTAGTTGCGACATATAATATTGCAAGTGAGCCAGCATTTTCTGGGTATACATCAATGCTACTAGGTAAGATTTATAAACGAAAAGGCGAATGGAAATTTGCAGCGATAGGTGAGCCAACAAGAGATAAAAAACTAGAGCAATCTCTGCAATCGGCTATAAAATATATATAATTTAAAAAAGGATAAAAAATGGGAATTTCTTTAGAAAAAGGTGGACGAATAGATTTGGGCAAAGAGGCACCGGGACTTAATAAAATAGGTGTTGGCTTGGGATGGGATACAAACGAATCTGATACAGGTGTTGATTTTGATTTGGATGCTTCACTCTTTATGCTTGGTGAAAATGGAGAGATACCTTCACAGGCTCACTTTATTTTTTATAACAATTTAAATTCTCCTTGTCATGCTGTTGAGCATACAGGAGATAACTTAGATGGATCAGGTGAAGGAGATGATGAACTTGTCAATGTCACACTGAATGATATACCAGAGAACATCAAAGAGCTTGTTGTTGTAGTGACGATCCATGATGCTACGGCAAGAGGACAAAATTTTGGTCAAGTACTAAACTCTTTTGTTAGAATCTTTGATTTAAGTAATGATAAAGAGATTGCCAAATATGAGCTAGATGAAGATTTCTCAACTGAAACAGCCATTGAATTTGGTCGTCTTTATCGAAAAGGTGGAAGCTGGAGATTTAAAGCAGTTGGTACAGGATATACAGCAGGGTTACAAGGATTTGTTGATAAGTTTGCAAGTAAATTTCTTTAAAAAATAGAATATAAAAGGAAAAATTATGAATCGTAGGCTACCAGTTTATCTATTGATAGATACATCATATTCGATGGAAGGAGAAGCACTAGAGGCTGTACAAAATGGCTTAGACTCATTAGTTACTGCACTGAGAAGAGACCCACATGCCCTAGAGACTGCCTATCTATCGGTGATAGAATTTAACTCTACGGCACAGCAACTTGAGGAGCTCAAAGAGTTGACCGAATTTCAAGTACCAACACTCAAAACAAACGGGATGACTTCTATGGGTGAAGCTTTGGAAGTACTAGTCGAGTCTGTTGAGCGAGAAGTTTTAAACTCAGGTCGTCGCGATTGGAGACCTATTGCATTTTTGTTTACAGATGGAATAGCTACTGATGATATGAAGAGAGGTATTGAAGCCCTGAAGAGCATTAAAATGGGTATGTTTGTTGCATGTGCTGCAGGTCCTCATGCCGAGATTGGCGAACTTAAAAAAATTACAGAAGCAATTGTCAAACTTGATGAGGCTGATTCTAATTCTATTGCAGCATT
>Ga0164318_10006239_pt1 | contig 11555 bp, 6 predicted proteins | sample GuaBasSedimGuay9_FD_113734 | JGI IMG/M metagenome (GOLD analysis project Ga0164318, IMG submission 113734) | Subseafloor sediment microbial communities from Guaymas Basin, Gulf of California, Mexico - Guay9, Core 4571-4, 0-3 cm | ecosystem: Environmental > Aquatic > Marine > Hydrothermal vents >... | reverse complement strand
TGTTTGTCAGCGGATCGGAAATCGGCTGGGATCTGGATCATCTCGGGACCAACTACGATCTGAATTTTTACCGCACCTATTTAAAGGCACAGTATGTTGAAGACGACGCCGCAACCTACACGGCCAAGGGGCAGGAAGGATCTCCTTTTGCCGGTTTAACATTGCATTTTGACGACGGCACACACGGTACCTATAACGTAAAATATCCGGATGTTATCAAACCGCTGAACGGTTCCCTGACCGGACTTACTTACGACAACGGCGGCGCGGCGGGAATCTATTTTAGCGGTAAATTTCCCGACGGCGTCAAAGAAGGAAAACTTGTGTACATGGGCTTTCCTTTTGAGACCATTTACAGCGCAGCAGAGCGCAATGCTCTGATGAGCAACATTGTCGATTTTTTCGGACTGAAAAATTTATCCGCCTTAAAAAACAGTGACGGCCAGACTCCGTATCGCTTTAAACTAACTGGCAATTACCCAAACCCGTTCAATAATCAAACGACCATTAAATTCCAAACACCGGCTGCCGGTAAGTTAACACTGCAGGTATTCAACATTCCCGGCCAGCGTGTTTTTTCCGAGACGATTAGCGTTCAAAGCCGGGGACAGCACAAAATTCATTTTGACGGAAGCCGTTTGGCTTCAGGGGTTTATCCGTACAGGGTCATTTTTAAATCGGCCAAACGGATTTCGGTACAAAGCAAAAAAATGATTTTGTTAAAATAGAAACGCCAACATTCTAACCGGCCATCTGCATAATTTTGCGCAGGGCATTTGTCCCGTTTTATTTTAATTTTTGCATTCGTCCGGTCATCTGCTTGTTTTTTTGTAAATTACTAATATCTTATTTAATTTAGAAGATTGGAAAATTAGAAGGACAAAATTTAAAGTCGAATGAGCAAAACCTGGAAAGTTATCGATTTACTGAAAACTGTTTCGCAGTTTTTTGAAGAAAAAGGAATTGAAAATCCCCGATTAAATGCCGAATTGCTTTTGGGCAAGGTACTTGGAGTAAACCGCGTCAATTTGTACGTCCAGTTTGAGCGTCCCCTGACTAATCCGGAATTAGATACTTATCGAGAGTTGATTAAGCGTCGGGCACGGCATGAGCCTTTGCAATATTTGCTGGGACAAACAGAGTTTATGGGACTGCCTTTCAATGTACGGCCCGGGGTTCTGATCCCCCGCCCGGAAACCGAAATTTTAATCGAGGAAACATTAAAGCTAAAAAATGCGTTAAAGGACACTAAACCGATTATTGTGGATATTGGCAGCGGATCGGGCTGCATTGCAATCAGCCTGGCAAAACTTTGGCCGCAGAGCGAAGTTTACGCTACGGACGTTTCGGATACCGCGCTTCAACTCGTTCGGGAGAATGCGGAACTGAATCAGGTTACGGACAATATTCACATCGTAAAGCACAATATTTTCACCCCATGGGATGTATCCCTTCCACAGGCTATGGATATTTTGGTTTCCAATCCGCCTTACATTACCCAAAGTGAAATGGAGCAATTGCCTGAAGAGATTAAGGCTTACGAGCCGCACATCGCTTTAACCGATCAGGCAAACGGGCTGGATTTCTACAATCGGTTTTTTGAAATGATTAAGGAACATTTGATCGATGTTCGCTATTTAATGTTAGAATTAAGCGGTACCCAGCCCGAAAAAATCATCGAACGAACACACTATTACGATTTAAATCAGATTGAAATTATTCCCGATTTAAACGGAATAAAACGCGTATTAAAAATAAAGGTAAATGAATGACAACAAAAAAAATCAACAAATTTAAAAATGCCATCATAACATTTTTGAAAAAAAGTCCGGAAGCTGTTTTCAGCAAAAAGGACATCAGCCATGCACTTAACGTGCACAAGCCCGATTACCATCTTTTTGAGGAAGCGCTCAAAGATTTGGTAAAAGAACACAAAATTACACATGTAAAGAAAAAGCAGTACACGCTATCCCGAACCGCACAGCGTTACACCGGTGAATTGCGCACAACACGTGCCGGATTCGGTTTTGTCAATATCGAAAACGAAGACTTTGAAATTTTTGTCGCACAGCCTAATTTAAACACGGCTTTCGATCGCGACATCGTGGAAGTACAGCTTTATGCTGCCACACGCGGTAAACGTCTGGAAGGGTTTGTGCGCCGCGTGGTGGAACGCTTTCGCAAACAAATTGTGGGGACTTACCACAAAACGCCTTATTACAGTTATGTTGTGCCGGACGATCCCAAAATTTACAGGGATATTTTAGTGCCCGAAAATCGGGCATTAGATGCCAAAGACGGGCAAAAGGTCATCGTTTCGTTTGATCGCTGGGAAAAGAATCAGCACAATCCGGAAGGCACCATTATCGAAGTATTGGGCGATGTGGGTACGCCCGGGCTGGACATCATCTCCATTGCCTATTCGTATAATCTGCCTGTTCGTTTTCCGAAGGAAGTGGAACAGGCCGCGGAGCAAATCCCGGCGAAATTCAGCGCAACAGACCTTAAAGGACGCAAAGACTTACGCGATCTGGTTTGTTTTACCATCGATCCGGAGGATGCCAAAGATTTTGACGATGCGGTTTCACTGGAAAAGCTGCCCAACGGCCACTGGCAACTGGGGGTACACATTGCCGATGTAAGCCATTATGTGCAGCCGGATACGGTTCTGGACAAGGAAGCCTATCGTCGCGGCACCAGCGTGTATCTGGTGGATCGCGTGGTGCCTATGCTGCCTGAGCGCCTGTCCAATGAATTGTGCAGTCTTAAGCCCAATGTTGACCGGCTAACCTTTTCCTGTATCATGGAAATTGATCCTGAAGGGAACGTGGTCAATTATGAAATCACCCCGTCGGTCATAAACAGCAAGCAACGTTTTACCTATCAGGAAGTGCAGGAAATTTTAGACGGTAAAGCCGCCCATCGGTTTGCCGGCATTTTAAAGGACATGGACCGGCTGCGCGAGGTATTGATGAAAAAACGGTTTGAAAAGGGCGGCATCGACTTTGAAACTCCGGAAGTTGAATTTGTGCTGGACGAAAAAGGAAAACCGGCGGCAATCAATCCAAAAGTACGTTTAAACAGCCACCGTCTGGTTGAAGAATTTATGCTCATTGCCAACAAAACGGTTGCCCGGCACATCAAAAATATCAGCCCGAATAAACGCGCTCTGCTGCCGTTTATTTACCGTGTGCACGAAAAGCCCGATCAGGAAAAAATGGATCGCTTTTTCGGTTTCCTTTCGGCCATGCAGGTGCCCTACAAACCGGTTAAACGCATCAGTTCGCGCTATTTGCAGCAATTATTGGAAACCATTAAAGGCAGCAAGGAAGAGATTATTATTGAAGAAGTGGCTCTGCGTTCCATGATGAAGGCCGTCTATTCCGAAGTAAATATCGGGCACTTTGGACTTGGGTTTAAAGATTATACGCATTTTACTTCGCCCATTCGTCGCTACCCGGATTTAATGGTACACCGCTTGTTACGATTTTACAGCAATAATAATGAATCGTTTTCGACCAAAGGTTTGCGCAAACAATTGCACAAAATAGCCGTGCAATCCACAAAAATGGAACGCCTGGCCATGGAAGCCGAACGCGAATCGATAAAACTCAAGAAGATGGAATACATTGAAAAATACATCGGCGAGGAGTTCGAAGGATTGGTTTCCGGTGTTACTGCCTTTGGTGTGTTTGTGGAATTAAAAGATACGTTTGTCGAAGGCCTGGTTCCCGTGGAAGAAATGTCGGACGATTTTTACATTTACGACGAACAAACATTTTCCATGATCGGCCGCGATACCGAACAAACCATTCGTCTGGGAGACGAAGTGCGTATCAAAGTTTTGGGGGTGGATTTTGAAAATCGCCGCGTACGTTTTTCATTGATTGAAAACCTGAGCGACGAACCCGGACGCAGTGAACATCGTACGCATTTACTGCGCCAAGGGAAGCCGGCAAAATCCCGACGCAGAAAACGTTCAAAGCGAAAATAACATAAGGAAACGGCTGGGAACATAGCGTGAAATTTGAAGCATTCTGCTTTTTACAAAGCGCTATGTACACCTGAGATAAAATCGGGTTTTCGGATTTTTTTGACTTCCGTTAATTACCGAGCCATTGGTGTTTGAGTTTTTCCCAAAACAGATCGGGCAAAATTCACAAACCGGATAAATTAAATACGATTCCAAAGACACACGGAATCAAAAGATTTAAAAATCGCAGGTTTTCAGGCACAGCCTTTGCGCCAAGGCCGGAACTTGCCATGATAAAATTAAAAATTTTAACTTCATCAGGAATCGGCAAAAACGATGAACCGGATTGTCTTTTTCAGTGTACTCATCATTGCGGTTTCTCTTATTTTTGCACAGGAATCCCGGCCACCGGAACAGGTGGCTGGCGCTCCCGATTCGCTATTGGCCGATTCTTTGCAGCGCGATTCCACTGCCGCCGATTCTCTTAAAGAGGACAGCTTAAACACTTCTTCCAACACCCTGCAAGGCCCGGTAAAATACAGGGCGGATTTTATTTCCCTTGCGGACAGCGGTAATGTGATTATTTTAACCGGTAATGCCGAGCTAAAATATCTGGACATGGAATTAAAAGCCGCTTACATTCGCCTGGATCAGCGCACGAAAACGCTGTTTGCCCAGGGTCTGCCCGATTCCATTGCACCGGACGGCACGCCGGTTATTGTGGGTAAACCGGTTTTTTACCAAAAGGGACAGGAACCGATTACCGGCGATCAGATTGAATACAATTTTTCCACCAAACGCGGCAAAGTAACCATGGGAAAGACCAAAATGCAGCCCGGGTTCTATCGAGGCCGCCAAATTAACCGCATCGCAGACAGCACGCTTCTGGTGCGCGATGGCATTTTTACTTCGTGCGAATACATCGATCATCCTCATTATTATTTCCAGAGCAATCGTATCCGCATCAAAATTAAAGATAAAATTATTGCCCGTCCGGTCACGTTTTATATTGCGGACATTCCGCTGGCCTGGTTTCCGTTTGCCATTTTCCCCAATAAACGCGGACGCCATTCGGGGATTGTCATTCCCAAATACGGCGAGGGCGCCACAACCGGCCGCTTTTTGAGAGGGTTTGGCTATTACTGGGCACCCAACGATTATTTTGACGCTTCGTTCTTAATGGATTTTTACGATCGCATCGGGCTGGCCTACCGCACGCATTTGCGCTACCGCGTGCGCTACAAATTGAACGGGCGTTTTAATGCCGAGTATTTTCCAAGAGATCCGGTTAGCGGCCGCCATGTGGAACGCTGGCGCTTCCGCTTTGAACATCGGCAGATTATTGAGCTCGGCTGGAATATTTCGGGGAACGGCTCCTTTTCCAGTGACAAGCAGTTCGCCCGTCAACTTTCGCCCAATATGAACGACCGCCTGAATCAGAATATTACTTCGCATTTGACCATTAGCAAACGCTGGGGGCAAAAAAGTTTAACGGTCAGCGCCTCGCACAATGAAAATCTGCAAACCGGAAGTTCTTCGTACACAGCGCCAACCGTCTCCTTTTCATACCCGAGCAAAAGTCTTTATGAATTTTTGACCGGCAAAAAGGTTGGCGCACAACGCAGTTGGTATCAGAACATTCAGTTCCAATACAACTCGCAGTTTATTCACAAAGGCTCCAAAACCGTGCTGAACGACAGTACAACACGAGTTGCCCAATCCGAAGGCGCCCGCCACCAATTTAGCTTTCGCGCCCCGATGAAAATCTTTAAATATTTTAATTTTAATCCGAGCATTCGCTTTACCGAAGACTGGGTGGACCAAATTGCCGACGCCCGTTACGATTCAACCAGCAGGCAAATCGTCATCACCAAAAAACGTCAGTTTGCCGCGCGCCACACCTTTAGCAGCAGCTTTCAAATACGTACCACACTCTACGGTCTGTTTGAGCCGAACATCGGTTCATTAAAATTTATCCGTCACAAATTCGATCCGGTCATCTCTTTTAATTACACGCCCGATTTTTCTTCGCCGTTCTACGGATATTTTACCCGCATCGATACCAACGGCACTCTGATTAAAGTGGACAAATTCAAATATTCGCCGTACGGAGGCACGCCTACCTCGCGCAGCCAGAGCGTAAATATTAGTTTAGGCAACCTGTTTCAGGGCAAGCTGATTGACAAAGACGGAAAGGAAAAGAAACTGAATTTGCTGACGGCCAATTTTTCTACCGGCTACAATTTCTTAGCAGACAAGTTTAAATGGCGCAATATTTCCGGCCGTCTGCAAACAAATATTTTAGGAAAAAGCATCAGTTTTTCAACCACACACACCTTGTACAAAATAGGCAAAGACAACCGGCTGATCAACAAACTCAATCCCTGGCCAACGCTGCTTACGGCCTACACTTCGTTTAATTTTCGTATCACGGAAAAAACATTTCAAAAAAAGAAAAAGGAAAATAATTCGAGTGATTCGGTAAACGTGCATCGTAAAGACGAAGGTATTCTGAAAACGGGATATCAGGATATGAACGACGAAACTTATATGGCTCAGGCTAAAAAAGTAAAGCTGCCCTGGTCGTTATCGTTCAGTTTCAGTTACAATTACAATCGTTTACAGCCCGTGGGCAACCGGCATCGGCTGGGCGTAAACGGAAATGCCAGTATTCAACTGACTAAAAACTGGAAAGTAAGCTGGAGTGCGGCTTTTGATGTAAAAAATCGTAAAATCGCTTCACAAAACTTTAGCATTTACCGCGACTTGCACTGCTGGGAAATGTCCTTTAACTGGCAGCCGGAAATCGGCTATTACTTTTTTCAGATCAACATTAAGTCAAGCGCTTTGCAGGACATCAAGTTAACCAAACGTCCGACCCGCACCATGCGGTACGGAGGCTATTATTAAAGCAATCGGGCAAATTTCTCGGCAAAGGAAAAACAAAGCAAAAGGGAGAATAAATTGGTTTGTGTCTTAAGCAAAACTTCTCATCCCCGCCCAAAGCGCTCTTCCGAATGAGCCGCTCATTTTCCCTGCGATTCTGTTTCTTTTAAAATTTCTGCCGCTTTGGCCAGCCGTTTTCGATTGCGTTTGGTATCGGGATAGATCTGTTTGTTCTGCAGCGCCCGGCGTGCCAGTTGGTGTGCTTTTTGATTTTGCCCCATGCGCCGGTAAATTTCAGCCAGGCGCACCAGGCAGGCTAAACGGTGGGAAATATTGGCATCCGGATCCCTTTCGATCAGTTGTAACAAATGACCGTAAGTTTTAGCGGCATTGGGATAATCGTGCGCCATAAAATAGGTATGCGCATAAGCCCACCACAAAAACTGGCTTTCGGGAAATACGCTAACGCCTTCTTTGGCATAATGCAGAGCCGCATCGAATTTCCGGTAGTCGGTTAAAATGTACACCAACTGGTGCAAAGCCATGTAACGGCTGTTGGAAGAACTTTGCAGGGCACGTTTGATATCGCGGATTCCCTCCTCCCGCTGATCAGACACAAAGGGCAGCCAAAGAGCCATCTTCAGCTTGGTACTGCGCCAGTATTTGTACGTGCCCAATCCAAGATACGCCTCGTAAAACGTACTATCCAGTTGAACTGTTTTTTTAAGATCGTTAACCGCTTTTAAACCGTTCTTTAAAGCGCTAAACCACTGCCCGTTTTGCCCCTGAAAATAGGCCAAATATCCGTAAGCGCTTCCCCGGTAAAAATAAAGACGCGCCAGCAAAGAATCATCTGCCGGTATTTGCTGTATTCGCTGATCCGTTTTGCGGATGATGTATTTTAACAGATGCTCAAATTCAGGGGCATCCTGCTGGTTTTCGTAAAAGGTCATTTTGGAATTCAAAACCGAGGCAAGGTAAAAGCACGGGGCTAAGGCGCTGTCACTTCGGGCAATTTTTTGCCGGAGAAAATCTTCGGCTTTTTGAAACCGGCCGTTAATCGTCCAGACCATGACGTTTTCCACCCAGGGCGGTGTGGAGGCAAAAAGGAAAACAGGCCAGACCAAAAAGAAGAAAAACAAAAAAACGTATCGGCGTTTCAGATAAATGCGCACTTAAAAATCCTTTAAATTATTCGCACCGTGAGAATTCAGCGTCCCACGCATCCAGACCCGATGCTATTCACAACCACAGGGTCTGATGCAAATCTATTTCACCATCACAAACTTGCCGGCAGTGCTGAAACCGTTACCGCTTATTCGATATAAATACATCCCGGATGCCACGGAGCGGTTTTGGTTGTCTTTCAAATTCCAGAAAGCGGTGGTCGTCTCACCGACGCGAATTGTTTTTAATTTTTGTCCCAAAATATTATAAATGGTAATCCGTGTTTGCATCGGCACATTGATAAACTGTACCTGTTCCGGCTGCCGAACAATGATGACGGGATTTTTCTTAACCATTGCCGGCGCTTTGCTTAAACTGTAATCAATACCTTCTAAGGTGTTCATCGTGCTGTTGGTAAGAACCGCAATCAAAGGATAGCGTTTCATTTGGGCAAAATACTGCACGCCGTTAAACTTAACCGAAGGCTGGATTTTCTGTTCATTCAGCACATGGCTCAATCGGCCTGAGGCGGAGGGACAGCTCACTTTTGCCCGGTAAACCGATGTTTCATCCACTAAAATACGCACATGGCGCATGCTCAGATAATTCAAATCCTTATTTAAATCCTGCGGCTCGCGGCTTACTTTTAAATCCGCAAATAATGCCCCGTCCTTAAAATAGTGCAGCGAATCGGCATGATGCCCGCTAAAGTAGAGCCAGGCCGCATACTGGTTAAAACTTTTGTCAAATGAATCGTCATAATTGCGCAATGTCAAATCCAGCGCAGGCAGCGCCGGGTATCGCACAATGTGTTCCCAGATTTTACGGATGATCTCCACGCCGTGCACTTTGGCTAACATGTGCAAATAAATGCAATTGGCGTATTCCGTATTGTTATCCGTAATATTAAAGGGCTTTGTGTCCGCCACCGGCAAAAATCGATTCACATATTGCACGTAATCGTTTACCTGATCATACACGTAATCTTCCATGAATGTCGAAGTCATTTCCATGAAAAACCGATCCGGCAATTCGGGATAACCGTTCTCATTATTCCAGCGCAACTGATAGCCCAACTGGATGGCATGATGGAATTCATGGGCGGCTGTCACTTTAAGCGCAGCCAGACCATTGGTAGCAAATCCGCTTCCGGCAAAGTTATTATGCAGTTCCAGATAACTGGCATAATTCTGCCCCGGCAGCGAGGAAAGATCTTCTTTCAAATCGAAATTGGTAACACCATAGTAGCCCATGCTGGAAAAATAAACGGGATAGCTTTGAACAGGTTGCCCGGTAGAATCGGGCGGAGGACGGAATCCCATTTGATTGATTTCCACATCCCAGACATGCTCCAGAATGACAGCCGCCGAATCGATATAATCGGGAATGCCGTTTTTCAGACTGTCTTTGGCCGGGACCTTGTTGTAACCGGTTAAATCGTAGTGCAGGGTAAAATGGCCGGAAGGGCTGACAACGGCATATTGGCGTTTGGGCTTTTGCAAAAGCGGAGCGGCTGCTTTTTGCAATTGCGCCGGTAAATTCGGATAGGCCAATCGCAGTTCAAGCGCAGGGCCAAATCCGCACTTAGCTTCAATTTTTTGCGGCGTTTGTTGCGAGCGGGCCTGAATATATTGCCGGACATCACTCCAGACATCGGCCCGGCTAAAATTGAACAGCACAAAAATAAACAAAAAAAGGAAACGCATTATTCTTCGTCTTCGTCTTTATCCCTGGATTTTTTACGAAACACCAATTTAATCGGAACGCCCTTAAAACCAAATTGTTCACGCAACCGGTTCTCCAGAAAACGTTTGTACCCATCGCCCACCAGATCCGGATGATTGCAAAAAAAGACAAATAAAGGCGGATTCGAACGCGCCTGAGTAACATAATTGATTTTAATTTCTTTGCCTTTTGTAGCGGGCGGCATGGTCGTTTTTATGAGCGGCATAAAAAAGTTATTCAAATCGGAAGTCGAAATGCGCTTCTGCCGTTCGTAATAAACCTCGGTAGCTAAATCCAGCACTTTGTACAAGCGCTTTTTTTCGTGCACGGAAACGTAAATTTGCGGAATGTAACGCAAAGTACCCAATCGTTCGCTGAATTCCCTGGCGTATTGTCCCATGGTCGTATGGTCTTTGGGAATCAAATCCCATTTATTCAATACTAATACAATGCCTTTTTGCTGCTGCGCCGCTTCATTTAGCAGTGTAATATCATGATGCGCCAAACCTTCGTTAACATCCACCATGTACAAAACCACATCGGCACGCTGTAAACTGCGATAGGTGCGCAAATTGCTGTAAAACAGAACATTTTCCTTAATTCGTTTGCGTTTCTTCAGGCCGGCCGTATCGATAAGCAGATACTTTCGCTTTTGGTAATTGAGCAACGAATCAACGGGATCGCGCGTTGTCCCGGGAATATCGGTAACGATGGCCCGCGGCTGTTCCAGCAACGTATTGACAAAGGAAGATTTACCCACATTTTCCCGGCCGATAATTGCCAGCTTAATAGCATCCGCAAATTTGTCTTCGGCCTGCAAAGGTTTTACGCGCTTGGCGATTTCTTCCAGCAGGTCGCCGCTGGCGCGTCCGGTAATGGCCGAAACAGGAATCGGTTCGCCGAGGCCTAAATTGTAAAACCGGCCGACTTCGTATTCCCGTTCCGGCGAATCCACTTTGTTAACGACCAATAAAGCCTGCTTGCCGCTTTGCAGCAATATACGCGCTAACTGCTCGTCAATATCCGTAATACCGGTGGTTACATCCGTCACCAGCAAAACCAGATCCGCTTCTTCCACGGCAATTTCCACCTGTTCACGCACTGCGTCATCAATTTCCGCCTGCGTTTGCGGCATATATCCGCCGGTATCCACAAAGCCGATTTGCTGGCCGCTCCACTCCATGGTTTCGTAATTGCGGTCCCGGGTTACGCCGGGCTGGTCGTCCACAATGGCTTTGCGTTTGCCGATTAATCGATTAAATAATGTTGATTTGCCAACGTTCGGCCGCCCGACGATGGCTACAATTGGTACACTCATTTATTAACTCCGTTCTCACACAACTAATCGCTTGTTTTCCGGCTCATTTATCAATCGATTGATGACTTCAACAAACGATTCAACGGGTTCCGTAAAAACATGGCATTTTCTGTTTAATTTTTGTTCCAAATCGGCCACGGTCCAGTCATCCAAAAACAATCCGTCTTCATTAAGCACCCGTGGTGGTAGCAATACCAAATCGCCTAAGGGCCGATTTTTTAATTGGTTGTAAATATCTTCGCCGACCAGAAGTCCTGAAACTTCGATCGTTGTTCCGTAAAAATAATTAAAAACAGGAATCATCTCAATGGAGACATTCCTGATTTTATTCAGATAATCGATTATGTGCTTTTTTAGATTTTCGGCGGCAAGCGTGCCGGTAACCCAGGTAATCTTCACCGGCCGCTTTACCCGTTTGGGCATGGACGGTCGGGCTGATTCAAAGCGATCGATCATCTCTCTGAATTCGCCTACCCCGTTTTCAAT
>Ga0164318_10006238_pt1 | contig 11555 bp, 8 predicted proteins | sample GuaBasSedimGuay9_FD_113734 | JGI IMG/M metagenome (GOLD analysis project Ga0164318, IMG submission 113734) | Subseafloor sediment microbial communities from Guaymas Basin, Gulf of California, Mexico - Guay9, Core 4571-4, 0-3 cm | ecosystem: Environmental > Aquatic > Marine > Hydrothermal vents >... | reverse complement strand
CGAATCAATATGTAGCGTGAGGGGGGGGCGTTATAAAATTGCAAACTTATTATGTTTGAGTATATACGTTTTGAAGTTATCTTCTACGCGCCTATAGCTCAATGGATAGAGCAATAGTCTTCGGAACTATGTGTTGTCCGTTCGAGTCGGACTAGGCGCATTTTACGTATTGACCTGCGGGATATTTTTTGTTATACTCAAAACTATTACGTTTGAGTATAGATACAAGACTAAATTTATGGGCCGTTAGCTCAATTGGCAGAGCATCTGCCTCTTAAGCAGAGGGTTGAAGGTTCGATTCCTTCACGGCTCACCATTTGAGAACAAGTTTTGCAAATAAGGGGAATGCGGACGTGGCGGAATTGGCATACGCGTACGGCTTAGGACCGTATCCCTTGTGGATGAGAGTTCAAGTCTCTCCGTCCGCACCATAATTATATACTCAAACGTAATAGGTTTGTAAAATTTAGGAGTTTCCCTGTGCCATAGATTGGAACGATCTGACCTAAGCCAAACCTTAGGCGCACGCAGCTGGCTGCGTTGAGGTTTGGCGAATGAAGAACGTTTCAAGATGTGGTGCAGGGGGACGTCATAAAATTATAAATTTATTACGTTTGAGTATACTTTGCGGCGGTAATTCAGCTGGTAGAATGTCTGCTTGCCAAGCAGAATGTCGTGGGTCCGAATCCCATCCGCCGCTCCAAAATATAATTCCCAAATACATATACTCAGGGTGGTTATAAACAGGGAATTTTAGTACTCAGATTTAAGCAGGATTTGGTTGATTTTATTGAGCAAAACCGCAGCAATAGCAAGGTTTTTTTGAGAATTTTGTGATAGAGAATCAGTGACTGTCTAAATATAAGAGATGCTAAAAGTATAATTTATAGTCCCTAAGTTGTTTTGTGACAATTTCGTTGTGCATGGTTTTATTGTGAAGGAGATTGATTTTAGTGAAAGTAAATGTTAAAGATGAAGGTAAGTGCTATAAACGGCTTAAAATTGAATTGTCTAAGAATATTTTGGAAACAGCATTTGAAAATTATTATTTGGACTTAAAGAAAAAAACTGTTTTGCCTGGATTTAGAAAAGGTAAGGTTCCAAGGGAAATTATAGAAGAACATTTTTCTTCGCAAGCTAATGAAGAAGTGCTGTCTAAAGTAATTAATGATGGTTATCAAGAGGCATTAAAAAAAGAAAATATTTTTGCCCTTGCTTTGCCTAAAATCGAAAATATAAATTTACAGGAAAATGATAATTTATTTTTTGATGTTGTAGTTGAGGTGCGGCCTGTTTTTGGTTTAAAGAAATATAAAGGGCTGAAATTAGAAAAAAAATTGATTGAGATTAGCGAGCAGGAAATAGATGCGGTTATTTTAGACACACAAAAGCGCCACGCGGAATTTATTCCTGTGCAACGGACTGTACAAGTAAGAGATTTAATTATTTGTGATGTTAGCTTTTCTGCGGCAGGTAAGGTTATTGAAAAAAAAGAAAATTATAGTCTGTTTGTGAGTACAGAAATGTTAATGCCTGGTTTTGCGGAAAATATTATTGGGATGGCTGTAAATGAAAAAAAAGAGTTCTCTATGCTTTTACCTGAAAAGTTTAATCTTCAGGATATTGCAGGCAAAAATGCTGTTTTTAATATTTTTGTTAAAGAAATAAAAGAAGAGAAACTTCCTGAGATTAATGATGAGTTTGCGCGAATTTTAGGGGAGAAATCTCTAAAAGAGTTTAAAACGCGTATAAAAGACAGTTTGGCAGAAGGCAAAGAAGCTGCTGTTAAAAAAGAGTTAAAAAATCAGATATGCAAACATTTATTAAAAGCAATGCCAATAGATGTGCCTGGTTCGATGCTTATTGAAACAGAAAAAAAGTTAAAAGATAATTTAGCACGGAATTTAAAGCAAAAAGGTTATGATGATCAGAAAATTGAGCAGGAGTTGCAGAAATCTCAGGCTAATATACAGCAGAGTGCGTTAAATGATCTGAGGATATTTTTTATTCTTAATGAAATTGGCAATCAGGAGAAAATTGAAGTATCTCAGGATGAAATAAAGGCAAAAGTGGCTGATATCGCGTATTTTTCTAAAATGAAAGAAAAAGATGTTTGGAAACGCCTGGAGAATAAGGATAGAATGGATCAATTGTCTTCTGACATTATTATAGAGAAAACAATAGATTTTGTGCTGAAAAATGCGGAAATTTCAGAAGTGGGCAATAAATAAATTTTAATATAGGAGATGGGCATACCCATTCCGAAACGCTAATTAATATTATAGAGGAGGAGTAAATGAATCAGAAAGCTCAGGCATTAGTACCAATGGTGGTTGAACAAACTTCGCGTGGAGAACGCGCGTATGATATTTTTTCCCGTCTTCTTAAAGATAGAATTATTTTTATTGGTACCGCAATTGATGATACGATTTCTAATTTAATTATCGCTCAAATGCTTTTTTTACAAATGGAAGCTCCTGATAAAGATATTAGTATGTATATAAATTCTCCTGGAGGTGTAGTTACCGCAGGCTTAGCCGTCTATGATACAATGCAGTTTGTTAAATGTGATGTAAACACCTATTGTGTTGGTCAGGCTGCGAGTATGGGGGCAGTACTTTTGGCCGCGGGAACTAAAGGGAAAAGATTTGTTTTGCCTAATGCCCGAATAATGATTCATCAGCCATGGGGAGGAGTGCAGGGTGCTGCCGCGGATATTAATATTCAGGCAAAAGAAATTTTAAAAATGCGGGATAGATTAAATCACATATTAAGCAAACATACCGAGCAGCAGATAGAAAAAGTTGAAAATGATACAGACAGAGATTATTTTATGAGTGCTGAAGAAGCTGTGGCGTATGGAATTGTTGATAATGTTGTTTTGAATGAAAAAATATAAATTTGTATACTCAAACGTAATAGGTTTGTAAAATTTAGGCGTTTTCCTGTGCCCTAGATTGGAACGTTCTGACCTAAGTCAATCCGCAGGCGCAGTTTGCTGCGCCTGCGGATTTATGGATGAAGAACGTTTCAAGATGCAGCGTGAGGGGAATGTCATAAAATTACAAACCTATTACGTTTGAGTATAATTACGAAATAAGGAGATATTTAAAATAAATGAAAAAGAATTTTATCCTTGCCCCAGGCCCTACACCCGTGCCGCAGAATGTTTTACTTGCTATGGCACAGCCTATAATTCATCATCGTACTCCGCAATTTAAAGAAATTTTTAAACAAATGAATGAAAATCTTAAATATGTTTTTCAGACAAAAAATGATATTTTTACTTTCGCTGCTTCAGGTACTGGCGCAATGGAAGCTGTAGTGGTAAATCTTTTGTCCGCGAAAGATAAAGCAATTTGTATCCAGTCTGGAAAATTTGGCGAACGTTGGACAGAGCTTTGTAAAGCTTATTGTGTAGATACTGTAATTATTGATGTGGAATGGGGTAAGGCGGTAGAAATTGCGAGAGTTAAAGAAGTTTTAGAAAAACATAAAGACGCGAAAGTCATATTTAGTACTTATTGTGAAACTTCAACAGGTGTGGTTACCGACATTAAAGCAATCGCTGATCTGGTAAAAGATACAGATACTGTTTTAGTTACAGACGCGGTAAGTGCTTTAGGCGGTATGGATTTGCAAACTGACAACTGGAATATTGATGTTGTTGTTGCTGGTTCTCAAAAAGGGCTGATGATTCCTCCTGGCCTTGCATTTTGTGCTGTGAGTTCTAAAGCTCAAAAATTGGTGGAGGTTTCAAAAACCAGCAGGTATTATTTTGACTTTTGTTTGGCAAAAAAGGCTTTAGATAAGTCAGACACTGCTTTCACTCCTGCAATCGGCCTTTGTATCGGCTTAAATGAAGCTTTAAAGATGATTAAGCAGGAAACTTTAGAAAAAGTTTTCCAGAGGCATAGCTGTCTTGCTAAAGCTGCGCGGGCTGGAGTAGAAGCAATTGGCCTTAAACTTTTTGCCGAGACTCCTGCTGATGTAGTAACTGCTGTATGTGTGCCTGAAGGCATTGATGGCGCAGAGCTTGTAAAAATTATGCGTGATGACTATGGAGTAACTGTTGCCGGCGGGCAGGCAGAGCTTAAAGGAAAAATTTTTCGTTTAGCACAATTAGGCTATATGAATGAATTTGATATACTTACAGGCCTTAATTGTCTGGAAATTGTTTTGACAAAATTAGGATATAAGTTTAGCCTTGGTAAGAGTGTCGCGGCTGCTGAAGCTGTGTTTTTAACGTATACTCAAACGTAATAGGTTTGTAAAATTTAGGTGTTTTCTTGTGCCCTATATTGGAACGTTCTGATCTAAGTCAAACCTTAGGCGCAGTTTGCTGCGCCTAAGGTTTTGCGAATGAAGAACGTTCCAAAATGCAGCGTGAGGGGAATGTCATAAAATTACAAACTAATTACGTTTGAGTATAAAAGTACAATTTATGACAGAATAGAGTATAAGTTTTATTTAGGAGGAATAATGAAAGTATTAGTGAGTGACCCGCTTTCAGAAGAAGGCCTTAAAGTTTTAAAAGAGCGGGGAATTAAATTTGATTTAAAGCCAAAATTGCCTCCGGATGAATTAAAAAAAATCATCGGAGAGTATCAGGGATTGATTATTCGCAGCGGTACAAAAGTAACTGCTGAAGTAATTAACGCGTGCCGTGATTTGAAAGTTATCGGCCGTGCCGGCGTGGGCGTGGATAATGTTGACATAAACGCTGCAACTAAAAAGGGAATTTTGGTCATGAATACTCCTGGGGGGAATACTATTTCTACTGCGGAACATACGGTAAGTATGTTATTAGCTTTAAATCGTAATATCCCTCAGGCAAATATTTCTTTAAAAAATGGCGAATGGAATCGTAAAAAATTTATGGGTGTAGAGTTGTCAGGTAAAATATTGGGGATTATTGGGCTGGGCAGAATTGGTATAGAAGTGGCAAAACGCGCAAACTCGTTTGGGATGAAAATTATTGCTTTTGATCCTTTTCTTTCATTTGAAAAAGCGCAGCAGCATAAAGTGCGATTAGTAGAATTAGTCGAATTATTTAGCCAGTCTGATTATATTACTGTACATGCTCCTTTAAGCGCTGAAACCAGGCATTTACTTGGAAAGGAACAATTTGAAATGATGAAAAAAGGCGTAAAAATTTTAAATTGTGCCAGAGGAGGCATTGTTGACGAAAAAGCGCTTTATGCTGCCATAGACAAGGGAATTGTTTCTGGCGTAGCTCTGGATGTTTTTGAAAAAGAGCCAGCTAAAGATAATCCTTTAGTTCAGCTGGGTTGTGTGGTTGCTACGCCGCATTTAGGCGCTTCAACTGAAGAAGCGCAGGTAAATGTGGCAGTAGAGATTGCGCATCAGGTAGCAGATGTCTTACAAAATACGGGGATACACAATGCGGTTAATTTCCCTTCTATTGCGGGAGAAACGTCAAAAATATTGAATCCATATATAAATTTAGCAGAAAAGTTAGGCAGTTTGCAGGTGCAGATTACTTCCGGGCATATTACAAAGCTAAATATAAAATATGGCGGGGATATTGTCAATTATGCTTTAGAGCCGGTTACTATTGCTTTAATCAAGGGATTATTAACGCCTATTTTGCAGGAGTCTATAAATTATGTTAATGCGCAGGTAATTGCTAAAGAACGCGGCATAGTAGTTAGTGAAACAAAGGTTTTAGAAACAGAGCAATTTGCTAATTTGATTAGTGTGGAGATAGAAACTAATAAAGGAAAAAGTTTTGTTGCAGGCACATTATTTACGAAAAGTACCCCGCGGATTGTTAGAATTAATGGATTTTATACAGATATAATTCCTTCAGGTTATATTTTGATTACGCATAATCTGGATAGGCCTGGCACTGTGGGCAAAATAGGCACAATTTTAGGAGATAACAATGTCAATATTGCTGCAATGAATTTTGGCAGGACCAGTCCTGGGGGGAAATCTATTATTGTTTTAAATATAGATCATAATTTAACAAATGAGGTTGTAAGTCAAATTAAGGCTATTGATAATATTTTGGATGTAAAACTTGTGGAGCTTTAGCCCTAATAGTTTAAAATATTTGGGTTAGGGACGGTTACTTTTAAAGATAAAAATAGGGGGGGAGTAATGAAATTTTTGAGGGTTTTATTAGTTTGTGCGGTATTGTTTAATGTATTTTTTTTCCCTGCAAAGAGTAAGGCTGAATTAGCAGTGATTAACGATATTAAAGTAAATTCTCGAGGAGGGTTAATTAAGATAGAGATAGCTTCTAATAAACCTTTACAAATTGAATCTTTTAAAAATGAAGAAGATTCCACGAATTATGTTGTGGTTGATTTTGTGGAAAGTGTTTATGCAGATTTGCCTGCAGTGATTGCAGCGGATGAAGGTGCAGTAGAAAAGGTCAGCCTTGTAAAAAGTGAAAAAGAACAGGTGCAGATAAATGGTAAGCAATATTACTGTATAGATTTTTTAGCAGTTACTTTAAATGCTCCGGCAGATTATAAAATCATACAGAGAAATAAAAAAATTAGTTTAAATATAACCCCAGTGACTCCTGCAAAGAAAACTACATTAAAAGCAAAAAAAGATATTTTCGGTTCAAATGATTCTTTAGGCACGAGAAAATCAATTGCAGTTTCTAATAAAAAGGAGAAGAAAGAGATAAAGCAGAAAATAAAGCGTGTTAAAGATGGCGCAGCAAAAAGAGGGGGACTAGGAAATATATTTAAAAGACAGCGTAAAACAACTAATCCGAGAAAGACAAAAGAGCGAGTTGTAATATCTTCTGTAAAAAATGATACTGAGTCAGCATTGTTGAATAGATTTATGCAGGACGCGGTAACTGAAAAATCTCAGGCTGACGAACGTATTGATAAATTATCATCAGATTTAAAAAAGATGAAGGAAATGCTTGCGTCTACTAAAGGAGCTAAGATAGATGTAGAAAATAAAATGAACGCGATGTCTAGTAAATTAGATGAGATTAGTGATGTTTTAAACACAGAAGTAGAAAGAAAACAGAATTTGGACGCGCAGATAAATGAACTGGTTGCAAAGAAAAAAGCATATGTTATAGTAAAAAATAAGTTTGATGTTTTAGAAAAAAAATTTATAACTGCGCAGAATGATCAGCAGAGCTTAAATATAGAAGTAAGTGATGTTAAAAATAAACTTGATGATGCCCGCATTCAAAAAACAAGAATTAAGGAAGATAAAGAATTAATAAAAGCAGAGTGCGGTAAACTTAAAATGGCGTATGAAGAAAATTTAAAAATTAAAAATGCAACTACGGAAAAAATGAATCAATTAAGTAAGCAGATGACTCAGTTAAAAGGAGAAATGGATAAATTGGGTAATGAGAAAGAAAAGTTAGATATGCAGTTAAAGAAGATAGGAATTAAAAGTAAATATCGGGAAAATGAACTGTTGAAACTTGAACGCTCTTTAGAAGATAGAAGTTCTTTGTGTTCTAAACTTTCTCATTCATACGATGAATTATTAGGGCGATTGAAATCAGCAGAAGCAAAAAAATCTGCTATAGAAATAGAGTATATGAGTGTAAAGTCTGAGTATGAAAAAAATAAATCTGATGTGAACAAGCTATTATTAAATTAATAATTATACTCAAACGTAATAGGTTTGGCGAATGAAGAACGTTCCAATCTACAGCGTGGGGGTGATGTCATAAAATTATAAACCTATTACGTTTGAGTGTATGTCTCGTTTATAAAATTTGTGGGTAGAAAAGGATGTAGGGCATGTCCTGCCTGTGCGTGCCGCACGCAGACAGGCGTGACCTGTCCGTTAAATTCAGTATGGAAAAAGAGAAAGCTAAAACATTAGAGTGCCAGGCGATGTCATCTTTTTGTTTTTTTACTGGTGACTTTTTTTTAATCTAATATAGTAGAAAATTTATTTTTAAGTTGTTTAATTGCAAATAGGTATAAAAAAAGATTTTTGTCATTTCCTGTTTGTAGGGAATCTAATTTATAATCTGAAAGTTTTAAAAGGGGGGGACTTATGGGAAGGAAATTTGCTTTTATTGTTTTGGCAGTAAATTGTGTAATGTTAATTTTTTTATCAGCTGGTTTTGCTGAGCCTACACTGTTAAATAAGGTAGAAGTTAAAGAGGACAATTCTGTTGTTAAAGTCCTGTTTGCAACAAATAAAAATATTTCGATTGAATGTTATGATCTGACAAATCCGCCGCAAATAGTTGTTGACTTTATGGGGAAGATTTATACAAATAAACCTGAAACTATATTAGTAGATAAAGATGTTATAAAGCAAATGCGGTTGATCAAAGGTGCTAAAAAATCTTCTAAGCTGGACGCTTCTTATTATCCTTTGGATTTTATTATTTTTGATTTGAATAAAGCTGTGCGCTACGATTTTAGCCAGGGATTGAATTCCGCGGTTTTAACTGTGCTTAAAAGTGTATTAAAACCTGTTGCTGAAGAGAAAAAAATAGTTCCTAAAGAGGCACGTGCTGTTGTAGTGGAACCAGTATCAAAGGGGACTGATCTAATCAAGGAATCGGCAGTTAAAAGTGAGCTGCAGACAAATGTCGTGCAAATAAATAAAAAAAAGAAAGTAGAAAAAGTAGAAAAAGTAGAAAAAGTAGGAAAGGATACCGTCAAGAAGAAAAGGAAATTTTTTATTTTTGGGAAAAAGAAAGATACAAAAAAAGATAAGCAGTCCAAAAAAAATCGGAAGTTAAAGCGGAAGAAAAAAATAAAAAGTAAAAAAATATTGAACGCGAAAAAGAAAAGCGTAAAAAAGATAAAAACGCCGCTTGCACTTGTAGAAGATGCTAAAGCTATTTGTAATGAAAAACGAATGTATTTGCAAGGACTCAAAGAAAATTTTGTAAGTGTTGAGGAACAACTAAAGACAGTTAAAGCTGAGAGAGATATGGGGCTTAAATCACTTAAATTGGAGGAGAAAAAAAGGCTGGCAGCAAAGAGTGCTTTTGGAATCAGCCTTAAAGCTGTAAAACGGGCAAAAAAATTAGCAAATGCAATGTGGTTACAATATTCAGATGTTAAGGATGATTTAAGCAACGCGTTAAATCAGAAAGTAAAAAAAGAAGTGATTTTAGAATTACAGCATAAATATGACCAGAAAAAGACAGCGCTTGAACAAGCAATTAATGAAACTAAAAAAATGAAAAAAGAAAGCGATACAAAATTATTGTTTTATAAAGAGGCAGAAGATGAATTTAATATTTTATCTGCTAAAGCGGATAATCCTGAAAAGATAGTTGATTCTGTACAGGAAGTGTATAATGACTTGAAAAAAGAGATTAAAGCTGCTGAGAGCGCGTTATTGGCAGCGCGTAAACAACTTGATACAGCTGAAATCGCTTACAAACAATATACGTTGAATTTGAGTGCAAAACAGTATGAAGCTTCATTAGCTCAAATTGATGATTTTATTGAAAATGAAGATATTATGGGAGAGGAAGTGGTAACAGATACTCAGGTTATTAGCCAAAAGCATATTGAGGTAAAGAAAGCTGAAAAGAATGCGGTTATAGAGAAAAGAGAGATTAGTATACAAAAAAAGCAGATTAGCCCTAAAAGAAGAAAAAAAACAAAAATAAGTGATAAAAATCGTATATTTGCAAAAAAGGATTCTAACCAAATAGAGGAGTTAAAATCAGCGGTGCAATTGCGTAATGCTGGTTTACAGATGCAGAGGCAGGGAGATTTTACGAATGCTATAAAGTATTATCAAAAAGCATTATTAATTGACCCTGATTATATAACTGTGCATAATGATCTGGGAATTCTTTATGAGCAAAGGGGTATGGATGAAAAAGCCAAAACTGAATATCTTGTTGTATTAAAGTTAGACCCCCGATATGTTAAAGCACACAGCAATCTTGCTCTTTTATATGAAAAATTAGGAGATAATAATAAGGCATATTACCATTGGAAACAAAGGGCTCAATTAGGCGATGTTAATGATCCCTGGACACAGAAAGCTAAAGATAAACTTAAAGAGTATAAGGGGAAAAAATAGATAATGTCTAATTTAGTTGTTGTTGGCGCTCAGTGGGGTGATGAGGGCAAAGGAAAAATTATTGATATTTTATCAGAAAATGTTGATTATGTAGTTAGGTATCAAGGCGGCAATAATGCGGGGCATACAGTTGTTGTTGGAAAAGAGAAAATTGTCTTACATCTTGTGCCGTCCGGTATTTTACATCAAGGTACAGTTTGTATCATTGGCAATGGTGTTGTTATAGATCCTGAAGCATTATTTGCGGAAATTGATTACCTTGATAAAAAAGGCATAAATGTTAATGATTGTTTGCGTATAAGCGATATTGCCCATATAATTTTTCCTTTTCATAAAGTTTTAGATAAATTAAGAGAAGAAAAATTTTGTGAAACAAAAATTGGCACAACAGGCAAAGGTATTGGGCCTTGTTATACTGATAAATTTTCCCGCTGCGGAATCAGAGTTGCTGACCTTTTAAATGAAGATGTGTTTAAAAAGAAATTAAAAGTAAATGTAGATGAAAAGAACGCGATTTTTAGTAATGTATATAAGTATAAAGAATTTTCGTTTACTGAAATTTATGAAAAATATTTAGAGTATGCGTGTAAGATAAAACCTTATGTTTGCAACTGTTCTGTTGTTTTAAATGAAGCAATGAGTTTAAATAAAGAGATTCTTTTTGAAGGGGCACAGGGCACTTTTTTAGATATTGATCATGGGACATATCCTTTTGTCACTTCTTCTAATTCTACTGCAGGCGGAGCTTGTGTTGGAGCTGGAATTGGCCCGACAAAAATTGATAAAGTTATTGGCGTAGTAAAAGCATATACTACTAGAGTTGGGGAAGGGCCTTTTGTAACAGAGTTTTCTCAGCAATTAATGCAGGAAATCAGGTCAAAAGGCAATGAATTCGGTGCTACTACAGGCAGGCCGCGGCGTTGCGGGTGGTTTGACGCGATGCTTGTTAAACACGCGGTAGGAGTAAATGGCATTGGTAGTATTGCTTTAACAAAGCTGGATGTATTAGATACAACGGCTGTGCTGAAAATTTGTACTGCTTATGAATGCAGGGGACAATTATATTCGTATTTCCCCGCGGATACTTCTTTGCTCTGGGAGGCTAAACCGATATATGAAGAGCTTCCCGGCTGGCTTAAGCCAACGACAGGGATTAAACAATTTAGTAAGTTACCTGAAAACGCGCAAAAATATTTATCTAAAATTAGTGAACTTGTTGGAGCGAGAATTGAAATGATTTCAGTGGGAAGTGACCGCAGAGAGACAATTTTTGTATAGAGATTAATTTAATCTATACTCAAACGCAATTGGTTTGTAAAATTTAGGCGTTTCCCTGTGCAGTAGATTGGAATGTTCTGATTGAGTCAAACCGCAGGCGCAGCTTGCTGCGTTGAGGATTTGCGAATGAAGAACGTTTCAAGATGCAGTGCAGGGGAATGTCATAAAATTACAGACCAATTGCGTTTGAGTATATTACGTTTGAGTATAGATTGAATTTTGTCTAAGTGGATGCCCGGCATAGCAGG
>Ga0164318_10006237_pt1 | contig 11555 bp, 11 predicted proteins | sample GuaBasSedimGuay9_FD_113734 | JGI IMG/M metagenome (GOLD analysis project Ga0164318, IMG submission 113734) | Subseafloor sediment microbial communities from Guaymas Basin, Gulf of California, Mexico - Guay9, Core 4571-4, 0-3 cm | ecosystem: Environmental > Aquatic > Marine > Hydrothermal vents... | reverse complement strand
GCAAGCCTAAGTAAGGCTTGCCCTCTTCTATTTCCAGAGGTTTTGTTTTATTCTTGGATTGAGAATTAGTATTTGTTTTTGTTTACCACCAGTCAAATAGACTGGTGGAATTCTTTCTTTAAAGAAAAGATATATAATGGAGTTTATAGTACAGGTGAGCTTGGATCATGGATAAAAGAGCAAGCCTTGGTTATTAATACAGAAAGGGGACTAGTAATGATAACAGGGTGTGCACATCCTGGTATTGTAAACATGGTGAAAAAGGTAAAGGAGCTGTTTAAAAAGGATATAGCTTTGGTGATAGGAGGCTTCCATTTGATAAATACAAACAAAAACGAGATAGAGCGGATAGTTTTAGAGTTTAAAAAGCTTGGTGTTAAATATGTTGCTCCATGCCATTGCTCAGGAGATATCGCAAGAGGACTGTTTAAAAGGGCATATGGTAATAATTTCATAAATGTTGGCACAGGGAGTACAATAAGCATTGACGGCTTAAAATAATTTCTATCAATAATTTTCAATAATTAATTGATTGGAATACTTAACTTTTGTTTTCTTTCCAACCTTAAATCTTAGGTATGCGCTTGGCATTTTTAGGCTTGCCTCTATTAATGGCTTTATTCTGTAGTAATATATCATTTCATCTCTAGCCTTTAACTCTGTTAGCTTCCATGCAAGCTCTGTTCCAGAGTCTGATACCCTTATCACAGGCTTTGGCGTATCAAACTCTTTAACCACCTTTGCAAGCGGGCTGACCCTGTCCTTTACTAGAACATTCTCAAAATTCTTTATCCAAGAACCCTTTATCTCTATCAATATGAGTAAATCTTTCCCGTGCTTACGATAACTTTTCTTTATGCTTGGCATTGAAAGGTGGTGGTATATATAAATGGAGAGCAAAATAACTACAATTGCTATTACAACTAAGAAAAGGTAATAGGGCCAGTAATCAATTCTGTACCTTATAACAACCTTCTCTCCTTGCTTAAGATCCCTCAATACCCATTCATAAACTACACCGCCAGCTTCTTTTACTATTTTAGGCTCCGAGGTAAGGAAAACGGGTATATACAAAAATTTGTCTGTGTAAACCGGTTGTCTAACTATATACTCCTCTTCCTTTACATTTCCCTTATTCTCTACCGTAATGGTAAATTCCTCATAAAATACATTACCCTTTTTTGCTACTGTTCTTTCAACCTTTCTTACAGGGGGTATTGCAAATGATACACTCCTTATAGCATCAAGCTCTTCTACTTTCACTGTTACCTCATAATTACCTGCCATTGGCCTTTCAGGTAGACTTAGCTCTGCAGTGAATTCTTGTGAGCCAATAACACTTATGCTTTTTTTTGTCCTGTCTATTATTTCTCCCTCTGGCCCTGTCATTTCGAAATCAATGGTAAGATTTTTCTCTTTGTTTGATTCTATTTTTGCTGTTGCTATTACAGTATTATCCTCTCTTTTTACAGAAAGTCCTTCAAATGCAATGCTCTCGTTCTCTATAACCTCAACGGTGAATGTTACCGTGTCTATAGTCCCTGATCTACGTGATATAACATCCACATAATAATTATATATACCCTTCTTCTTTGGATAAACACCAACATCTAAGGTTTTCTTTTCCTTTCCATAGATACGGAAGTAATAGCTTTCCAGATTTAACCATTCTAAATGACTTCCTTTAACAGAAAGTACTATATCATCCTCCACGCTTTCCGTATTCTCTATTACAAGTCTGAACTTAATGTACGAATCGATGAACGTTTTTGCTCTCTCTGGCGTTATATAAACGTTTACAGGTTTTGAATAACTACCATTTATAATTATTAATAATAAGAGGGAGCATGCCAAAATACCAACATAGTGTTTCATTTTCATGATTTTTAGTTAATTTAATTCTTTATAAATTTTTTCATTACCTAAAGAACACCCTGCCAACATCCTTTAACATATCATAGCTCAGATTATCAGGGGTTGATACGAAAGAACCTATTCTATAGTAAAGAGCAGGGTTTACATCTCTTATTAGCTCTCTATGCATCTTTCTGAGCCTTGTAGAAAAGCCTGGTGTTAACCCATAAAAGACTATATGAGCGCCTAGATCTGTTAATTCTTTCCATTCTTCTAAGGATTTTGATATAGTGCGCTTGTTCTCCCATGGTGTTAATATATATGCAACTACTATGCCACTATCGAACATATGTTTAGTGTTAGCGTAGTTGATTAAATCCTTTATACGTTGGTACTCTTCATCTAGTATTTTTTGGTCTCTATGCCTTCCAAAACAATTTCGGCCCATTTTGTAAGCTATCATTTCATCATGCGTTTCTCTCCCAATAAAAATCTTTGAATCTTGAGAACAATAGCCTGATAAAAAAGCTAAAACATCATTGTAGTTGTTAACGAGATTAAATGGGTCAACAAACATGCTTGCAAGTAAAAATTCCACTCTATCTTTTCTAAGCCTCTCCAAAAGCTTGGTGTACTTTTTTATGTACATGAGTGGGTTATCATCCAAGATGCTTATATAAACAGGCATGTGTTCTTTTTCATAGGCCTCCTTTATCTTCTTTCTCCATATCCTTTCCCCATTGCTTACTTTTTGTTTATTTGTTGAACAATAGCTACAATGATGTGGGCATGAAGATATACCAAATATGTTCATATGGACTATGTTATCATATTTTGTGTATGGCACCTCCATACCATCTTTAAGTATAGTAAGCTTGCCTCTCCCATCACCAACAATCTTGCTATCAACCTTTAATCTAAACCCACTCAATCCATCCACATCTCCACTGAATCCTTGCTTTGCGCTGTACCTTATCTCTTTATTCCTGTACCTCTGCAAAAACCTTGATAATGAAGAAGCATGCCCTATACAATAACCATCTATTTTAGAGCTATCTACCAACCTTTCAATCTCCTCATCATCTTTAAAAAATGGCCCACCAGCGATTATAGGAGTGTCTGGAAAATACTCTTTATACACATCTGCCAATATCCTGCCTACAGGATATGAAGGCGTTGATAGGGACATAATAATAATATCGGGCTCCACATCTCCAATAAAACCAAGCTCATAAAAATTATCCTCAATGGTTTCTTTTGTACGTTTATATAGCTCATGCTCAAAAACAGCATCAAGTGGTTTAGAAAGTATACTGCCAGTAAATCTTTTCCTATAGTGCTTGATAGCATGTCTTGTGTATTCCTCCGCTATCCTATCAAATCCTAAGCTCTCGTTTGTGTTTGGAATATAGGCATAATCTATGCAATCTTCATACTCAAGCATATGCTTTAGCACGCCAAGAGAAAATGTTCTGTGTTCTGGACCAATCATGTACACGGCCAGATCCTTCATAACACATTTTATTGGATAATTTTAAATTTTTGTGTTGAAAATTTACCCATAGCTAAAGAGAATCTTGGTTCAAAATCTGTTAGCTTGATAATAAAATTGCAGGTTCTTGCAGGTTCAAAGCCAGAAGCATCTTAGGTACATTTTTATTTCTCCATACCCCTAAAATCACATTATGGTTGAAATTGAGAGGGGGATGGAAATTGTTGGTAAAGGTCTGTTTATTAAAAAATTAAACACTATGGTTTTATCAGACTTGCATATAGGTTATGAGCATGCATTAGAACAGCAAGGCATTATGATACCCAAAAGCCAGTATCCAAAGATTAAAAAGGAGATTGTAAGGATGCTAGATAAAAGTGGAGCAGGAAATGTTATAATAAATGGAGATGTTAAGCACGAGTTTGGTGAGATAAGCAGGCAGGAATGGTTTGAGCTTAATGATTTTCTTGAGCTAATGGCTTCTTATAATCCCATATTTATAAGGGGAAATCATGACAATTTCCTTGTGGGTGTGCTTAAAAAGATGGGCATTCCCCTGTATCCATACTTATTGAAGGAGGGCATGCTATTTATCCATGGAGACAAAGAGATTGATAAGGATATTGTTAACAGGGCAAAGGTTATAGTAATGGGTCATGAGCATCCTGCCTATGTAATTAGGGACGAATTCGGAAATCTTAATAGATTCAAGTGTTTTCTAAAGGCAAGCATTTATGGTAAGCTATTGATAGTCTTACCAGCGTTAAATCCGTTAATGCCAGGTAGTGAGATAAATACCTCTGGTATGTTTCTTTCTCCAATACTAGCCAAGGCTAGGATTGAAAAGGCCTATGTTATAGAAGGAGATGATGTTTTTATATTTTCTCTTTAAAATAAGATTATGTTCCAACCTGATATAGAAATAATAGCGCACACACCAAACCCAGAAAAAGTTTGCACCGCAGCGGTAAAACAAACATACAAAAAAATGCATGCAAAGGAATTAATTAAGAATACAAGTGAAGAAGAGGTAGAAAAACTTTTAACGAATATCGCAAAGCTCGGTCATTTTTCAACCCTCGAGCACGCATGCTTTACTATAGCATTTAAAGATGTTTCAGTGCTGTTCGAGCAATTCCTCATAGAGCATAGACTCGCATCTTACTCCGCAAAATCAAGGCGGTATGTAGATTTTAGTGAGGCTGGGTTCGTTATTCCAGATTACTTTGAAGACAAGCCAGAGATGGAAGAGAAGTACAGGAAATGTATGCTTTATCTTTTTAACTCTTACAAAAATCTCCTTGAACTGGGCATAGCAAAAGAAGATGCCAGGTTTGTACTTCCCTATTCTTTCAAAAGCAGTATAATAGCTACTATGAATCTAAGAGAGCTCATACACTTCCTATATAACAGTATATATGGTCATGGTAAAGAATTTTCAGAAATCAGAAAGGTAGGAGGCATGCTCTTAAATAAAATGAAAAAACTTTGTCCGACTGTGCTCAGATATTTTGATATTCTTGAACACAAAGGTAATGCAAGCATATTAGCTAGTACATATGAAAGTTCAAAGTCTGAAGGCGTTGAGCTTTTATGGCACACTCCGAGCCCAGATAAAAGCATAGCTATAGCAGCATTGATAAAGAGTACGAACCTTCCAACAGCCCTTTTGAAAGATATTAAACAAGAAGAGATGGAAAGGATAATTCAGAGTGTTGTAAGAAGCAGAAGGCCCAGGGAGCTTGAGCAAGTAAACTTTACGTTTAGGATAAATAATGTAACGCTTGCTATACTTACACATATAACCAGGCATAGAATACATTCGCCGTTGATACCTTCTCTCGCCTCTATAGAAAAAAGCAGTAGCTATGTTATACCAAAAGGTATTAAAGAGAACAAAGAGGCGTTAAAAATATATAGAGAGGCATTCGATAGGTGTATGGAATTTTATAGGTATCTTAAATCCAAAAATGTTCCAAAAGATATCCTTGCGTACGCATTACAAAGTGGAAATTTTATCACCATCATTACCACGATGAACGCTAGAGAACTTTATCATTTCTTTAGACTAAGAACATGTCTAAGAGCCCAGAAAGAGGTTAGAAATATAGCAAACAACATGCTTTATCTTGTTAGGAACGTTGCACCTTTAACATTTAAAAATGCAGGCCCATCATGCTATTTCTATGGTTATTGCACGGAGGGCAAAATGAAATGCAACAGGTTTAAGGAAGTTGTTGAGCACTACAAGGCATGGCACCTAAGCCCTACTAAGATTCCTGGGCTTTAAAGTAATAAAGGTTTAAAGTCAATTCTTAATTATGAACTTGCTTTTTGTGACAGATATTCACGGAAATGTTAATGTTCTGAGAAAATTGGCTGAGCTAGATGAGGATGTTGATGTCCTTTTGCTTGGCGGGGACATAACACCAAAGATGTTTGTGAGTATAATAAACTATGGCAATATGATAATGGTAAAAGGAGCAGAAGGTGTGAAAATTAATACAGAGGGTGAGGCTGTAGCGTATAAAGAGTTCATGTTAAGAAAGGGTTACGTTGCATGGTATGGCACTGCAGAGGAGTTTTACGAATTGGACAAAAGAGAATACACATTCAACGTTCAAAAAAGATTCTTAAGGTATGCGATAGAAACCTTGGAAAAGAGGTTCAAAAAGATATTTTTTATATTAGGCAATGACGATGATGAAAGGCTTGGCATGGAAAGCTTTGAGCATGCAAAGAATATAAATGAGAAGGTTTTTTATGATGATGAAAGTGGCATGGAATTTGTTGGCTTCTCTTATGTTCCAATAACACCCTTCCATTCGAGCTTTGAGTTGCATGAAAGTGAAATAAAGATAAAATTGGAGAGTATGCTTGATCTCATCACAGATATTAAAAATTCAATATGGCTTTTTCATTCACCTCCCTATAATTCTGGGCTTGATTTATGCATAGAGCTGGACAAGCAACTCAAGCCAGTAATAAAGAAAAACACACCAAGTTTTGTTAATGTTGGTAGTAAGGCAATAAGATATGTTATAGAAGAGCATAAGCCAAAACTCTTCCTTTGTGGACATATACACGAATCAGCTGGAATAAGATACCTCAACTCAACACCTTGTGTAAATCCTGGCTCTGAAAGCTATAGCGATTTGTTAAGACTGGCATTTATAACACTTGATAACATGAAAATACGGAAAATACAGATTTGGAAAATATGATTAACAGCTAGCTAAGCTATTCTATTGAATATTTTCGCTTGCCAGTGATTGTTTTTATTGCTCCATATACTCCACTTACTAATAAACAACCTCCTATAACAACTCCCAAAAGATTCTCATTACCTTCTTTACCATCAAGATAATGGCTAAGCTCATTGGCTGTTAAAGCTAATCCCATAGGTATGTAAACAAAGCTTCCTGTTACATCCTTGTAAATTCTTTCAAGTTTTTCAATCGGCATATTAATCTCCCTGCTGATAACAAATAAGCGAAATAAACAAATATGATAGTTAATTTTTTATATGTTTATTAGCAATGGGATTTTATTGTTTTTTTATTTTTAATATTATAATTTTTTTATCAATAATGTTTTTTAAATAATGCTAGCTTATCGATGATACTTTTTTCATTTTATCAATTTTTCTTTAGAAAATATGTTTAATAGCCCAGCCATATTAATTCTTATGTGCGGTATAATTGGTTACATAGGAAATGGCTGTGCCTTAAAGATATTGTTGGATGGTCTGAAAAGATTGGAGTACAGAGGCTATGATTCGGCTGGTATATCAATAATGAATGGTAAGAAAATAATCACCTACAAAACAATTGGTATGGTGGAGGAGCTAGTAAGTAAGCTAAAATATTGCAATATAAACAGCACAATCGGCATAGCACATACGAGATGGGCAACTCATGGAATGGTAAACATAATTAATGCACACCCGCACCTTGATTGTAAAAATAAAATAGCAGTAGTGCATAATGGTATAATAGAAAACTATGTAACACTCAAAAGAATCCTAAAAAACGAAGGTCATGAATTCGTTTCTGATACAGATACAGAGGTACTTCCACATCTCATAGAGAAATTCTATAAAGGTGATTTGGAAAGTGCTGTAGCTAGCGCGCTCAAGCATGTTAAAGGCACATATGGCATAGCTGTTATGCATGCCGATGAAGAGAAAATCGTTGCTGCAAGAAAGGGAAGCTCTATAGTGGTAGGTATGGGTGATAGAGGGAATTTTGTCTCCTCCGATGCCGTATCGTTGGCAGGATATGTGAGGAATATCATATATTTAGATGATTTTGAGATAGCTGTTGTAGCAAGAGATCGCGTAGAGATAAAGGACATGCGCATGAGAAAATTGAAAAAGAATGTCATGAAGATGAAGTACAGCGTGAGTAATATAGGAAAACAGGGATATAAACACTTTATGCTTAAGGAGATATGTGAACAGCCGCAATCACTCAAAAACATGCTCAGCTATGTGGTAAATAATAAAATAAGACTGCCCATTAAAGTTAATACAGCAAAGCTAGATAGAATTGTGATAACGGCGTGCGGAACATCGTGGCATGCAGGGTTAATAGGGAAGTACCTCTTGGAAAGATATGTGCGTATACCTGTGGAAGTTGATTATGCCTCTGAGTTTATATACAGGGACCCCGTAATAGATAATAATACACTTGTAATAGTGATAAGCCAGTCTGGAGAAACCGCTGACACACTTTCAGCATTGAGAATAGCAAAAAGCAGGGGTGCAAAAACACTAGCCATAGTTAATACTGTTGGCTCAACAATAGCAAGAGAGGCTGACGAGGTTTTATATCTAAATGCAGGTCCAGAAATAGGTGTTGCAGCAACAAAAACATTTAGCTCGGAGATACTTGCTATGCTCTTATTTTCTCTTTATCTTGCCCAAAAAAATGGGTTAAAGATAGAGAAAGATATTATGGATTCCATTAAAAAAACACCTAAGCTTGTGAAAAGGATAATAGAAAATAAGGAGCACGTTAGAAGAATTGCCAGTCTGTTTGCAAGCAAAAGAAATTTTCTTTATCTTGGAAGGGGAATAAATTTTCCAGTTGCGTTGGAAGGTGCGCTAAAGCTGAAGGAAATTTCCTATATCCATGCAGAGGGCTATCCTGCAGCGGAAATGAAACACGGGCCTATAGCATTAATAGATAAGGATATGCCTACCGTGTTTATAGCAAATAAAAATGGTGCGGCGTACAAAAAAATTATTGGGAATATGGAGGAGGTTAAGTCAAGAGGAGGGATAATAATAACTTTAGCAACAGATGAGGATGAAGATATAGCAACGCTTTCTGATCACATTATATATATACCAAAAATTTTGAACGAGCTATCGCCCATATTAAATGTAATACCTCTTCAATTTTTGGCTTATTATATAGCAGATATGAAAAATCTGAATGTGGACAGGCCGAGAAATCTTGCCAAATCTGTAACGGTGGAATAATGAATGTTAGATGTGCGAAGAGAACGGATGCAAGAGGCATAGCATTGGTGCTTTTTAAAAGCTATAATATCTCTTGCCTAAAGGAAGGTGAGGATGCATTTAAAAATGAAATAAAGAGAGGGTACAGATATGTTGTTATGGAAAAGGATAATAAGATAATAGGAGCGGCGAGCTGGATAATGCATGGCTTACCAAAGCATGGCTTGGCAGAACTAGATAGAATAGCTTTGCTACCGGAATTTAGAGGAAAGGGACATGCTATGAAGCTATTTAAATTTTTGCTCGCTGACATAAAACAATTCTACAAAAACAACGATTCTAGGCTTAGAAAGCTTTATCTTTTAACTCATGAAGATAATGTAAGAGCGCAAAATTTCTATAAGAAATTGGGGTTCAAAAAAGAAGCTGTGCTAAGAGATCATTTTTATAAAGGAAAAAATGAGTATGTATTTAGCATGTTCTTTTAAGCTATAGTAACTTTATTTAAAATAAAATGTAAATTAATGAATGGTGTCAAGATGAGAAAGAAGACTGCTACTTTATTCACGGATCCTGAGAACTATGAAAAATACAAGCAATATTGTGGAAAGAATGATTTGATATCATCAAAAAGTTTGAAATTCATGGAAAACGAATTAAAAAACCAAAAAGAGGTTAGTTAATATGGTAATGTTATTTGAGGAAATGGTGAAAAAGAATAATTCGTTTTTGTTAAATAAGATATCTAGTAATTTACATATAACTCAAACCATAAACTTACAAAGCAAGATTCTGACTGTATTTAATAATCTTGCAGAAGATTCATCATGGTCCTTTGAAAATCTGTCTAGAAAAGAGACCTCATATGCTACGCATGGCTATCATAGATATCCAGCTAAATTTATTCCTCAATTAGCAAGAAGATGCATCGAGGAATATTCAACTAAAGATGAAATTGTATGCGATCCTTTTATGGGCTGTGGTACAACTTTGGTTGAAGCATTAATTTCTGAAAGAAAAGCTGTTGGTGTTGATATAAATCCTGTGGCATGGTTGATCACTAAAGCTAAGTGTATTCCAATAGAGCCTGAAAAACTAAAAAAAGAAATCAATAAAATCTTAGCAGACATCTCAGCATTCATAGGATTTAAAAGAAATAAAATAAAACCATTAACAGAAATAGACATAGAGCCTGTAATTCCAGATAATGAAAGGATAAATTATTGGTTTCCTCATGACAACATACGAGAGGAGTTAGGAATAATTCTTGGGAGAATCAACAAAATAATAGACGAGAATATTAGAAATTTCTGTTTATGTGCTTTTTCCCAAATTCTAAAGAATTGTTCAGTATGGCTTATGAAAAGTGTTAAGCCTACAAGAGATTTAAAAAAGAAACCTGCTGATCCACTTCAAGCTTTCAAGAAACATATAAATTACATGCTTAAAGGAAATGAAGAGTTGTTTAGATTAATGCCAAATCATGTAAAGCAGAATTTAGACGAATATTTAATTGCTGAAAGAAGAGATGCTAGGGATTTACCGTGTGAATCTAACTCTGTTTCATTAATTGTTACATCTCCACCATATGTTACATCTTATGAATATGCAGATTTGCATCAGCTAACTGCACTTTGGTTAGGATATGCCAAAAATGTAGCGGAATTTAGAGAAGGATTTATTGGTTCTATATATAAAAGAACTTCTATCCATGATGGGATAAAAAGTGAAACCGCTAAAAAAGAGATTGAAGAATTGAAAAAGAAATCAAAAAGAGAAGCAGAAGCAGTAAGAGACTATTTCTTTGAAATGCAACAATGTTTTGAGGAAATGCATAGGGTTTTGAAACCCGGGGGGAAAGCCTGTATTGTAATAGGAAACACAGAATTAAAAAAAGTGGAGATTTTAAATGCTGAAGTATTTGTTGAGATTATGCTAAACATTGGCTTCAGAATTCACAAGATAATCAAAAGAAGAATTCCATCAAAAATATTACCTTCGACCAGAGATTCGAAAACAGGAAGATTCACATCAAATCATAAGGCAGATAGATTAGCTTATGCGTATGAGTATATTTTAGTTATGGAAAAAATATGAGGTGTTAAAATGAAGTTTAAAGATTTAGTTAGATTGTATGAAGAAAAGAAAAAGAAATATGGTACTGAAGCATATAGACATATATCTGAGTTGTTGAGAGAAGCTAAAGAATTACATAAAAAAGATTGGCTAAAAAGACCAACACCAAATAAAGACCATGAACAATCATGGAGAGCATTTAAAGGAAAAAATTTCGAGAAGTTGATAATTCACATAATAAAAGATGAAGTTGAAAGTTTAGGATTAAAAGTAGTTGATGGGAACACATTGGAAAGAACAAACAGTAAGAACCTGTCAGGGGAATTAAGCCAAGTAAAAAGAAACCTTCTGATTGATTATGGAGAATTTGGTTCTCATTTGCCGGATGTTGATATAATCATATATGATCCTGAAACACTAAAGATAATTGCGGTTATTTCAAGTAAAATAACATTAAGAGAAAGAATTGCACAGACAGGTTATTGGAAATTAAAGTTGATGCAGGATGAGGTTACAAGACATATCAAAGTATTCTTCATAACACCTGATGAAGATGGAACTCTGAAAACTAAAAAACCCGCAAAGAAAGGTAGAGCAATAGTTGAAGTTGATACAGATGGAAGCTATGTAATGAGTGAGGAAGAAGTTGAAGAAAGTGATAAAGTG
>Ga0164318_10006233_pt1 | contig 11560 bp, 10 predicted proteins | sample GuaBasSedimGuay9_FD_113734 | JGI IMG/M metagenome (GOLD analysis project Ga0164318, IMG submission 113734) | Subseafloor sediment microbial communities from Guaymas Basin, Gulf of California, Mexico - Guay9, Core 4571-4, 0-3 cm | ecosystem: Environmental > Aquatic > Marine > Hydrothermal vents... | reverse complement strand
GGAGTATCAAGTTATTTGCCTGCAATTTTACTACATGTTGTGACAACGCCGTTTATTCTAAAATCTTTAATAACAGATATGATTCCGGTTAAACCGAGAAATGTCGAAAGAAAAGATAGACCTAAGCCTGTTCAAAATGATTCAGGTTTGACAAATATAGCTGTTTCAAAAACATCGGTGCCGAATAGAAAAACCACACAACCAACACCGAGGCCCATTAGTGGTAATGCAAAACCTGAATCAAATTCGGAAAAGTCTGTCAGGCAAAGTGGATTTGAAAAAGCTGTTAAATATATTGGTGAGGTAAGTGCTGTAAATGTAGTTACGTTGGTAGATGCAGAAGGATTGTTACTTGCTAATTATTCCAAAGATGAATATGATTCTGAAGATTGGGCTCCTTATTCTCTTTTGATGTTTAAAAATTCTTTAGATGTTACAAAACGGATGAAATTAGTTACTCCTGAAAAAATGGATATAACTTCCGGTAATAAAAGAGTGGTTTTAGCAAGGGATGATTTTATGTGTTTGATGGTTGTAGCCGATGTTCAAACAGATGATTTGTTGAGTATTCGGGTCAATCAGGGCATGGAAATCGCCCGAAGATATGTTTCAGAAAGATATAGTGAAAAAATAATCTCTCAATCGGAGAATGCTTATGTATGATGTATTAAGTGAATTAAATAAAACTTCCGGTATAACCGGTTCTATGGTAGTCGGGAATGATGGAATTGTTATTGCGGCAGATCTTCAGGAATCTTTTGAAGATGAAGCCGTGGGCGCATTAGCGGCATCAATAACAACCAACATACAGAAATCTCTCGACCGTCTTGAGACAAAACCGCTCAAACAAATCACAATTGAAGCGGATAACTCAAAGTTGTTTTTTACAGATGCCAATATAGGAATTTTGGTTGTAACAACAGAGAAGAATGTTAACATCGGATTAGTTCGTTTAGAAATTAAAAATGCGTTATCAAAATTGAAAACATTCAACTAAGTGTTAACACTGAAGGTGAGAAATGGTATCAATTAATTATTCGTCAAGGGAAGTATGTTGCAAGATTGTTTTTTATGGTCCTGGTTTATCAGGAAAAACAACCAATCTTCAATATATTCATTCAAAAGTACCTCAAACTACACGGGGGAAATTAATCTCTCTTGCAACCGAAGCGGATAGAACCTTGTTTTTTGATTTTCTCCCAATAAATATTGGCAATATAAACGGGCTTCAGGCAAAATTTCAATTATATACTGTCCCCGGTCAGGTCTATTATAATGCTACCAGAAAGCTTGTCTTACGAGGCGTGGATGGATTAGTATTTGTGGCTGACAGTCAACCGGACAAAATGGATGAAAACATAGAATCTCTTTCTAATCTCGAGGAAAATCTAAAAGAATACGGGTTTGATATAAACAATATTCCAATTGTTATTCAATACAACAAGCGTGATCTTCCTGGAGTGATGTCAGTTGAAGAGATGCAGGAAAAACTAAATAAACGAGGCTGGAGTTATTTTGAAGCATCTGCTTCAATAGGAAATGGTGTTTTTGGCACTCTTAAAATGATTATTAAACATGTATTGGATAAAGCAAAAAACAGTGGTTCTGGTACTTCTGCTCAATCTGTTTCTGCGGAACAGACATCGAAACAAACAACACCTCAACCTCAGCCTGAAGCTCAATCACCTGAAGGTCCCAGCGTCGAAGGTTTCACTCAGGATGTTCCTCAATCTTCTGTAACTCCACCACGAGAACAACCTATTGCGGCGTCTTATGCGGCAAATTCAAATACTCAAGGTCAGACTTCAACGGCAACTGTTACAAATCCTAAAACTCAAATTGAACAGACAGATGAAAAGAATCGACCTTTCCCTGGTTCAACTCAGGGAGTGAAAATAAATAAATCAGCCCAACCTGGTTATGAAACGTCTCAATCAGAAATTTCTGACCAGGCTTTGGGGAAGAATATTATTAAGGAAAGAGAGTCGTCGGATAACTCTGAATTAAATCGTCCGCTAATGGCTCCTTCACTTAAAAAAAATAATAAAAAGAAACGTGGCTTTTTTAAACGTTTGTTTGGAATTAAATAACCGCTGAGGAGGTTTTAATGTCTGACGGTAGTATGATAATATATGAAGAAGACATTTCGAAAATTGAATCCATAATCTCAAAAATGATTAAAGGATGCGAAGCAAAATGTGCTTTATTAGTTGATAAGGATGGTCACTTAATAACTCGCCAGGGCTTTACTCATTCATTGGATACAACAGCGTTAGCCGCTCTGTTAGCTGGCTCATTTGCATCAACTCATGAGATTGCTCGTTTAGTGGGTGAACAGGAATTTTCGGTTCTATTTCATCAAGGAAAAAAAGATCACATCCATATGTCTTTAGTGGGAGAAAGATCTATTCTTGTCGTAATTTTTGATGACCGTACAACTATTGGCATGGTTCGTTTGTATGCACGGGAAACATCGACGGAACTTGCAAAAATATTTGATCAAATTAATGAAAAAAATAAAAATTCTGGGGAACAGCCCATTGACCAAGAATTTACCGAGATGGCTTCTGATAAATTAGATGACATCTTTCAGGATTAGTCATTGAAAGTTTTTTATTTTAAACAATTAACGGAATTTTAGTATGTCAACCGGACTTGGATCAGTATTAGTTAAAGCTGGGAAAATTACTCAAGAACAACTTGAGCAGGCAAAAGCATTAGCTGATGAAAAAAAAGAAAAGTTCGAGAATTCTTTGGTTCAAATTGGGGCTGTTGAATCCGAAGATGAAATAGCGAAATTTATCGGACAGCATTTAAAAATAGGTGCCCTTCGTTTGGGGGATGTGGAGCTTAATCCTGAAATTATTAAGCTCATTCCAGTTGATATTGCAAGAAAATTCAAAGTTATAGCTGTCTCAAAATTAAATAAAACGCTTCTCGTTGCATTAAGTGATCCTAACAATATTTATGTTTTGGATGCTCTGAAATTTATTACAGGGTTGACTATCAGACCGGTAATTTCTCCAGAAACAGCTATTGAAAAAGCAATCAATACGTATTACAGCGAAAGTTCCGGTATTTCAGATATTGTTAAAGATATGGAAGAAGATGATCTGGAAGTTGTTTCTGTTGACGAAAGTGGTCCCAGCGAATCTGATATTATGTCGGCTATCTCTGATAAGCCATTGGTCAAATTAGTTGATTCAATTATTGCCGATGCTATTCGTGGAGGAGCCTCTGATATTCATATTGAAACTTATGAAAAAAAAATCAGAGTAAGATATAGAATTGATGGTGAATTGCATGAAATGGCTCCGTTGCCTTTTAAATATCGTGCCGCTATTGTTTCAAGAGTGAAAATTATGTCTGAACTTGATATTTCAGAACGAAGGCTTCCTCAGGATGGACGAATCAAGATTAAAATAAGCGGCCGAACAGTTGATCTTCGTGTTTCTGTTTTGCCAACAATTTTTGGTGAAAAAGTTGTAATGCGTATTTTAGATCCGATGGCGTTACAAGTTGATTTAACCAAACTTGGTTTTAGAAAAGATGATCTCAGTAAATTTGAACAAAAAATAAAACTGCCTTATGGTATTATTCTGGTTACCGGACCTACCGGTTCAGGTAAAACGACAACTTTGTACTCATCTTTAAAAACATTGAATACTACTGATGTAAATATTATGACAGCTGAAGATCCGGTCGAATTTAATTTCGAGGGTATCAATCAGGTTGCGGTAAAATCAAATATTGGTCTTTCATTTGCTTCATCTTTAAGGTCATTCCTAAGACAGGATCCGGATATTATTATGGTTGGTGAAATTCGTGATGGTGAAACTGCAGAAATTGCTATTCGAGCAGCATTAACTGGCCATCTTGTCTTAGCAACTTTACATACTAATGATGCTCCTTCGTCTATTAATCGTCTAATTGATATGGATGTGCCTTTTTATCTGGTTGCATCAGCGACCAAAATGATTTTGGCTCAAAGGATGGTTAAAAAGATTTGTCAAAATTGTAAAGAAGAAGTAAATCTAACTAAGGAACAAGTAGAAGGTCTTGGGGTCCCTGATGAGCTTTTGAAAAATATTCGTGCCTTTAAAGGGAAAGGGTGTGCTGAATGTAACAATACCGGAAAATCAGGACGTACCGGTATTTATGAAGTTATGCCGATTACTCAGGGGATTGAAGATTTGATTTTAAATAGAGCTTCCGATTCTGAAATTGCAGATTTAGCTGTCAAAGAAGGAATGTATAACCTCAGAATGTGTGCCGTTGAAAAGATGAAAAACGGTATTATCAGTATTGATGAAGTTATTGCTGTCAGCTCTAACGGCTAAACTTCACTCGTCTATAAACGTTATATATTTCAATAACTTAGAATAATAAAAACTTACGAATCATTGTCAAGATTTGTCGGTTTAAGCCGATAAATTTATAAAGCGAATTATTTTTATTTGCACAAAAATATTTGAATTGGAGATTAGATGGCAAGCTTGCGTGAACTTTTAGAAGAGATGGTAAAATCAGGAGCCTCGGATTTACATTTGACAGTAGGCGCTCCGCCGGTTATAAGAATTGACGGTAAATTGGTTAGGACCAAACATGACATTCTTAATAGCGAGCAGATAAAAAAGCTGGCTTATTCAATGCTAAATGAAAAACAGAAAATGAAATTTGAACAGAATTCAGAACTTGATTTATCGTTCGGTATTGAAAGAATGAGTCGTTTCCGTTGTAATATTTTTATGCAAAGAGGTAATGTAGCGGTTGCACTTCGGCAGATTCCTTATGAAGTTAAATCTTTTGAAGAGCTTGGTTTGCCGAAAGTCTGTTCTGATTTAGCTTCTCTTCCAAGAGGATTGGTTTTGGTTACAGGACCTACCGGTTCCGGTAAATCAACTACTTTAGCGGCTATCATCGATAAGATTAACAAAGAAAGAGCAGTACATATAATAACAGTAGAAGACCCGATAGAATATCTACATCGTCACCAAAAAGCACTAATCAACCAGCGTGAAGTTTATGCAGATACAACTTCATTTGCAGTTGCATTAAAATATGCTCTTCGTGAAGATCCCGATGTTGTTTTGGTAGGTGAGATGCGTGACTTGGAAACTATTGAGGCGGCTTTGTCAATTTCTGAAACAGGCCATCTGGCTTTTGCTACTTTACATACCAATTCTGCCGCGGAGTCTATAAATCGTGTTGTTGATGCTTTTCCGTCTAACCAGCAAGAGCAGATAAGAGTATCATTATCATTTTCCATTCAGGCTATCTTATCTCAAACATTGATTCCCAAAATTGGTGGTGGTCGGTGTATGGCTCAGGAAATCATGATTGCAACTCCCGCTATTAGAGCTTTGATCAGAGATGATAAAATTCATCAGATGTATTCGATGATACAATCCGGACAGAAATATGGGATGAAAACGTTAAATCAATCTCTTAGTGAATTATATCATGGTGGCAAAATTACTTTAAATGATGCAATGAATTATAGCCAGAATCCACAAGAACTGTCAGAGATGATTTCACGAAATAAGTCAGCGGCTTTTGCTTAAGAAAAGAAAGGATATGATAAATGCCAGTCTTTGAATATAAAGGTAAGACACTTGCCGGTGCCCAAGTGAATGGGTCATTAAAGGCTAATTCAAAAGAAGATTTAGAAAGAGTCTTAAGGCAAAATCGAATTTTGGTTTCATCTATTTCAAAAAAAGCTCCTGAGATTGAATTCAAAATAGGTACAGGGATAAAGAAAGTTGAAGTCTCTCGCTTTACCAGACAGTTTGCAACAATGATTGGGGCTGGTTTGCCGATGGTACAGTGTCTTGATATTTTAGCTCAGCAGTCGGAAAATAAAGAATTAAGAAAAATAATCGCCGATGTGAAAGATGGCGTACAGGGAGGAGCTACTCTTTCCGATGCTATGGCACGGCATCCTAAAATTTTTGATCCGCTTTATACTAATATGGTTGAAGCGGGAGAAGTTGGTGGTGCTTTGGATGCTATTTTAGTCCGTTTAGCTGTGTACCGTGAAAAAGCAGACCAGTTGATAAGAAAAGTAAAAGGTGCAATGATATATCCTTCGGTGATTGTTGTCGTTGCTACCGGTGTTACAGTTAGTATGTTAGCTTTTATCGTTCCGGTTTTTGCGAAAATGTTTGGTGGTCTAAATGCAGACCTTCCGGCACCAACTCAGATTGTTTTACAAATCTCGAATTTCCTAAAAGCTAATTTTATATATCTGACGTTAGGCTCAATCGGATTATTCGGAGCTTTTGTTTGGTGGAAAAAAACACCGAATGGGGCACTTATGTTTGATAAAATATTACTCCGATTGCCGGTTATGGGAAATTTGGTAAGGAAGTCTTCAGTGGCAAGATTCACCCGCACATTGGGAACTTTGCTTGCTTCCGGTGTCTCAATTTTAGAAGCATTAGAAATTACCGCTAAAACATCGGGTAATTTGGTTATTGCCGCGGCAATTAATAAATCAGTTGTCTCTATTGCCGAAGGTGATACGATTACCGGTCCACTACGTGAATCTGGAGTGTTTCCACCGATGGTAACTCAGATGATTTCGGTTGGTGAACAAACCGGTGGGTTAGATGAAATGCTTAATAAGATTTCAGATTTTTATGATGAAGAAGTTGATGAAGCTGTTACCGCTTTAACTTCGGTGATAGAACCGATTATTATTGTTTTTATGGGTATTATAATCGGTGGTATTTTGGTAGCTATGTATCTTCCGATGTTTGACATTATCGGAAAGATATAATTAAAACATAAATAAACTCATCTTTTAAATAACGGCGCTTTCGGGCGCCGTTTATATTATGGAACTGTCAGATAGGTCAAAAAGTTTAGGTTGGTTCATTCCATTAAGATTGGCATCGTTTATAATTTTATTTGCGGTGGTTGTTTTATATATGGAGTATCCACCATTTCTTCAATTACAATTTATAATATATGCCAGTTTAACGTTAGCCTTTACTCTTCTGCTTACTGTTGACAAAAAACTAAAACTGATTAATGTTACTTATTCATTTATAAGTTTACAGTTTCTATTTGAGATATTGATTGAATCCGGAATTATTTATGCTACCGGTAATGTAAATTCTCCGTTTTCAGGCTTATTTGTTCTTACTATTGTATCTGCCGCTTTAGTTTATGGAATGGTTGGAACATTACTTATTGCATCAGCTGTTTCTTTCTCATATGCCTTTATTATTTGGTTGGGTTTGTTTAGCAGTACTGATACTTCTCTGTCTCTTTATGCTATTCAAACGATATTTGTTGGACATGAAAATGTCTTTTATTCAATTTTACTTCATATATTGATATTTTATTTAGTAGCATTTATTTCAGGGTATCTTACCGAAAGACTTAAATTAAAAGATAAACAGCTTGAAGTAACTTCTAAAGCTCTCAAGCGAGCCAGATTGGAAACCGATGATATTTTATTGCATCTAAATTCCGGACTTTTAACAATCGACCAAACCGGTCTAATAATTTTCTTTAATCGTGCCGCTGAAGAAATATTAGGATACAACAGTCATGATGTAAAAGGGTTACATTGTCAGGAGGTGTTTTCTGAAAGAATGCCTCTTTTAGCAGATTATTTGATGGAGGGATTGAACAAAAAGATTAATTATCCTCGTAAAGAAATTGATATTAAATCTAAAGACGAATCTCTAATACCTTTAGGGTTATCAACATCGGTATTAAAAGAAAATGATGGGAACTTAAGGGGAGTGATTACTATTTTTTCCGATTTAACGGAAGCTAAAAATATGGAAAGTAAAATTAGAGCCGCTGATAAATTGGCGGCGGTTGGAGAATTGTCGGCATCAATTGCTCATGAAATAAGAAACCCATTAGCCTCAATTTCCGGTTCAGTTGAAGTTCTCAATAATGATTTAAAACTGACTGGTGACAATAAACAGCTGATGGAGTTAATTGTTAAAGAATCTCATCGGTTAAGTAAAATTCTGAGTGAATTTTTATTATATGCCAAAATTGATAAGCCAATTTATAACAAAGTTGAATTATGTCATCTGATTAGTGAAGTAATTCAGCTTTTATATCATCATCATTCTTTTCATTCAGGGATAAGAATTAAACTTGAAACGGATATGTCGATTATATATGTGATTGGCGATGAAGATTTGTTTAAGCAGTTATTTATAAATTTGATGGTTAATGCCTGCGAAGCCATAGGCTCGGCAGATGGCGATATTATTTGTCGGATAGCAAAAAACAAAAATAGCGAAATGGTAGAGTTTTATTTACAGGATAACGGTCCCGGCATTTCCGATGAACATCTTAAAAATATTTATCAGCCGTTCTATTCCACGAAAAAATCAGGAACTGGTTTAGGGTTGGCAATTGTCCATCGTGTTTGCCAAACATTGAATCTAAAAATGTCAGTTGTGACTCAAATTAATGAGGGAACAACATTTTTAATAGAAATTCCAGAATTTGCCGTTAATATTCAAAAAAATGAACAATATACTACTGCTTGATTAATGTATTTTTTCATATTATTTTCTTTTAAATTGTATAATGTTTCAGAAACAATAAACTGGAGAAAAAATGAGTTATAGACTAAATATATTTTGTTTAATTTTACTTTTAATTCTGGTAACCGGATGTGGTAAAAAAATAATTATTGGAGAAGAGAATCATAGTCAAATAGATAAAATAGCTGTACAAGCAAATGGCGGTTATACAATTTCTTCAAATAAACTTTACCAAATTCTAAACGAAAGTGATTTAGTGCCTTTTGGCGGTGTGGTCCCCAAAAATGAGCTGGTGGCTTATTTGGATAGTATTGTCCTTAGTGATCTTGCTTATATTGCTTCTTATCAAGTAAACTTAAAAGAATATCCGCAATTATGGATAGAATATAATACTCGTTATGGTAATTTTTTGAATAAAACATTCATTGAGGAGTTTGTCAAAAAGAATATGACAGCTGATTCGATGGAAGTCGTTGAGCATTTTTATGGCAATCCTGAATTATATAATCTTGAAGAGCAAGTTGATATGTCTCAAATTCTAATTAAAAAGAGTGGTTTGTTGAATTCTGCTGATTCTTTGAAATATAAAGCGATGTCTCCCGAAGAACTTGATGAAGCTTTAAAAGACTATGCTTTTTATGTTTATAGCCTTATAGGTAAGACAAAAATGTTTGGTTCTGCTGCAAGGGAATATTCTCATGATGAACTTTCCGGACCTAATGATGGCCGGATAGGATTTGTCGGTCGCGGTATTTATTATGATCCTTTTGATTCTGTTGCGTTTTCCTTGAAGAGTGGAGAATGGTCAGAGCCTTATCTGGACCCGGATGGGTGGCATATTATTTATGTTGAAGAATATATACCTGATGGTTTACCTGAATTTACGACTGATGTTTATAATTTCGCCATGGTTAATGTTTTAACAGAAAAATCAAACAAACGGGGATCGGAAGTTATTGATTCCCTGAAAAATCTTGTTAAGGACATTGTTTACAATGATGAAGTGTTGGGCGGTGATATATACAAGATGGATATAGATACATGGCTGGCTATTGTTGATGGAGTTGATACTGTTAAGTCATTTCATATTAGAAAATATGAAGAGACATATCGCTCAAGATATAAAGTGCGTAATACTACATCTGAAATGAAAAAAAATATGATTAATGACGCTTTAAATTGGTTTGTTCTAAGAAAAGCGGCTTACAAAATGAAAATTGATACTCTCCCTTGGGTAATTGCTACGAAAAATAAAATCTGGAGTAATTTGGGTATGCAGATTGTTTACAATGACAGCAAAGATTTTGGATATAAGGTTCCCGACAGTTTATCAAGGAAGTATTATGAAGAACATAAATCAGATTATGTTTATGATGATAATTTCTATCTTCAGCAAATAATTTGTGAAGATTCTGTTTACTGTGAATTTGTTCGTGACCAGTCAAATACAGGTATAGATTTTATGGAGTTGGCAAAAGAATATTCAATTGGTGAAACAGTTGAGGAAAAATTAAAACTTGCTGATATTGGAGATGTCTCAAAAGAAGATATATCTAATAAAATGTGGGTTTCATTATTTAAAGTCAAAGAAGGGGAGGTGTCTTTTCCAGTAAAACTTGATGACTATTACCACATTATTAAAAAGGTAAAAGTTTACGTATCTGAGAGTTATGAAAAAGCCAAATATAAGATTGATGATTTATTTAAGAAGCGTCACGATGAAGAAGTAAAAAAGAATTTTAAGAAAAAACTTTTTGATAGATTTAATGTTAAGTATTTATTTAATGACTTGGAGTTTGAACTGGAACCATTAATGAATAGATAGGAATAATGGTGAATACAACAAGTTCATCACCTGCCCAGATAAGCTTTTTAGGAGAAGCAATTCGCAAGCTTACTCATACGGGAGCTTTAATAATCCCTGTATCCTATTATTATTTTGATATGTCAAAACGAGATATGCTTTTTTTTGTGGGGGGAGCTTTTTTATTAATGCTTTTGATAGATATCTCTCGCATAAAAAAAATAAGTATCTGGAATAATTTTATAAAAAAAATTATTTCCCCAATAATTAGACAGCATGAATTTGCAGGTGATTTTACTGGAGCGACATATATACTTTTATCTATTTTTCTTACGATTCTTTTATTCTCCAAGCCAATAGCCGTAACAGCTATTGCTTTTATTATGGTTGGCGATAGTTTAGCCGCCTTAATAGGCAGGAAATTCGGTCGCCATAAAGTTTTTAAAACAAAATCAATTGAAGGTTTTATGGGTTGTTTGAGCGGTACTTTAATTGTTGCTTATTTTGCTCCGGAATTGACGTTTTATGTCACAATTCCCGGAGCAGTTATAGCCGCCATTGTTGAATTGCTTCCTTTGCAAATCGATGATAATCTTACAGTTCCGCTGATATCGGGATTATTTATGATGATAATTAAGGTTATTATTTTATAAATAAAATGAATAATATTGTTGTTGTATTCGTATAAGTGTTATATGTTATTAATGTATAAGAGAGTCCCAACTTTTATAATGGAGGGAAATTAATGTCAAAAGGAAAAGTTGAATTTTTCAATGATCGTAAAGGGTACGGTTTTTTAAGCAGTAAAGATGCGGACAACTCAGTTTATGTGCATTACACGGACATTGAGATGAATGGGTTTAAAACGCTTAAAGAAGGACAGCAGGTTGATTTTCAGGTCGTTGATACAGAGCGCGGTTTAAGAGCGCAAAATGTAAAACCTTCTGATTATTAATTGAGCCAATATTTACAAAAAGATTAAAGCCATCCACATATCGTGGATGGCTTTTTTTATACTTGACAATTATTGAAAATAATTGCATTATTATTTAGACGCTTATAAATATTTCAAGCATCTTGTGTCAAAGTTGTTAGTTCTGAATTAATAAAAATTAATTAAGTAGTATTAAAACCTTTTCAAACGGTATCTGTTTTTGTAAGAGGTTGTAAATATGAATAAAACTTACTGGCATATCGGTTTTGACTTAAAAAGAAATTACCAGAAAAATTT
>Ga0164318_10006232_pt1 | contig 11563 bp, 10 predicted proteins | sample GuaBasSedimGuay9_FD_113734 | JGI IMG/M metagenome (GOLD analysis project Ga0164318, IMG submission 113734) | Subseafloor sediment microbial communities from Guaymas Basin, Gulf of California, Mexico - Guay9, Core 4571-4, 0-3 cm | ecosystem: Environmental > Aquatic > Marine > Hydrothermal vents... | reverse complement strand
TACGTTTCTATAGAAGAGGTGATTATACGAAATGCCGATCCGAAACAAATTCTGTTAAATGCAATTTTAAATATCAAAAATAATTATACTCAAAACCCGATTATTCTCTCAGCTTTTTACAGAGAATCCGTTAAAAAGAACAAACATTTATTCAGCTATTCCGAAGCTCTGCTGAAAATATACAAAACACCTTACCGCGGAACCCTGCGCAACGATCAAATTAAAATTGAAAAATCAAGAAAAATCGTTAATACGGGAAACAATGATTCACTTTCATTAAAATTAAAAGACGGATTATATTCAAGTTTAAATTTAGATTTTATAAGGAATCCGATTAGTTTCTTCGATGAAAATTATATGCTCTACTATAACTACCGATTAATTGACATTGTTTCATTTAACAATTCAACCGCTTACGTTATTTCATTCGAACAAAAAAAAACCGTCAAAACGCCCTTATATAAAGGGAAAATTTATATAAACAATAAAAATTTTGCTGTTATTGCTTCAGAATTTGAATATAATCTTAAAACTGCCGATAAAAATCTCAATTTTGTTGCAAAAAAAAGCAGAAAACTAATTGTCAAACCACTTTCGACAAAATATTTTATTAATTATAAAAAAATTAACGGAAAATATATTTTCAATCATGTAAGAGCCGAATTGGATTTTAAAGTTCGAAAAAAAAGAAGTCCTTTTTCTGCTAAATACAGTACATCCTTTGAAACTGTAGTGATGGACTATAAAACAAATAACATAAATCATTTTGAGAAAAAGGTGAGATTAAAAAGAAATCAAATTTTTATTGATAACAAATATGAATATGATATTGCTTTTTGGGGCTCAGACAATTTTATTTCTCCCGAAAAATCAATAACGGAAGCACTGAAAGAAATTCGAACAAAAATAAATGCTTCGGAATAAAAAAACCAAAATAATTTACGGTTATTTTTTTTCTTTCTTAAATCTACATTTTGAAAAAGGTCAAATTTCCCTTACCTTTGAAACAAAAACAGACACATGAAAAAATTTTTGATTATCTCGGCAATATTGTTTTTGTACGTTTCAAATTTTTCCCAAAATATCATTGATGATTGGGGCGGAAAAATAAAAATTCAAGGCATTCAACTCAGAATTGTTTTTCACATTTCAAAAGACACTGTATTATACAACGCAACATTGGACAGTCCTGACCAAGGTGCTTTTGATTTGCCCGTTGACAGCATTTTTTTTAATGACGGAAATTTAAAAATGGTCATGACAAAATTGGGTGCTCAATACACCGGAACTTATAATTCCGAACAAGATGAAATTAAGGGTCATTTTATGCAAATGGGGCAATCGTTTGAGTTAAACTTAAATCGGACAACAATCAATGAAGAAAAGAAAAAACGGTATCAAGAACCCGAAGAACCCTATCCTTACGTATCGGAAAAGATTACTTTTGAAAATAAAACGGCTGATATTACTTTAGCCGGAACCCTGACATTACCGAAAAAAGAAGGAAAATTCCCCGCAGTTATTTTAATCAGCGGCTCAGGGGCTCAAAATCGCGATGAAGAATTACTCGGACATAAACCTTTTTTAATCATCTCCGATTATCTGACAAAACAAGGCATTGCCGTATTACGATACGACGACAGAGGAACGGCAAAATCGAAAGGTGATTTTAGTACGGCAACATCCGAAGATTTTGCTTCTGATGCTGAAGCTGCTTTCAATTATCTGCTTAAGCGAAAAGAAATTAACAAACAAAATATCGGATTAATCGGACACAGCGAAGGCGGATTAATTGCTCCGATGATTGCCGCAAAAAATAAAAATATTGCTTTTATTGTCTTACTTGCAGGTCCCGGAATTTCCGGCGAAAAAATTTTACTCATGCAATCACAATTAATCGGAAAAGCTAACGGTGCCACGGAAAAAGAATTAAAAGCAAGTAATAAATTGAATAAAAAAATTTATAGTTTATTAAAAAACGAAAAAGATACAAGCATTTTAAAACAAAAAGTAAAACATTTATTATCCGATGAATTTAATAAACAAAATGCAACAAGCGAAATGTCCGAAAAACAATTGAATGAACTCATTAAGCATCAAATAACAACATTAACAAGTGCATGGTTTCGATATTTTTTATCTTATGAGCCGGCAACAAATCTTAAAAAAATTACTTGCCCGATATTGGCACTTTTCGGATCAAAAGACTTGCAGGTACCTCCTGAAGCAAATGAAAAAGCAATAAAAAAGGCATTAGAAAAAGCCGGTAATAACGACTTCAAAACCCTGATAATTCCGAATCTAAATCATCTTTTTCAAGAATGTAAAACCGGTTCGCCCTCAGAATATGCAAAAATCGAACAAACATTTTCACCGATTGCATTGAAAGAAATTTCCGTTTGGATTAAGAAACATTTAAAATAAAAACATTTTAAAATATGACAGTCTGATGACCGAAACATTAACAATTCCCGGCAATCTCAATAAAGAAGAGAAATACAAAGCTTTATTACCGCAAATTAAAGCATTAATTTCCGGTGAAAATGATTTGATTGCCAATTTAGCAAACATCACGTCTGCGCTTTATTTCGGAATGAATTTTTTTTGGGTCGGTTTTTATATCGTTAAAAATGAAGAATTGGTTTTGGGACCTTTCCACGGACCTGTTGCATGCACACGTATTCAATACGGCAGAGGTGTTTGCGGTACGGCATGGAAAAATAAAGAAACCGTAATTGTTCCCGATGTCAATCAATTTTCCGATCATATTGCCTGCAGCAGTGAAACGAAATCGGAAATCGTTATTTGTGCAATTAAGGATAATACCGTTCAATGTGTTCTCGATATCAACAGTAAGAAACTCAATGATTTCGATAAGATTGACAAAAAATATTCGGAAGAATTAGTCGGACGGATATTATAGTTGATTTAAACTAAACCACTATGGATTGTAATCCATAGGTTTGATAACAAACGAATAAAATTCGTTTTAAAATAAAAATTTATAAATTGATGTAAGAATATCGATTAACGACTAACGATTTTTGAAGTAAAAAACAAAAGGTATTATATTTTAAAAAATACATACTTCTTATTTCTGTGAAACTTCATAATTCTTAAATCGGGTATTGCTGTCGCAATAATTTGTTCGATATTCAAAGAATTTTTACAGAAACTAAAATAACTACATCGGAATTGCGGAGTTTTAACTTAAAAACAGAAAATAAAAAAACCTCAACAGACTTATTCAAACGATTCTTTCACTTTTCTTTTGGGAATCAAATAAGTTCCCGAAACAGCAACAATTAAAGCTACAATAAAAGTCATTATACGGGCAGTGATGATTTTATCCATCCCTGTACTAATCCAAATAATTGTAAATCCCAAACCGATAATAATGGTTAATAATGCCGGTATTCCGTGAAAACGCTTCCAAAAAAGCGTTGATAATATGACGATTGAGAATGTTGAACCAATCCCTGCCCACACATAGCCGACAATTGTATAAATGAGATTGCTCGGGGAAAAGTATGCCGCTATAAGTGCAACAAGCGCCAATATCCCTGTTATTAATCGAGACTGTTTCAATGAATTATGAGAGTTTTTTGAAGATTTCCTTAATGGCTTTATCAGATTTTCTGATAATTCGGTTGCAGAAAGTATTAACAATGAATTAGCCGTTGAAATTATTGCTGCCAGAACTCCTGTTATTAATATACCTGAAATTAAGGGATTAAATAAGGTCGTAAGAACTTCAGGCATAACGGTTTCTTGATCTTCCAAACCTTTCGGTCCGAAGACGGCTATTCCTATCCATCCGATCATTAATGCCCCGATATATGCAATAACCGTCCATATAACTCCGATATTTCGTGCTTGCTTTGCTTGTTTTGCATCACTGATTGCCATAAATCGCATGCTTAATTGAGGCTGCCCTCCCAAATATCCGAAAAACCAAGAAAAAGCTCCGGCAATGATGATTCCCGTTCCCAAACCTTTTACAATATTTAAACTATTCGGGAAAATTGACATTAAAGTATTCGATAATTCAGAATCGGTTTTTAAGTTTACGCCTCCTCCTAATGTATAATAACTTTCACCGGCTTTTACCAATGCTTCTGAAATTGATCCGGCAAACAATGTTCCTTCCGGTTGATTTGCCAAATAAAACAAACCGGCAATCGGAGCGGCAATTAAAGTTATAATCATTAATACGGATTGAATAACATCGGTATATGTAACACTTCTGAATCCTCCGTAGATTGTATAAGGAACAACTAACAAAACCACAATAATCATTCCCCATGTCATATTAATTCCGAATAAATTATGCAGGGTTTTTCCGCCTCCGAGAAATTGAGCACCAACATAAAAGAAGAAAAAAAATACAATCGTAAAACTTCCTGCAATTCTGATCCATTTTCCGACTTCACCATGTCTTTGTGCAATATAATCGGTAAATGTATCAACTTTATATTTTTCTGCTTCTGCACGTAATCGTCCGGCTAATACAATCCATGCAAAAAGAATACCGACAACACAACCAACAGCTGTCCAAATCTCTAAAAGTCCCGTTGCATACGCAGCTCCCGGCAATCCCAATAAAGCCCATGAAGATTCTCCGGTTGCTCGTTCACTTAAAGCGGCAACCCATCCGGGTAATTTGCGTCCTGCAATTGCAAAATCCGAACTTGTTTTTACTTTTCTTCCCTGATAAATACCCCAGCCGGTAATAAAAATCATATAAATGATCATTACAATTAAAAGTTGCACATTATAATCCATAAAGCTCGCTGTTCATTTATAAAGTTTATTTATTTTCTGTTTATATTTTTATCAATCTCTTTTTTTATATTCTGAAAAGCATATTTAAAATTACTTTCTTTTATTCTCTGTTCTATCAAATCAACCGGTAATGACGATAGTCAAACACGATCATTTTTTTGGATTGTTGTAATGTTGCGTATAAAATGCGTTTTAATTCATTTTATATATGTGTTGTAGCCTTTTTATTATTTCTTTTATCTAATTCTTTTTTTGCAAGTTCACCTACAGATTTTGATAAATGAGACTCTCCGGCAATAATAACTTTCAGCTCATTATCAGTTTTATTTTTCAAAATCTTTTCCCAATCATATCCACCCAAATATATTGATCCCCTTTTAATTGTTCTTATAAATAATGAATAATGTCTTATCAGCAGAATGATAAAGTTTATCAATAATACAACTGGAACGAAAATATATAAAATAAGCGGAGGTCGTGTTGTACTATCTGTAAAATCGCCAATAAAAAAGAGGAAAAACAATAAAATCGATCCAAAACTAATCAGCAAAAATTTCGTAAAGTTGATTTTGTAATGTATTTTCTTTTCATTTTGATTTATGGTATCTTTGATTGTCAGACTGGCTTTATCAATTCCAACCCATAAATTTTGATTCGATTTTAATCTAAAGAAATTGTTTTCGACTATTAATTGATTATCTCCAAATCTTCGAATGTTATCACAATTAGTTGATCCAAAATTTGCCTGAAAGTTTTTTATGATTTCAGAACTTTGCTTATCCTTAACTGTTTTATGAAATGTAAAATTCAAATTTAGTAATTTTCGATAATTATATTTTTTCTAATTGGCTACAACATTCGTATATGCAATATACAGACAAAAGTTCCGTATATTTCCGTTATAACAAGCATTTTTTATTACGGTCAAATACAGTAAATCTGAAAGAATTCAAAATTTACAGATTCTAAAATAATATTTGGCTCTGCTTTCATTATTGTTCAACAATTTCCGTGCGCCTGTTTCGAGCTTTACCGGCATCATCTTTATTACTTGTAACCAGGGTCAAACTTGCAACGACAAATGAAAAAAAATCGATAGAATTGTAAGTTTTGTTTTCATTTTTTTATTATTTTGAACGGAATAAATATTAAAAAAACGAAAGTTATGATATAAAAATTAAAATTAAAAGTTTTAGCCTATTTTTTTAAGGATACATTTTCCGTATTGATTTTCTGTCTCCACTCTTGGTAACCCAAAATCGCCAAAATTAAAAAAATCATATATTGAATTCCCGTAAAACCATATCCTTTAACAAAATATAAAGGTATTGAAACCATATTTACGGCAATCCAAAAAATCCAATTCTCAATTTTCTTATTTGCCATCAACCACATGGCGGCAAATGCCGCTCCGGTGGTGAAAGTATCCATAAACGGTGTTGCTTTTCGAAATTCGCTTAATTTTCCGGAAGTTATTTTTTCAAAGGCATATTTAACACTGTCTCCAAAACCCAAATCATTCGGCATCACATTATAAAAACGGTAAACGGCTATTACAAAAACAGATGTAAACGCAAAAATTCCGAACGCTTTCAGTTTGTCTTTTCGTCCGGATTTTGAAATCGGAATGTGTTTATCTTTATCATCAATAATTTTACTCCACATATACCAGCCGTAGATACTCATCAAGGTATAATAAATATTAATAATCAAATCACCGTATAAATTCCACTTCGACAGCAAATAAACATACAATCCGGTACTGATAATTCCCGTAGGAAAAACCAAAATATTTTCTTTTTTTGCAAAAAATACACTGATTACTCCGAAAAATGCCGCAATAAATTCAAGGGAGATATTTAAAGCAGAAGCATTTTCATACGGTTTCAGAAAAAAATCAATAAGGTCAACTTGTGCTGCAATCATGACAAATCGGTATTGATAATTTTCAGTACAAAAACAGAATGCGGCAATTCAAAACTGTTTTTTATTTCTTTGGTCAAAATGTGCATTACCTCATCATATTCACCGAACACTTGTGTACTGATACCGTTTCTGATAAGTTCAAGTTCATCATAATCCTGCAAACGATGAATAAAATCAAGAATATGCGGTTTAAATTCCACTTTTAAAGGATAATAACTGATGTCAACCGATACGTTCATATTTTAAAATTTAAGAAATTTAAAACACAAAAGTATAAATTCCGGCTTGCTTTTATTAACTTTGCATTAATACTTTTTATATTTACCTTTTAACTTTATAACTTTTAAATTTTAACTAAACTCTAATGACACCCGAAAACCTACTTGCCGCACAAAAAGAATTTTTCTTATCCGGTCAAACAAAACCGCCGGAATTCAGACTTAAACAACTAAAGAAATTCAGAAAAGCACTTCGTGAAAACGAAAAATATTTTTACGAAGCTATTTACAAAGATTTTTCAAAATCGGAATTTGAAACCTATGCCACAGAATTGTCTTTGGTATATTCGGAATTAAACTTGGCCATAAAAAAGTTGAAAAAATGGATGAACCCGAAAAAGAAAAAAACCAATCTTGCTAATCTTCCCGGGAAAAGCTATGTTCTTCCGGAACCCATGGGTTGCACATTGGTTATCGGAGCTTGGAATTATCCTTATCAACTTTCCTTAATTCCGGTTATTTCAGCTCTGGCAGCCGGCAATACGGTTATTTTAAAACCGAGTGAATTATCCTACAACGCTTCGGCAATTATGGCAAAAATTTTCAATCATTTTTTTATTCCCGAAATCTTTCATGTTATTGTGGGCGGTGTAAAAGAAACACAGGCATTTATAAATTTGAATTTCGATAAAATATTTTTTACGGGAAGCGTTCCCGTAGGAAAAATTATATACAAAGCGGCAGCACAAAATATGACTCCCGTAACCTTGGAACTCGGCGGGAAAAGTCCGACTTTTGTTTTGCCGGATGCCAATCTTAAAATGACTGCCAAACGCATTGTGTGGGGCAAATTCCTGAATGCCGGACAGACCTGCGTTGCAACGGATTATATCCTTGTCGATAAAAAAATTGAAACACAATTACTGGAAGAATTAAAAAAGCAAATCAATAAACAGTTTCCTGATTTCTCGAATGGTATTCCCGAAAATTACGTACAAATTATAAACGAACGCAATTTTGATCGATTGCTGAATTTAATCGATAAAGAAAAAGTGTATGTCGGCGGAAATTCCGACAGGGCAAATAGACTAATTCATCCTACGATTTTGCACAATGTAACCTTTAAAGATACCGTAATGGACGATGAAATTTTCGGCCCGATTTTACCCGTTATTGCATATGAGAATTTAAATGATGCAATCGAAGAAGTGAAACAAAGGCCGAAACCTTTGGCTTTGTATATTTTTTCAAAAAGCAAACGTGCCGTTCGTAACATCCAAACAGAAATTTCCTTCGGCGGCGGTGCTGTTAACGATACCGTTATGCACCTGACCAATCACCGTTTGGCATTCGGAGGAACAGGTTCCAGCGGTATGGGTAATTATCACGGATACACAGGTTTTGAAAGCTTTTCGCATTTTAAAAGCATCTTAAAAAAACCGTATTGGTTTGAACCGCCGGTAAAATATGCTCCTTATTCCGAAAAAAAACGTAAGTTTTTGAAATTTTTGATTGAATAGAACAGAAATTTCCGGTGTAGAGACGCTCCGGCAGGGCGTCTCTGTTATATGAAGCAGGGTGTTTCTGTTTATGGAGGAAAGGCGTCTCGATTATATTAAGGCAGGGTGTTTCTGTTATATGGAGGCAGGGTGTTTCTGTAAGTTTGTCCGTTTGGAGACAGCAGAACATTATACTGAGACAGCCTACCGGCTGCCTCTACATTTGAACAACTAACTTTTTACAATAAAGCCGAAAAACAAAACGGGATAATATGCCAGAATTATATAAAAATAAATACAAAATATCATCAAACCGCCTGCAAGGATACGATTATGCATCGGAAGGAGCATATTTCATTACCGTTTGCACGGCAAAACACATAATTGAATTCGGTGAAATAATTAATAATAAAATGGGGGTAAACAAGTTCGGTGAAATAGTAAACGATGAATGGTTTAAATCCGAAAAAATAAGGAAAGAAATTTCATTAGGTGAATTTTGCATAATGCCGAACCATATTCACGGAATAGTTTTTAAAGGCAATCCGCATTTACCGGATATCGAAAATAATATCCCTCAAACTTTTGATTATAAAAACAAATTCAAAGTTCAACATAAAAACATTTCAACATTTATCAATCAATTTAAAGGTGCATGTACAAGAAAAATTATAAAAGCCGGAAATAAATCATTTGCTTGGCAAACCAATTTTTATGACCATATTATTCGCAACAAAAAAGAATTAAATATTATTGAAAATTATATCAGAAAAAATCCCGAAAATTGGGAAGACGATAAATTATACAAATCAAAATAATTATATATCACACCGTAGAGACGTACCGGCAGGGCGTCTCTGTATGATTAAGGCAGGACGTCTCGTTTTATTTGCAGGACGGTTCGTTTCCAGTTTCCGGTTATAACACATAAACCCTGTCAGGGTTTATATGTCTCGGTTGTTTCAATGAGACAGCCTGCCGGCTGCCTCTACATTCGGATATTAAATTAATAAATTATCAATTCCGCATGCAAAGAATGAAATACCGGTCAAAATCAGGACAATCTTTGCTTTTTTAAGCTTGTTTATCATGCTTCCTTTTTTTGAAAATTATTTCAAAAGTAAAAATTGCAAACAAAGATCCCAAAGCACTCGCAAGAATATCATAAATATCACAGACCTTACTGACTCCCGCAAACGGACTGATTTCCTCAAACATTAATAACAGAAAAATAAAACCGGAAACGGTATAAAAAACCATTCGACTTTGTTTCATCAAATTTCTTGCAAAAATTGCCGGAATTGCACATAAGCTGAGTATATAAGCCGCCATGAAATTTGAATAACTTCCTGTCAGTATTCCCCAAAAAGCTTTATCGGCATATATCGGTCGAATATATTCCTTATTGAAACTGACTGAAAAATATAAGAATGCAAATAATAACAAATTAATTACAAGGTATTTCTTTTTTGATCTGTTGGAATCCATATTTAATTATTAAGATTTGATAATTCGGTTTAATTTCTTTTGAAATATTATTTTTTTTATTTGCTTAACATTTTCTGAATTTTTCCATTTCAAATTTACAATGTTTTTAATTATTAATATAAATTCTTCTTAAAAAACGTTAAAAAACTTCCTTTTTTACTAACTTATTGTAAATTCGCATGTATTTTTCCAAATATGATATTATATAAACAAAACATTTTCGGTCAGGCATTATTTATTAAACGTTTCTTAATTAAGTTTTTAGGATATGTTTCATGGAGGCGATACGGAAAATTTAATAAATTACAAATTGAAGGTTCGGAAATTATACGAAACATACCGGAATCCGGTGTTTTGTTTATTTCAAATCATCAAACCTATTTTGCCGATGTAGCTGCTATGTTACATGTTTTTAACGCTTCCCTGAGAGGAAATGTTAATGACATCAGAAAACCGATGAAATATTTACGAAAACCTAAACTCAATATTTATTTTGTTGCTGCCACGGAAACAATGAAAAAAGGCTTATTACCGCGATTATTTGCTTATGGCGGTGCCATTACCGTTCAAAGAACTTGGCGAAAAGACGGAAAAAACATTAAAAGAGATGTTCAAATGCAAGATACCGATAACATCGGAAAAGCACTGAATGAAGGTTGGGTTATTTCGTTTCCTCAAGGAACTGTTAAGCCCTGGATGCCAATCAGAAAAGGAACTGCCCATATCATAAAAAACTACAAACCGGTTGTTATTCCGATTGTTATTGACGGTTTCAGACGTTCTTTTGATAAAAAAGGTCTTTTTATTAAGAAAAAAGGCATTTTGCAATCAATGATTATAAAAGAACCGCTCAAAATAGACTATGAAAACGAAAGTATCGATGAAATCGTTGAAAAAATCTCCTATGCTATTGAACAACATCCTTCATTTCTTGAATCAATTCCTAAAGAAACACGTGTTGCAATGGAAGAACTTAATAAAAAACGTGAATTTTGGGAATATTAAAAAATTTAAAAACAAAAAAAGGGAAAAGCTAATTATTGTAACTTTTCCCCTTTTTAATAATACGGCATCAATCTTTTCGTTCCGATCGTTTTCTTTCATGTTCATCCAAAATAATTTTTCTTAAACGAATGGATTTTGGTGTTACTTCAACATATTCATCTTTTTTAATATATTCCATACATTGTTCCAATGAAAATTTAATTGCGGGAGCTATTGAAGATTTATCATCCGTTCCGGAAGCTCTGACATTACTTTGCTTTTTTGTTTTTGTAATGTTAACCAAAATATCATCTTCTCTTGTATTTTCTCCGATAACTTGTCCGGCATAAACCTCTTCCCCGGGATCTACAAAAAAGCGCCCTCTGTCTTGTAATTTATCAATAGCATACGGAATCGACATTCCGGTATGCATTGAAATCAGCGAACCTTTTTTCCGAGTTTCGATATCCCCTTTCCACGGCTCAAAAGCTTTAAAACGATGAGCGGAAACGGCTTCTCCTTCACTGACCGTTAAAATTGAATTTGACATTCCGATCAGCCCTCTGGCAGGAATAGAAAATTCTAAATGCATACGATCATTTTTATTTTCCATATGCACTATATCGCCTTTTCGTTTCGTAACTATTTCTATCACCTTACCGG
>Ga0164318_10006231_pt1 | contig 11564 bp, 10 predicted proteins | sample GuaBasSedimGuay9_FD_113734 | JGI IMG/M metagenome (GOLD analysis project Ga0164318, IMG submission 113734) | Subseafloor sediment microbial communities from Guaymas Basin, Gulf of California, Mexico - Guay9, Core 4571-4, 0-3 cm | ecosystem: Environmental > Aquatic > Marine > Hydrothermal vents... | reverse complement strand
GAAGAAGAGACGATAACGGTGATGTGAGGCTGTGCAACGGGCCAACTCGTCGTAAGCCTCCAGTGCTGGCGCGTAGGGGGTATCCAGAAAATAGCGCCATGCGTCCCCATAGACACGCACACGTACATCGTAGGCCTCGTAGAACTCCACGAAATCCTGGTTCTGGGCAAACCATAACAACCCCTGCTCCACGACTCGGTTGTATTCTCCCCCACGCTCTAGAATGTCCGGCCCGAAGACCGGCGTCAACAATGTCTCGATGCCGTGGTCGAAGAACAGTTTATAAAGCGCAACATGCCGCCGCCCGGCGATCTGTAGATAGGTTTCCATGAAATTGGCGGCCAGCTCCGGATACTCGAGCATGAACCAACGCCGAGTGCCATTGATGGGAAACACGCACACTTTCGGCCCCGCCTGGCGCACTAATCGGGCCACCTCTGTCGTGGGTAAGTTCAGGAATGTCTCGCGATCCATTATCCGGCTCCGGCCAGCCGGCTGGCTGGCACCGGCGCAGTGCTCCACAGTCTTCGCATCAGCAGCACGTAGAACGTCAGGATGACGATCATGACGAGAGGAAGGTAAATGCTGGGGTCCGTCAAGACATACGGGCCGGGCGCGACCACGTCCATACCGAAGAGGCCAAAACTAACCACCTGCCAGAGGTCCACCAGGGCGTAGGGCAAGAAAACAGCCCAGACCAGCACTTTCGCATTTCGCCCTTCCAATGTCGCCAACAGATACGTGAACACCACGATCCCCAACGAGACTTCCCAGACCATATCCAGCCAGATGAACGCCCCCAGATACAGGGCAAAGGCCAGATCTAGAGCGCGTCGCGGAACGTCACGACCGGGGCGACCGGCTGGCCGGAAAAGGTGACGCAACGCCACCACTGCCAACGGCAGCAGGAGCAAGATTTTGACACCGGTCGCCAGACGGAACGCGCCCGGAGTCACCCCTAGCAAGCAGACAACGATCTGCTTAATCGAGTGATTGTAGCCCAGAAAAGGCATATCAGGGCCGCGCCAGGGAAAATTGTTGGACATTTCAGACAAAAATCGGACGTAATCAGTGTACTGTAACCATCCATACGCTGGCCCCACCATCAGCATCGTCACACCCACAATAGCAGCATAAACCACGACAGCCAGAACCATCAACTTGATGAAAAAACGATAGCGGCCAAGCAGCATAGGAATAGCGGCAGCAAAAGCCCACTGGGGTTTGGTTTGCATAATGATGGAAAGCCACACAAGAGACCATCCCAAACGCTCATTCAAGATGGCATCAATCAACAACGTGCCCAATAGAGCCATAATGATGTAAATATTGAGATATCCCAAATCACTCCAAAATGCTGAAAAGATCAACCAAATAGGGAGAATGTGTACCAGCATTTCATTGGCTCGACCTAATCCCAATAGGTGAAAGATTCTACCCCATTGCCAATAAAGCACCCCATATGCAGCAATATGCAGTAGTGTATGGATAGTGACAGTAGCAATGGGGGATAACCAAAGAAAGGGGGTAAACATCAATGCATAGGAAGGGGCGTATTGATAGAATTCAACTCGATCCAGTTTTCCTTTTAAATACAAATCTTGACGGTTTTGCAAATGGCTCGCTGCAGTCAGATAATCCATAAGGTCATTGGGCACCATCGGCTCCTCGGCCCCCACCCATTCCGGCAGGCTCTCGGGCACCAACAACGTCGCCAGGTATACGCCATGGACCACCAGCCGCGCCCCTGCGTAGAGCACAGCAATGACCAGAATGACACGGAATGCCCTGGAACGCAACCAGACCAGACGGATATATTCACTCATTACGCAAAACCTGTACGATTGATACCCGCGCCGCCCTCCGCCCTGGAATGATACTGCCTATCATACTGACGAAAATCATCGTCGGAACCAACAACGAAACGTACAATGGATTCAATGTGACTTGGACACGACCGAACCCGTAATCTCTTGAAAGAACCGTCAATATGCCCTGGGTGAGCGCCAGTCCCAAAGGGACACCTACCACAGCAGCCACGAGACCCAGCACCCCGGCCGTCGTGTTGACCATCGCCACGACCTGGGCCGGTGTCATCCCCAACGTCTTAAGCACCCCCACCACCCTGATCTTCTCCTGCACGGCCAGCAAGGACGTATTGAATACGTTGACCATAGCAATCGTGATCAGGATACCCCCCAGCGCAAAGATAGCCACCTGCAGATACACAACCGCGTCCGGAAGCGCCTGTTCGACGAAAATCACGTTCAAATCAGACTCCGGCCTCGGTTCCAGATAATGCTTCAATCGGGTGATGTTGGCGTCCGGAGCTAGTTTCAGAAAATACGTGCGTGGCTGCACACCTTCGAGACGACGGGCAATGGCGGGCCAACTCACCATCAACATCTGCCCGGCGTTGACCGGTTCGGGATACTGGCCCACGATCTGCCAGGTGATGGGCCGTTCTTCCCGGTCGTCCACAATCAAGAGCAGCTCGTCTCCGACCGTCAGCCCCAACCAATCCAGCAAGCCCTGGCCGGCAACGGCCTCGTACGTATTGGGGCGAAAAAACCGTCCCCTGGATATCTGAAACGGAAACGCCTCCAGGTCGCCTTCGACAGCCCGTGCCTGGAATTTTTGCCCTTGTAACGTTTCCACCTGAAGCAGGTATTCGCTGTAAAAGGCATCCACGTCGGGGGCGCGGCGCAACAAACCCTGGGTGCGATTGTGGCTCATTGCCTCGCGAGTCACAACAGCATCGTACACGATACCCAGCAGGGCCGGATTCTCCTCATAGGTTTTTAGAGTTCCGTTAAGCGTCAGGCCGAATATGACCCCCACAACGCCTAAAGTCAAATTTAGACCGGTCATAAATGCACGCAATGGCCTGGCTGAGATATCGTTGAGACCCAGCACGAAAGTTATCGGGAGGCCAAGCCGAGTCGCCAGTTGCACACCCCAAAAAGGTTTCGAGCGAGGTGCTTCCGCACCTATGGCCATCGCCTGAACAATGTTCGCCCGCGCCCCACGATGAGCCGGCCTCAACGTAGCCAGAAGGATTATACCTGATATTCCACCTAGAATCAAGCCCACCAATGGGGCATTGACAGGAGGATGATAAGTAGTGCTCAAGGAAGCTGCGACACTCTTGAGTGGAAGAGGAGAGAGCACGATCCCTAACAACAAACCGATCGGCGCACCGATCAGGCCCAGAATCAGGTATTGTCCCACGTAGAGCGTCAGGATTTGGCGGTGAGTGAAACCGATAGCTTTGAGGATACCGATCTGCCGGAACTGCGCCAGAACCGAGGAGCCGATGTTGCTGGCAATCACCAATATGGTCGCCAGAATAGCGAAGAAGCCAAAAGCCCCCAGAAACACGAAGTTGAGCTGCGCTCCGAAGATCGCCGACTCCCGCACGTCCCGCCAGTCGGTGTGCGCGGTGACGGCGTCCGGACGGAGCAGTGCCTCGACCCGCGCCAGCACCTCGTCAACCGCTGTCGGATCCTGCAGACGCAGCCCGATGGACCACCCCCAGGTCGAGTCGTCTGGAAACAGGCGGCGCAAGGTCGCTTCACTCACATAGAGATATGGCGGCTGAGTATTGCGATATGTATCCCACATCGGGTTGTACACCAAACCGATGACGGACAGGTCTACTTTTTTGCCATCCCAACGGGTAATGCGGATCGTCTCTCCGACCGCCAGATGGTGCAGATCGTTCAGGTCTTTGCTGGCCAGAACCTCCACCTGGTGAGAGGTTAAGTAGCGGCCCTCCTGAATCAACAAACGGTTCACGGTAGCAGGCCCCACCTCCATCGGAACGGTCCTCAAACTGATCCATACCCGGGTGTCGTGAATCAATACACGGCTCCGGACGTCATACTGCAAACCCGTGTCGCCGATAATGCCGGGCAGGGCAGCGATGCGTTGGATATCGCGGGCGTGGACCTTGTCCCGGTCGAAGTACAGCCACAGATGAGCGCCGTTGAGTTCCTGAAAAGAGCGGTCGTAGGGGGCTGCGATATTCATCAAAGTCGCCAGGGCCAGGGTGAGCAGGGTGGCGGCCGCTACAATCGTGAGCGTGATGAGGAAAGAGATGAGCGGGCGGCCGGTAACGTCCGCTTTGATCTTGCACCAGACGGCGTCCATAGCAGCGCTCCTACGTCAACCGGCGTCGGTCAGGCGCTGGGCGATCCGCCGGGCGTCGCCGCCCGGCATGTGCCCAACGAGGCGGCCATCGCGGAGAAACAGCACTCGCCGGGCGCGGGCGGCGGCCACAGCGTCGTGAGTCACGATGAGGATCGTCTGCCCCTGTTGGTTGAACTCACTCAGAATATCGAGCACCTGGTGACCACTGGCGCTATCCAGGTTTCCAGTCGGCTCGTCGGCCAACAACAAAGTGGGACGATTGATGAGCGCCCTGGCGATGGCCACCCGTTGTTGCTGTCCACCGGAAAGCTCCCACGGGTATTTTCCCGCCTGATCAGCGACACCCAACTTTTCTAGCAGATCGGTGGCCCGCCTACGGATGCGCTTTTTGTCTCGCCGGTCGGCCAGCAGGGCCGGTAGTTCCACGTTGGTCAAAACGGTCAAGTTATCCACCAGGTTAAAAAACTGGAAGACGAAACCGATATGAGCGCGTCTGAACTTCGCCAGAGCTGTCTCGTCCATCATATGCAGGCGATACCCATCCACTGTGACTGAACCGCCAGTAGGGCGATCCAACCCACCGATCAGATGCAATAGAGTAGATTTGCCGCTGCCGGAAGGCCCCATGATGGCCACCGAATCCCCGGCGGCGATCGCCATCGAGACCCCTCTGAGCGCCCCGAAAGCCACATCACCGATCTGGTACGTCTTCGTGAGGTCCGCGACTTCGACCAAATGGTTCATGGGAGCGTGTAACACGTTCTGGTGAATACCCGCCGGAACCCAGCGATGCACAACAGTTGTTCGAGCGCTGTGCCAGCCTTCGTTTGCCCTATCAACGTATCCACGCCGTGCGCCCTAGCGTCTACAGCAGCCCGGATCGTCAGGTTTGTGGCGACGCCACGCTTCCGGTACGCCGGCAACACACCGCCGCTCCCGAAAACCCCCAAGTTCTCATAACGCAGCAGGGACATGACCCCGGCCGGCTGCTCGTCAACCAGAGCTAGATAGTGATGAATGGTGGGTAGATTCAGAGAAGGCGCCAGCAATTGCGCCATATAAGCTGCAAAATCAACCGGCATATCGAAAGCGGTCAAGAATATTTTAGCGAAGGTGTGTACATTTTCGGGAGTGACCTGCTCGACCACAACATGGGCAAAGGGGGCAGGAATGTCAAAATCGAGCAAATGCTCTAGAGCGATCCAGGCCTCTTCCGCTTCCTGCTTCACGAATCCCTGGCGAGTCAATCGCGCCGGCAGGTCGGCCGGCGTGCAGGCCGGAGAGAGGAAGACTGTCGCCGGCAAACCCTTCGACCGGAAGTAAGCGATCACCTCGGCGATGAGCGCGTCGGCGGTCTGGGGAGTGGCCCGCAGCAAGCAAGCGTGGTTGGCGTCGGGAGACGGAAAGAGTTCACTGCGCGTGATCACCACATCCTCTCGCATAACGACGTCGAGGCCAACCGTCACTTGGGCAGCCGGGAGCGTAGCAGCATAATTACCCCACTCCATCGCGGCTATCCTGGCGATTTCATCTTGTGAGAACTGGGAAAAATGCATTATACGTCTCCTGCCTGCGGTGGATTGTGCCGCAGCGGGTATTTGAAAAAGATAAAGAAGGCGGTCAACATCGAAAGTCCCCCTACAACGCCAACCATCCGTACACCGAGTGGACCGTGCGGGTCGGAACGGCTCCGGCCCAACAGCAACAACAACGGCAACATCGCAGCGGTCACCCCGTTGATTACCTGATCGAGCAGCCCCCACGTGGCATAGTAGATGCCCTCACGGCGTTGGCCGGTCAATGTCTCGTCATAGTCGGTGATCTCGGCGCCGAAGGCAGGTGGCAACATTGTCACCCCGGACATTGCAATGGCCTGCAACGCAATCCAGATAAGGCCCTGCGCCTCCAACGACAGAGGGAACCATTCCCCAATCAGCAGTAATCCCGGCAGTACAATCGCCGAGGCCAACAACGAGCCGGAAAAAACAAGCCACTTACCCACCCGATTCGCAAGCCATGTGACCAACGGATAGCAGGCTAGAGAAGCAGCCAGGGCCGGAATGTAGAAATAGAGCGTGTCGGCTTTGCTCAACCCGCAGATCTCAGTGACGATGAAGGGCAACGTAGATTGGACCATGGTGGTGACACCCCAGTAGAAGACGCCCGTGGCTGTCATAATCAGAAACGCACGGTTGCGTACCATGGCCGTGAGGCTCTGTCGCCAATCCATCCGCTCCGACCGGGCGATTTGCCGCCCTGGTCGCTCACGCAACACCAGGAAAGGCAAATAAAAGAGTGGCAATGTAACAGCGGCATAGATCAGCGCTGTGACTATGTAGCCCGTGCTCTCGATGAGCGGACCGGCCAGCCCGCTCAATACCATGCCGATCAGAAAGAAACTGGCCGACCAGGCCGACATGCGCACACGGTGACTATCGGTGATGGCGATTTCGGGCAGAAGAGCCGTATGTGTAATCTGGTTGAAGCTGTAGGCGACGTTGTAAAGTGTAAGCACGATCGTCAGATAGACCAGGTTCCAGATCGAGTTACCAGCCACGGGCGGCATCCAGATCAGAACGAAGAGAATCAACATCGGCAGGGCAGAACCGAACATAAACGGGATCCGTCGGCCCCAGCGACTTTGGGTCTGGTCGGACAGGTAACCGATGGGCGGCGCAATGAGGGCATTGACGCTTCGAGAGACCAACATCGCCGCACCGTAGAGCGCCGCCGGGATCAAGACGGTTCCTTCACCCTTTGGGGGCAAGTAGAAGTACAACAGCCACCCACTCAGCACAGACCAGATGGTCGTGCTACCCAGGGTGATCAGCGCATAGGATACATCCACACGCAAAGGAGGATGTGGTGTATCTATCACGGATGACGTTTGTGTCATATCTGCTCTCCAATCTGGCGGCCATTATACTCGTCGCCTGACGGGAAGTCAAACCACACGTCGGGGGACATTCACCAATCATCACCGGTTGGCAGACCACACAAGATATGTTACAATATGACTGAGTGCGCCAAAAATCTCAATGGATCATTTGCTACCCGACATATTGATCGGTAATCCTCCCGCAGGTTTGCAATTACGTCAGTTGCACGTGTATAGCCCCACATCAGGGCACAAAATGCCCCCAAACCGCTTCTGAACCTGCGGGAGGGTCAAAATGTCGGGTAGAAGGAAGGATTGTACAATGACGGAGACAGTGGTACAAACGATATACTTTAGTCAGCCAGGTCCCCAAAACACGAACCGAACGTTGGAGATCGCCCAGCAAAGAGCAGACGAGTTGGGTATTTCCACGATATTGGTCGCCAGCACCCGTGGGGAGACCGGGATGCAGGCAGTCAAACATTTTCAGGGATATAACGTGGTGGTGGTGACCCACTCGACCGGCTTCACCAGCCAGAATTTCCAGGAGATGACAGACGAGAGCCGCATTGCTATAAAAGCAGCCGGTGCCCGGATTCTTACCTGTCAACACGCCTTTGGCGGTGTCAACCGGGCGGTGCGGAAAAAGCTGGGCACTTATTTGACCGATGAACTGATTGCCTACACGTTGCGCATCTTCGGAGAGGGAATGAAAGTCTGTGTAGAGATCGCGATGATGGCCGCAGATGCCGGCTTGGTGCGGGTGGACGAACCATGTATCGCCATCGCCGGCACCGGTCGCGGAGCAGATACGGCGATCCTCCTGACTCCCGCCAATGCCCAATCGTTCTTCGACCTGCGGGTGATGGAAGTGTTGTGTAAGCCCCGATTGGAATGAACGATGGCCGCGACGGATGTAATGAATAACAGCTTTGTCGAAATCGAAACGTTGACCTTCGAACAGGCATTAGCCGAGCTAGAAGAAACGGTTCGCCAATTGGAAAGTGGGGACGTTCCGTTGGAAGAAAGCCTGGTATTGTTCGAGCGCGGCCAGGCCCTGGTAGACTGGTGCAACTCCCAGTTGGATGAAGCGGAATTGAAAATCCATCAACTTTCACCTCGAGAGATGGCTCCTCCCGGCTCGTGACCCGGCACAAGCACAATTTCAGCCAGCACTGGAATACAAGATATGTTCTACGACGAAGCTCGTATTTACGTTCAGGCCGGTGATGGTGGCGATGGGTGTGTCGCCTTCCGGCGCGAGAAATACGTCCCATACGGTGGCCCCGCCGGTGGCGATGGCGGTCGCGGGGGGGACGTGATACTATTCGTGGACCCTCACCTCAATACACTGTATCGCTTCAACAAACGGAGGCATTTCCGCGCCGCACGGGGAGAACACGGCCGAGGCAAAAACCAGCACGGTGCATCGGGCACCGACCTGCGCATCCCCGTACCGCCCGGTACTGTAGTGTACGACGCCGACCAGGAGCGCCTCCTCGGGGATTTGACCGTCCCGGGACAGGAATTAGTCGTGGCGCGTGGGGGAATCGGCGGCCGGGGAAACGCCCGTTTCGCCACCTCCACTAACCAGGCCCCCCGGATCGCCGAGCACGGCGAGGCGGGGGAGGCTCGCTGGCTCCGGCTTGAACTCAAGTTGCTGGCCGATGTCGGATTGGTGGGGATGCCCAACGCAGGCAAATCCACCCTCCTGGCAGCAGTGACGGCCGCCCGCCCTAAGATCGCCCCCTATCCCTTCACCACCCTCCAACCCAACCTGGGCGTCGTAGTGCTCGACTCGGAAACGGAGTTCGTCCTGGCCGACATCCCCGGCCTGATCGCCGGTGCCTCCGAGGGCAAGGGGCTAGGTCACGAATTCCTGCGACACATCGAACGCACCCGGGTGTTGATCCACCTGTTGGATGGTCTCTCGACCGATCCGCTGGCCGATTTCGAGACCATCAACGGAGAATTGGCTGCCTTCGGACACGGGCTAGAGCACAAGCCCCGATTGGTGGTCATCAACAAGATAGACCAGCCACCGGCGCAGGAACGTTGGCCAACGGTACAGCAAGCGATCGAGGCACAAGGCTATCCGACGATGGCTATCTCCGCGTTGACGCGGGAGGGTACACGTGAACTACTGTATCGCACCCATCAGATGTTGGTCGCGTTGCCGGCCGAAGCCGTTACCCCACAAGCGTTACCGGTTTTTCGGCTGGAGGAAAAAGAAGACGAAGAGACGTTCACCATCGAACGGGAAGCGGATGGCTGGCGCGTGCGGGGGAAACAGGTGGAACGGATAGCAGCCCGCACCGTCTGGAATCTGGAGGAAGCAGTACGGCGTTTCCAACGCACCATGGAACACCTGGGGATTGCCGAGGCGTTGGAATCGGCCGGAGTACGACCCGGTGACGTGGTTCACATTGGGGAAACCGAGTTAGTTTGGGAAGATTAGGTGACCATTCATAGCAGCGGTATAGCAGAAAAACCCGCCTCCCCGCGTCTCGGTGTACTGGGCGGGACGTTCGATCCACCCCACTACGGTCATCTGGCATTGGCCGAGAACGCCCGCGTACAACTCCAGTTGGAGCGGGTGCTGTTCGTGCCGGCTGGCAGTCCACCACACAAGCCCAAACGGCCCATCACCGCCGTTTCCCATCGCCTGGCGATGACGGCGGCAGCCATCGCCGACCACCCTGCGTTCACCCTCTCTCGCTTGGATGTCCAGCGCCCCGGCCCTCATTTTACCGTAGACACGCTGGTCCTTCTGCGACAGGCGGAACCGACGGCGACGATCTTCTTCCTGATCGGGGGGGACAGCCTGGCCCAGTTGCCCACCTGGCGCGATCCCATTGGCATCGTCCGGCAGGCCTTCCTGGCCGTGATGGCAAGACCGGGATATCAACCAGACGTGACAACTTTGGAGCGCACTATACCGGGGTTGCGGGATCGGCTGGTCTGGCTGGACGTTCCCCACTTGGCGATCACCTCGACGGACCTGCGCCGTCGCATCCGACAAGGCCTCCCGGTGCGCTACTTGCTGCCACCATCCGTGGAAGAGTACATCCGCCGGGAGAAGCTCTACCTCCCGGAGTAAGCGTTCAAGTGAACGTTGGGCTAAGTACACCTTCCGTAAATTCGTTCCTGGCTCCCCTTCAAAATTGGGTCAACGTGGATTCGTGGGGTAAGCCAGCCTCCCGCAGGTTCATACAGGCTTGGCCGACGCAGAAACTGCGGCAAACGGGGCAGTTTGCCGGGGAGAGGCGATTTCAATCGCTAACAGAAGTAGCCTGAGTAGCTACGGGGAAAATAGGTAAAATGAAAATCGCATATTTTGATTGCTTTTCCGGTATCAGCGGAAATATGATCCTGGGTGCACTGCTCGATGCCGGGCTGGAAAAGGCGCAGTGGCAAGCCGAACTGGAGCGATTGTCCATCTCCGGGTACACTGTCCACGTCCAGCCTGTGACCAAGCGTGGAATGCGGGGTACACACGTCGAAGTCGAGGTGAGCGAGCGGGGCGTCGAACGCCATCTACGAGAAATCGAGGAGATCGTCACCGCCAGCAGTTTGCCGGAGAAAGTCAAAGAGCAAAGTCTGGCGATTTTCCGGCGGCTGGCACATGCGGAAGCTCACGTGCACGGCATACCGGTTGAACATGTCCATTTCCACGAAGTCGGCGCGATAGACGCCATCGTAGACGTGGTCGGCGCGGTGATCGGACTATGGTTGCTGGATATCAAACAGGTCTATGCCTCGCCAGTCCACGTGGGGCGGGGGAGCGTCACGTGCGCCCACGGTGTCTTGCCGGTGCCGGCACCGGCTACACAGGAACTGTTGCGGGGTATCCCCATCTATGGACGGGACGTGGACGCCGAGTTGGTCACTCCAACCGGAGCGGCCATCCTGACCACGTTGGTGGAAACTTTCGGCAGCGCGCCGCCTATGCGCGTGACGCACATCGGGTATGGGGCCGGCACTCGCGACCTGCCGATCCCCAATCTACTGCGGGTCTCCCTGGGCGAGAGCGAGGTAGAATCCGATAGGCTGGTCAATCCGGAGTACGAAGAGGATACCATTACAGTTATCGAGGCGAATGTGGACGATATGTCGCCCCAGTTCTACGACTATGTGCTGGAGCGTCTGTTCGACGCTGGCGTGGTAGACGCCTTCCTGACCCCGATCCACATGAAACGGAACCGACCGGCCGTTACGCTCACTCTGCTCGTCCCGGCGGAGTGCATCTCGGCGGTGCTGGATGTCGTGTTCACCGAGACGACGACCATCGGCGTGCGCTCCTATCCTGTGCACCGCTGGAAGCTGCCCCGCACGTTAGTCACAGTCGAGACGCCCTACGGCCCGGTGGACGTCAAGATCGCCCGTCGGGGCGCAGCGGTCGTCAACGTCGCACCGGAGTATCGCGATTGTCGCCGTCTGGCCGCCGAACACGGCGTTCCCCTCAAGGCGGTCCATCAGGCAGCACTGGAGGCTGCTCGTCGTCTTTCCTGATCTCCTGACCTCGCCCGACGGG
>Ga0164318_10006229_pt1 | contig 11565 bp, 13 predicted proteins | sample GuaBasSedimGuay9_FD_113734 | JGI IMG/M metagenome (GOLD analysis project Ga0164318, IMG submission 113734) | Subseafloor sediment microbial communities from Guaymas Basin, Gulf of California, Mexico - Guay9, Core 4571-4, 0-3 cm | ecosystem: Environmental > Aquatic > Marine > Hydrothermal vents... | reverse complement strand
GGGATTTTCAACCCTCAATGATGCCGACTACGACGGCGGAAGAGGTATGGGACTGGAAATGACAAGGAACATGCTGCAGCGGGAGTTCGGCAGTGAACTGGAGCTGAAAAATAATCCGGGAGCAGGTTTATCCCTCAGCTGGAGCCTGCCGGAGAAACACCTGCGGCGTCCATATCTTGTTTTTTCCGCCGACGGCAAATCCTGGGCCATACCGGCGGGCTCTGTTCACCGCCGGGGAGTTATGGATCCTTCCAGAATTAACATTTCAGGGCAGGGCTACAGTATCGGCGGGGGGATAATTCCCATTGTGGGCCCTATGGGTCTGAGGCCGCCGGGAACAGTTTTGCCCTACTATCTGGAAATCCATCACCGGGGCCGCCGGGCGGCGCTGCTTGTGGACGATCTGATTTCAGAAGAACCCTGGGGGCCTGAAGAGCTCAGTCCTGCCGACCCTGTCGGTCCATGGTGCCGTTCGTTGAAAGACCGTAAGGATGGCATCCCCATCCTTTCTCCGGCCCTGGTATATGCCGCAGGGTAATCTTTTACTGCCGTTTTACAAAACTCGTCATCTTCTCCACCTTGGTTTCAACCAGACCCCGGGCTTCAGCGGATGAAATAAACTTCTTGAACTGGTTGAATCCCAGTGCTTTGGTATTCACACCCTTGTCCCGGAGTTTTGTATTGATAACACCGTAGCGGTGGTATCCTGCTGTTGAAGAACTGCCGTCCATCTCACTCAGGGTTTCCACGAGCGTTTTCAGTGCAATCTGCAGTGAGCCCGCTTCCTGACTGAACTGTTGCCCTGGAATGATTGCAGATTGTTTATCATCGGAATCCATGCTGATAAACCCCGCCCGGGAAGCGCTTGCGATGAAATCGCCCCATCTCTTGAAGCCCAGTTCCTTCTCGTTGAATCCCTGGTTGAGTTTTTTCATGGTAATCTTCATATTCCCGGGATCGGTTCCCTTCTTCTCCTTACGGAGTATTGAAGCCGTCTCAGCCAGGCGTTCAAACCAGTAATCTTTGGAGTAGGAAGCGGTACTGCTTTTAGTTCCCCCGTCATCTGAGGAATCTTCTGGAGCATCATCATCATCAGAAGGAAATAAATCCCGGTAATCGGTAAAATTATCCGCCAGGCGAAGAAGGTCGTTACTGGCATTTCTGATATCACAGACAATATGTGTTACTTTTCCGGCCTTTCTCAGGTTCATCACCAGAGGGCCGAAATCGCTGTCTCCGGTAAGCAGTACATAGGTATCGATATGGTCTTGAAACCGGAGCAGATCCAGGCAGTCGTTAGTCAGATGCATATCCGCACTGTTTTTGTCCCGGCGTCTGCCTCGGTAGGGCACGTGGACCATCTTGAAGTGAAGCGACGCCAGAGCAGGGCCAAGCTGTTTGTATTGGTTCAGACTCCAGTCCGCATAGGCATAAGCTGTAACAACACGTCCCAGACCTTCGGAGTAATCCCAGAGACCCTGTATAAAAAGATTTTTCGAAGTGGATGGTTTAACGTTCTCTACATCCCAGAAAATAGCAACATTATGATTCATAAAAAATAATGTATCACAGTTTGTTCATCTCTGAAGCCCCCCGGTTCATTCCTGCTCTAAAAAAAACCTAAAGACTCCAGCAGCAATGCTGCTCCGGCACTGCAGGCTGTTTCCGTCCTGAGTATTCTCTTTCCCAGATGCAGCCGGAAGAACTCACGGGAATCAAGAATGTCCCGCTCCCTGTGGCTCCAGCCGCGTTCCGGGCCGATGGCCAGAACCGCCGAGCTGTAATCGGCACTGCTGTTCCAGCGGCTGTAACTTCTGATTTCCTCATCGTTATCAAATGCAATCTTTCCCGCACCCGGAGGGAGGTTTTCCAGAACATGTTCCAGACTGGAACCGGTATGAACAGTCGGAATCAGGGTACTCCCCCCCTGAACCGCCCCGTCAATCAGGGCCTCCCGCCACAAACCCTCCCGCCAGAGTTTACTTCCCAGGTAGGATTTCTCGTTCAGATCTGTGGAACACACCCGGATTTCCCTCAGCCCCATGGTACTCATATCTTTAAGAATGCGTTTGGCCACCGGCGGCCGGGGGCAGCCCAGGATAAGGATGAGGGGTAAAAGTGGCGGGGATTCTTCCAGAGCTGTGAAGGCCACTTTCCAACCTGAGCTTCCACGGAATATCAGCTTCGCTCTGCCCCTGAGGCCCCCGATAATTCCGGCGGCAAAATCATCACCCTCTTTCAGATGAAGAATATCTCTGATGTGGACAGCCCGGGGATCGTTGAAAAGCAGGTCGGTATTGAATTCTTCTTCTTCAAACAGTATGAGGTTCATATAAGATTCCTGGCAGCTGCAGTTGAAAGAAATTGTGCTCTGGGTTTAATTCCGGCCCGGGGAAGCTCAAGCCGGTCTGCATCCCAGCAGCAGCCGATGGTCGGGTTACTGCTGGTAATACCATCAGCATGGCCGGAGCATGCCTGTACCAGAAGTTCCAGCTGAATATCGCTGAGATGCAGTAAACTTCCATTAATCTGCTCAAGTTCCTCTGCAGCTCTTCTTCCGTGGTCGGGATCGTAGTTGTTATTTTCCCTTCGGCAATCGTGGAGCAGGGAAAACAGCTTTACCACACGAACATCGGCACCGGGAGTTTTACCGGCCAGCATAACGCCATTTTCATAAACCCTTTCCCAATGGTCCGGTCCATGAATGGAGCTGTCCCCGAGAGAGAACTGTTTCAGAGCCCATTTGCGGACAGCTTCAAGATTATTTGCTTTCGTATTTCTGGATTTCATCATGAACAAATTCCAGGGGCACTCCCGCCTGGGTAAAAAGCTCCTCAGACTCACTTCCGGCGTGGTATTTGCGCTCGCAGAGTACCCGGGTAATACCGCAGCTGATAATCAGCATGGCGCAGGTTCGGCATGGGGTCATCCGGCAGTACAGGGTGGATCCGTCAAGAGCTACTCCCCGCTTGGCAGCCTGGCAGATGGCGTTCTGTTCGGCGTGAACTGTGCGGACACAGTGCTCTTTGCTTTCACCGTTCGTGTGTATCACGGTGTTGAATAAGTGTCCGACTTCGTCGCAGTGGGGCAGTCCCGGCGGGGCTCCCACATAGCCTGATGCCAGTATCTGCCGATCTTTCACGATAACGCACCCGCTGCGTCCTCGGTCGCATGTAGCCCGTTTGGCTATTGTGTTTGCCACTTCCATGAAGTATTCGTCCCAGCTGGGCCTTTTATATTGATCGCTCAACTTGCTTCCCTCCAATCCTGCTACACTATATCATGTCTTTTATGAATGGTGACCTCTCCCGCGCTTACAAACGATTGAGGAAAAAAAACGGTTGGGACAATTCCGGGGCGACTGCAGTGGAACTTAGGGAAACGATGATACGTCTTTCCCCTGTTCCTCTGGGAATGGCCGAAGAAATGGCGGATTTCTACCTCAATGATCCGATGGATGCTGATACGGTTTATAAATCCGATGAGATACTGGAACTGTTAAGCGGCACCTGGGCGCCGGAGAACAGCTTGCTGGAGAGTGACGACTGGGACTTTCTTAAGGAACAGGTGAATGCCTGGGCTCTGGAAATGGATATGGATGTTGTTACCGATGTTATGAAAGCAGTGGTGAGTTACGGGTGAAAATACTGGTTAATCAGATAGGATACGGGATAAATTCCGAATCCGGTAAGGCTTCCTGCAGGGCGGTTCTTCAGTCGATTACGTCAGAAAAACTGCCGGAAACAGTTACCCTCAGAAATGCTGAGGGACGGATTCTGAGTCGTTTCATTGCGGAAAAAGAAGAGGCTGTACATGGGTGGAAAAACCGCAAATTTCGAGTGGTGAATTTTCAAACTCCAGAAGGCGGCCCCTATACCCTTGAAGCTGTCTCCAGTGATGAACGGGGCGTTTCGGCCCCCTTTTTTGCAGGTAATGATGTTGTTGCATCTTCGGTGATTACAGATATTCTTTCGGGCTTCACCGCCGGCCGCTCGGTAGGTATCACTGATTCTCAGGATAGAAGCATCCCGTTTTACGGTGAACGTAAAGGTACCGTCGATGTGCACGGCGGCTGGTACGATGCTTCGGGGGATACCAGCAAGTATCTGAGTCACTTAAGCTATGCCAATTACATGAACCCTCAGCAGACTCCTCTGGTGGTTTGGAGTCTTCTGGATTCCCGGGAACATCTTAAAGAGAGCCCTTTTGATATGGGGCCGCGTTTGTCTCTGCGATTTCTTGAAGAGGCGGCCTGGGGGGCGGATTTTCTTAAACGTATGCAGGATCCTGAAGGGTATTTCTATACCACGGTTTTTGATGTCTGGACCAAGGATCTGGAGAAACGGCAGATATGCAGTTTCAGTACTCAGGCCGGTGTAGTCTCGGATGATTACCAGGCCGGTTACCGGCATGGCGGGGGTATGGCTGTGGCAGCTCTGGCCCGCTCTTCCCGTGTTCTTGATGAATCAGTGACAGAAGCCTGTGAGTTTTCTCCATCGGATTATTTTGAAGCGGCTTTGAAAGGCTGGTATCATCTGGAAGAGCACAACCTGGAATATCTGGATGACGGCAGGGAAAACATTATCGATGATTACTGCGCCCTGCTGGCAGAGGTGGAACTGCTGGATGCAGGAGCTGACACGGTTTCTGAACAAGTTATCGTTTCTATCCGGCAGGCCGCAGAGTTGCGGGCGGGAAATCTTATCAGACGCTGGCTTCCGGATGCGGACTGTTTCCGTGCGGATGATGAAGGGAAGCGCAGCTGGTTTCATGCCTCGGATGAGGCCCTGCCCCTGATTGCTCTGATGAGGGCTGTTGAAACAGGAGCTCTCGGGAAAGCCCTGGCGGATGAGGCTCGGGATACCATCAGCGCTGCCCTCAAGGCGGAACGAAAGAGGGCTCTGGAAGTCTCCAACCCCTTTTTACACCCCCGAAGGCTGGTGCGAGTGCCTGGTCGGGACGAGAGAGGTCAGTTTTTCTATCCCCATGATAACCCTTCAGATTACTGGTGGCAGGGTGAGAATTCCCGGCTGGCATCCTGGGCTGCGGCCTTCAGGCGTTATGGAGGCGGGAAGGAGAACGGCGAGTTTGCCGATGCTCAGATTTCGTGGATTTTCGGGCTGAATCCCTTTGATGCCTGCATGCTCAAGGGTTCAGGCCGGAACAATCCTGATTATGAATGGGATCAGTTCAATCTGCCCGGAGGAGTGTCCAACGGGATTACTTCGGGGTTTGATGATGAGAATGATATTGACTTTATGCCCGAGGGACCGGCTCAGGACGGCATACATTCCTGGCGCTGGGCGGAGCAGTGGATACCCCATGCGGCCTGGCTGCTTCTGGCTGTGGCCTGGGGAGTTCCATTGATACGCGAGGAAATATCTTGATAAAGTAGCTACCGGTAGCTATACTTGGAATGTGGAACAGTATAAGAGTGTCGGTATCAAAAAGCTTAAAAATGAGTTGAGTTTTTATCTGCGTGAGGTAAAAAAAGGTTCTGTAATCATGATTACAGATCATGGGAATGTCGTAGCTGAAATCAGGACTCCAGGCAGGGAATACGGGCAGATAAAGAGGGATGCTCTGAAACAGGAGTGGATCGACTCAAATAAGCTTTTTCTCCCTGCAGAGCTGCCGAAACCGCTGAAAATGATGTCAATTCAAGTGCCTGTTGGAACGGCCGAAGAGCTGCTTGATTTTGAAAGGGGAGACGGAAAATGAAGGTTCTATATCTTGAAACTTCAGCTCTCCTTGCCTGGTTGTTTAATGAAACAGCGGCAGAAGAAGCTATCGGGAAAATGAATCAGGCCGATCTGATTGTAAGTTCCGAATTGCTGAGGGTGGAAACCTGCAGGGCTCTACTGAGGGCTGAAGGAGACAAGCTTATTACAACGGATCAGTACAAGCTCCTGTTGGATACTTTCATGGAAAACCAGAAAGGATGGTTCAGAATGAGTATGGATCTGTCTGTTGTCGACAGGGCTTCCGAGGGTTTTCCGATAGAGCCGGTACGAAGCCTTGATGCCATACACCTTGCCACGGTTCTGGAGTATAAAAAGCTTTATCCGGAGTTAACGGTTCTTTCCTTTGACAGGCGATTCCTGGCCAATCTGCAGGAGCTGGGATTAGGGTGATTATCGGTTCGGAATGGTAAAGTTCGACAGATTCCAAGTTCCATGGATATAATGATTTTTTCCCGCAAAGAGGTGAACCATGTCTGACCAAAACGATTACCTTTCAGATTTCCCTAAAATCTACGCCCCATTCATCCGTCAAACCTTCAAGGTAAACCGGGAGGACTGGAAGAAACACGGTTCCAGGCTGGGCCTGCGCTCGCCGGAAGCCTATCTTGTAGTTAACCGGGTAAACCCAGGGTATGAATGGGTTTTTGACGATCCTGAAACCTTTGCAGTTGAGAAACTGGATGGATCGAATGTCAAGATTCTCACCGAAGGCGGGCGGCTGGTTAAAGTTCAGAACAGGAAAAACGTTATTGATCCCCTGCAGATAATCAAAGGAAAAACCTTTCTGATTGAAGGGGTTCTGATGTCTGCAGGTATGGGGTTGATTAAACCCGATGGTGAGCAGGCCGGAGAGCTGATCGGTCCAAAACTTCAGGGTAATCCCTATAAATTGGACCTGCATCAGTGGTACCCCTTTGATACAGCCATCGACCGGCTCAGGTACAATTCTTTTGACGATCATGAGCGAACCTTTGATAACTGGAGCAGTTGGTTTAAAGACTGGCTGTTCTCAAGGTTTTACACAAAACGGGCATCAAAACTGGGGTTGACTGACAAGGTGATGGCAGAGGGAGTTGTCTTTTACAACCTCAAGCGTAAAGCGGAAGGGAAAACCTGGCGGTCGAAATTACGCAGAGATATGTTTGACTGGTACATATCGGAGAAGATAGAAATTTACGACTATGATAAAAATGGCCGTGATGAGATTGAGGAACAGGAGAAATTTGACTGAATAGATAGAAACCGACATGTTTAACCTGCCGGTTTCTATCAGCCTTTTAGAATACAATTTTGCAGAATAACTCAGGCGCCTTTTTCCAGTTTCAAAGTCTTTGATGGCTGGTCGCACACTTCCGTGGGTCCGTAATACTGAATGGCACCGGGGAAGGTGTAATCGGTATTCACAGCCCACTTCTCTCTCTGGGCGGCAAAAGCCTTGAACGGGGCGCCGTCAAGCTCTACAAGAGCTTTTCTGATAACCGGTTTCCGTTCCCCATGACGCTGTTCCATATTCATCATCATTGTTAAGGGAATACCTCCGGGAATCCACTGATTTGCGGGCTTATGGAGGTTGGCAATATTGGCAATATAACCGGTGAGTCCGGCAGAAAGCAGCAGGAAGGCCGAATAACCCAGGCCGTAGCAGTAATCCGAGTCAAAATTGGATGGGAAGGCGCAGCGGCCCTCGTAACCGAAAAAGTGGGCCAGGGCACTGAACTTGCCGTTATACTCGCCTTTGAGTTTCATGCGGTCCAATTGCTCACCGACAAGTTCAATCAGGAGTTTTTCGGTTTCAATCCGGGATACCTGTACGTTTCCATGGGGATCTCTGTCGTCCAGGAGCTGCATCTTGATACTTCGGGGTAGAGATGAAAATACGTAAGAAGAGTCTCTGGAAAGCTCATGGTTTATCCACTCTCTCTGATCTTCCACCGTCTTCAAGGTAGAAAAGTATTCGGCTTCTTTTGCCAGAAGATCGTTCAGTTCTGATATTAATCGGCCCACTTCGGGAATGAATTCGATTAAACCCTCAGGAATAAGAGCCACGCCGAAGTTAAGTCCCTTTGCCCCCCGGGCGACAATCACATCGGTAATACCTTCGACAACATCGTCCAGAGACATGTTCTTCTCTTTCACCTCTTCGGAGATGATGCAGACATTGGGTTGTGTCTGCAGGGCACATTCCAGGGCGATATGGCTGGCACTCCGGCCCATCAGCTTGATGAAATGCCAGTACTTTTTGGCGCTGTTGGCATCTTTTTCGATATTACCGATCAACTCGGAGAATGTCTTTGTTGCAGTATCAAAACCAAAAGAGGTTTCAATGAGTTCGTTTTTTAAATCACCATCAATGGTTTTCGGACAGCCGACAACGGTTATTCCTGAATTTTTTTTCTTGAACCACTCGGCAAGTACCGCACCATTGGTATTGGAGTCGTCTCCGCCGATAACCACCACGCCATCGATGTCATTCTTCTTACACACCTGAAGGCTCTTTTCAAACTGCTCTTCGGTTTCGAGTTTTGTTCGACCGGAGCCGATGATGTCGAAGCCTCCGGTGTTTCTGTATGCATCCATGATTTCATCGGTAATTTCCATAAAATCACCATCGATGATACCCGAAGGACCGCCCTTGAATCCGTAAAGAACGCTTTTCGGATTGGCCTTTTTCAGGGCATCGAATATACCGGCGATGACATTATGCCCTCCCGGTGCCTGACCGCCGGATAGTATTACGCCGATTTTCCGGGTTTTACCGGTTTCGGGGTTTGTGCCTTTGGTAAACCGGACTACCGGAGCACCATAGGTGAGGGGGAATAGATCGAGCAGCTGAATCTGATCGGCCACCGACTTGGTGGGGTTACCCAGAGCTGCTGTAATATTGGCAATATCGTCTCTGAGGACTTCCGGTAGTTTCGGCTCATAGGCGTATCGCGCCTTTTGCAGAGGGGACAGGTTCGACATGAACGTTCTCCTGAAATATAGCGTAATTTCACTGCTATCATGGGCGAACTACCGGGGTGCTGGTCAAGGGGCTTTGTGCTGACCTCCAAAGGAGCTCAGTCAGTAATCAGCTCACCCACGGGAAGCGGCCGGACCGACAGGGGTACAACCGAACCTTTACTGAAATATCCTTCCATAAAACTCACATAGGCCTTAAATCTGTCCGTTGGAATGAACACCTGAATCGTACCGGCAAATCCCCCGCCGTGAACCCTGGAAGCTCCCTCGCCGCTCAAGAACCTCTCGGTGAGGGCCAGAGCCAGTGAAACCGCCTGCTCATTAATATGTCGGGGAGAGAACACATTCTGCAGAAAACGCCAGGAAGAATCTCCTGAGCGGGAGACACCATCAAGGTAAGTTTGGATATCGTTCATGTTGAGTGCATCAACCATCTCTTTCACTCGACGGTTTTCATCGTAGAAATGAAGAGCCCTGAGAACCGCCCGGTCGCCGGATATTTTCCGTATGGCCGGGATATTGGAAATAAAGGTTTCTTCATCTGCATCTCCAAGCACCTCGGCCCCCAACTCTCGGGCTACGGATTTCATCTCTTCTGGAATTGACGCGTAATCCGGTGTTAGATCGGCATGATCACCACCGGAATCCACCACTGCCAGGGTGTAACCTGCTGAGGCAAAATCAGCCTTAAGAGGTTCCACCAGGGGAGCTTTCGGGTCGGCAAAATCAATGGCAACCACCCCGCCCACAGCGCAGGCAGTCTGATCCATCAATCCACAGGGTTTTCCGAAATACTCATTCTCGGCCTCCTGACCCATAATGGCCAGTTCCACAGGGGTAAATCGGCCTTCATTGAAAAGTTCGTTGAAAATAGAGCCCACCAGAACTTCCAGAGCTGCAGAAGAGCTCAAACCTGAACCCTTAAGCACTCGGCTAACGGTGCTGGCGGAAAATCCTCCCACTTTGCCCCCCCGGCGGACAATTGAGGCAGCAATTCCCCGGAGCAGGGCATCGGTGCTTCCTTCTTCAGCTTTCACCTTATCCAGATTCGATAGATCCACCCGTACCGGGGGATAACCTTCTGATACCAGCTCTGCAACCATGGTTTTTTCTGACGGTGTGCTTACCGCAGCTATGGTATCCAGTTGAACAGCAGCGGCCAGTACCCGGCCTCGATTGTGGTCGGTGTGGTTGCCCGAGAGTTCAGTGCGCCCCGGGGATGAGAAAAGACGGGGAGAGGAATCCCCGGTGCGTTCCCTGTGGGTATTGATGATTCCGACCCATCTTTCACGGTGAAATTCTGCAGATTCCCTGCTGTAGAGGGTTGAAAAAGTGCTGTCGAATCGGCCCGAGTTAATATCGTCAATCAGATTGCTGTTCATCTCTGAAGTCTCTCCATTTTGTGCATCTTATTTGAGAGTGGAGTGGGAAGCAAGAGAGAAGCTGTATCCTCGGTTTATGTTGAAGAAATAGCTGATTCATGACTATATTACCAATAGAAAAAAAGATATGACACCGTGAGGTACCCCGGATGAGACAATTTATCACCCTGCGAACCCTTGAAAGGGAAGCACTCTATGATATTACAAAAGCAGTAAAATCGGCACTTACAGCTTCGGGAATACGTAATGGAATCTGTTCTTTGTACGTACAAGGTGCCACTGCAGCTCTTATGATTCAGGAAAACTGGGATGACAGCGTGCCCCGGGACGTATTGAAGATGATGTGCAATATTGACCCCAGGGAGCAGCGGACTGTCGTTGTTACAGTTCTTGGAGATGAAGGTTATGAGAATGAATGATTCCGGTAAGTCTGGTGCAACTGTTGTCCTTGGAGCCAGTCCCAAAGCCGGGCGGTACAGTAATATGGCCGTTCAGAGATTGAAGGATGCCGGGCACAGCGTTATTCCCGTTAATCCGGCCTATGATGCTGTTGAAGGGCTGAAATCGGTTGAAACGGTATGTGATGCAGTAGAAGCAGCCGGTCCGGAAGGTCTGGACACTCTCACTCTGTATCTGGCTCCCCATCATCTTGAGCCTCTGGCTGATGACATTCTCCAGGCTCGGCCCCGTCGGGTGATATTCAACCCGGGAACAGAATCCTCCATGGTTCAGAAAGCTCTGGATAAAGCCGGGATTCCCTGGATGGAAGCCTGTACTCTGGTGTTGTTATCCACGGGTCAGTATTGAAATATGAGAAAATGAATCAGAAATACAGCTATAAGGATTATCTTATCTGGCCTGAAGATGAAAGGTGGGAACTGATTGACGGCACTGCCTATGCAATGAGTCCTGCTCCTTCCAGAAGATATCAGGACATTTTGGGTTCTATTTTTTTGTCTCTGGGGAAATATTTTGAGAAAAAAGAGTGTTTTGTTTATCCTTGCCGGGGATGGGCGTTATTCCAGGGGTGTTGTTTACGCAGGGGAGGATGTACTTGAATCGAAGTTATTTGACGGATTCAAAATCAATATGAAAGAAGTGTTCCCCCACCGGGATACAACCGGCTCGGGAGATTAATTTTAAAGAAATTTCCTTTTACGGATTTATCTTCTCCAGTTCCTTCTTGAATCCTTCGATACTCAGCAGCTCAGGCAGGAGAACCGGTTCTTTTCCCGGATTGTAGATAACGTAGAGAGGCACTCCGGCCCGGCCGAAATCCGCCAGCCAGCGGGTGAGGGTTTCATCGTAGGCGGTGAGGTCGCCCTTGATGTGGGTAACACCTTTTTCTTCCATGAGGGCTCTTACCGACTTATCGTTGATAACCCGTTGATTCACTTTGCAGGTGGTGCACCATGCGGCGGAGATTTCCAGGAAAACCGGTTCATCGGCGGCCAGGCGGGAGAGAATGTCCGCTTTAT
>Ga0164318_10006228_pt1 | contig 11565 bp, 15 predicted proteins | sample GuaBasSedimGuay9_FD_113734 | JGI IMG/M metagenome (GOLD analysis project Ga0164318, IMG submission 113734) | Subseafloor sediment microbial communities from Guaymas Basin, Gulf of California, Mexico - Guay9, Core 4571-4, 0-3 cm | ecosystem: Environmental > Aquatic > Marine > Hydrothermal vents... | reverse complement strand
TTGCCGCATGATTCAAATCCAGACACAGCCCCCTATCGCTCTCTCCGATCAGTTCCTCGATCTGTGCGGGCGAATACCCGATCATCGGTTCGTCATTCAACCCCACCTTTGGCACGTTCTCGATCAGGAGGCAGTCATCTGCTATTTCACGCAGTACATCTCTGGCATCTTCCATTGAACCGTATCCCGCGTGAATCACCATATTTTTCATTCGATACTCCAATCTGAACTATTTTCTATCAATATGTGATATTAAATCTAATAATTCAATGATGTTTTTTATTTGATATTTCGCTTCGAATTCTTCATTTAAAAAAACGTTTTTGTAACTCCCTTTTAAAATTCTTATGGTGTACATTCCCAATTTATTAGCAGTTACAAAATCTTTATATGGATTATCACCTACATAAACAGATTTTATACTTTTGACTTTTAATTTTTCCATCGCTTTTTGATACGGAAACGGATTCGGCTTCTGTTTTTCAATACCATACTCATCAGAAAAAATCATGCAATCGAAAAAATCCTCAATCATTAAAGCTTCAACCTTTTTTTTCTGAACTTCAACGTTGCCATCGGTTATTAATCCTAATTTATACTCTTTTTTCTTTAGATGAGATAAAACTGTTATTGTCTCGGGATATAATAGCAAATTTGGTATATGGTTACGATATGTTTTAACTAATTTAGGGATTACCTTTTTTTCATATATGCCAAGTTTTTTCAAAGCAATATCAAAGGTACGCCCTCTCCCATATTTGTATAGAGTTTCTAATAGTAGCTGAGATACTATATTTTGATTAATATTATATTTAATAGAAATATAATGCGAAACTAAATCAAAACCACCTGTCACAAATTGTTTTTCATCATAAAGTGTATCATCTAAATCAAAAATAATTGCTTTTATCATAATAATCAATTTATTTAGATAAATACATCTTTTGTGTAGCGTAGCATAACCCGTTCTTCAAAATCTCCAATGGATGGATTTAATTTTTTACCCCTCAATAATTTCAGCAACATTGCTGGAGTGTTCGCTCCCGCAGCAAAACCCAATGAAGCTCCACCACCAAAGCGAGGGTTAATTTCAATAAACTTTATTTCGCCGTCATTTTCTATACATTGAACCGTGATATGTCCTATTGTGCCTAATTTTTCTGCCAATTTTTTAGTTTCCTCAATTATTTGGCAATCTTTAACCGTTTTTCCTTTATAGGATTCTCCACCGAATGTTTCAATTCTTTCTCTTGGAACTACAGAAAGTACTGTTCCACTGAAATCGGAGAACAAATCAATGGTATATTCTTTTCCACGAACAAATTCTTGCGCGATTGGATCTGAAACGTAATCCAAAAAAAATCTTAGCTGTTTTTCATTTTCTACTTTAAATATCCCTTTACTACCGCTTCCGGATTTCGATTTAATAATTAATGGATAAGTTACTGACGCCAAATTTATTTGGTTTGGAAGGTATGTGCTTGGCGTTGGAATATTATTTTTTTTTAAGTATTTGTAAAACAGATATTTGTCATTGCATATTTCAATGGCTTCTGGAGGGGATACCATCACAGTAGTTCCTTTTTTTTTAAAAAGCTGTTTGTTCTGGGCAAATAATAATAATTCACCATCTCTGGTAGGTATCAATAGTTTTATTTTTTCTTTTTCGCAGATATCTAAAATCATAGGCATAAATTCCGACTTAGATGATTTAGCTACCGTGTAATACTTATCACTCACGTAAAAAGCTGCAGATAGTGGGTTATTATCCACAGTTATGACTTTTCCATTAACCTTTTCCTGTTTTAAAGCAGCTTTGAAAGATTCAACTAATCCTACTTTTCTTGATGCGCTGGTAATCAACACATTTATATCCATCTCAAATGCCCCTGCGTTTTCTTGAATAAAGAAGGAAAGGGGACAAGTGTTTGAAATCACATATCGTACATTCAATTACTTCATACTCTCCTTTTTCAGCAATTAGTTTACCTTTGTGTTTGTGCATTTATTTCAACCTCATATGCAACTATTTTTTTGATGCCTTCCTCCAGTGTTGTATCTGGTTGCCACCCCGTCAATTTGATTAATTCTGTTATGTCGGCACAACTTCCTTCAAAAAGGTATTGTGATTTCAATTCTTTGATCTTTGCATCAGCTATTTGTTTGCTTATGAGAGTTATCACGTCTTCTATTCTTCTTGCAGTTCCAGTTCCGAGATTTATAACATTACTTTTCTCGACTGTTTCTGCAATTTTTATTAATCCTTCTGCGACATCTCTGGAAAAGATATAATCGAACATGTTTTCTTTCTAGAATACTATCAATTCCTCTTTTTCAATCGCCATTCTTACCCAGCGTGAGATTATATCTCTTGAACCTAATCCGTATACCCGATAAATTCTTGCTGATATGGATATGATGTTGTGCATATCGCTTATGAATTCAAGTTCCTTTTCAGTATAATATTTTGCAGCGCCGCACAAGTTTCTAGGATTCGGCAAATCTATTTCTTTTAGTTTAGTTGCATAACTCTGCGGTGCGTTAGTTAGATAAAGCATCGGCGAATAACTTAGATATGATGATGCAAAGATGAATTTTTCTAAACTTGTACATTCTTTTGCAGCATCAATGACTTTATGGCTCAACAGGATGTTATCTTTAAAATTATCATCCCAAAAATCAGGTGTTTCTTCAGTCCTTTCAAAAGTCGCTGCCAAGTGAAAAATTATATGAGGATCAAAGACCGTGATAATATCTGGCGTGATTTCTGAAATATCAATTTTGGTGTATTTACTGCTGCTGTCGGATAGTTCTTTTGGTTTATCGACAAGGTCTAAACACAATGTGTTTGCTTTTTCCAATTCTAACCTTTTGATTAATTCTTTTCCGATAACTTCCGCACCACCAGTTATCAAAATACTTTTATTATTCCAATTCATTTCTAATATTTCTCATTTTAGCCCATTCATTGTATAGCATAGAGTGAATAATAGAATCATAGTACTGATTTTTTATAAATTGGTGTTTTCTTAAAGAACCATCAAAATGAAAACCAAATTCTTCGATTGCGCTTATGATGTTTTTACGAAAAGCAAATGTTTCTGTAAATATTTTTTGCAGATTAAGCTCTTCAAAGCCGTATTGGCACAGCATATACAAGGTGGCTAAGAAATCTTCTCGGTACAGTTTTTTGTTTTGAGCTCTTTCAGGATTTATCAAAAAAGATATTTCACCACGCCTGTTTTTGAAATCTATATTTGTAATACCACAGTAACCAACAAACGTCATTTCATTTTGTTCGTTAGGAAGCATAATTGCAAAAACAACTTGAGTGACATCTTCAGATATCTGTTGAAACCATTTCTCTTGATTGTATTCTGTCAATGGCTTCCATTGCCTGAGAACATCCATTTGTGAATTTCTCCAATCTTGTATTTTGGATAAATGATCTTTTCTCAAAGGATACAAATATCTTTTATTGAAGTTACATATAGATCCACTCTCTTGCTCTCCTTTTTTCATTAAACCATCTCCCATGTAATCCATTCATCCTCGTTAATATCTTTCTTCGCTTCTCTTCCAACAACCATATCGATAAACTTCGGTTTCATCCCATATCCGGGCCTTTTAACAACTAACATATCTCTTACTATTTTCGTCCCTTTTGGAATATCAACCTTCGCATGAATACTTCTTCTTGCTTTCAGATACTGTTCCTTTCCTTCCAACTTAGATTTCTCTTTTATCCCACTTCCCTTCGCCTCCTCAATCTCTCGCACACATCTCACCATCTCTTTCAACTCGTCTGGCTCAATCGCAAAGGAATGATCCGGACCCGGCAGATTTCTGTCCAGTGTAAAGTGCTTCTCTATCACACATGCGCCCATCGCAACCGCTGCAAGCGAGATGTGTATCCCAAGCGTATGGTCAGAAAAACCGACCGGCAATTTGAATGCTTCACGCATGGTCTCCATCGCGCGCAGGTTCACCACCTCAGGCGACGTGGGGTACAGGGAATTACAGTGCAATAAAATAATATCATCATTTCCGACAGAACGTATAGTACTGATGGCATCCTCTATCTCGCCCAGATTCGCCATCCCGGTCGATATGATCATCGGTTTCTGTTTTGAAGCGGCGTATTTCAGCAGTTCCAGATCAACGATTTCAGACGACGCAAACTTAAAAGCGGGCACACCAATCTCATCGAGTTCATCAATCGCAGCATAGTCAAACGGCGTGGACAGGAACATTATCCCTCTTTGATCAGCATATTCAGCCAGTTCCTGCTGCCATTCCCTTGGGAGTTCAATACTTTTTATCAGATCGTAAACATTCTGTCCTTTCATATAAGAAAATTCCGGGGTTTTTTTGGAGTACAATGTCTCTGCGCTGTAGGTCTGAAACTTCACAGCATCCGCCTTTGAATCTGCTGCAACATCGATCAGCTTCTTCGCCATGTCAAAGTCACGGTTGTGGTTTGCGCCCGCTTCTGCTATGATGAATGCAGGCTCGCCACTACCAACAAATCGGCTGCCGATTTTTATTTTCATAGATATATCTCCAGTTGATTAAAAAATGAACCCATGGTTTCAGATATTGCGATCAACACCATTCCTCATCTAACGTAATCATCTTGATTGTCCACTCAAAGACATCTTCAGCAAGTTTCAATGCTTCTTTATATTCATCCTCGCTCACAGGTTCATACACGCCCGGGTAGCGGGCATCCACTGCATAATCTGTGAGGATCTTCGATTGTCTCACATCACCGGGTATTTCGATACCAGTTTCTTCAATGAGTTTCAGAAGTGACCCAATAGAATGGGTTTTTGGAAAAGGTTTATCGAGTTTAACAAGCGGCGCCTTAAGAGATTTCTCAGCCGATTGCTGGGCATCGAAGCAGATATCTTCATAGAGTATCTCTTCAGAACATTTTCCAGTTCTTGCTCGCTCTAAATTGCTCCTCGCCCTTTTTATCCAATCTGATACAATCTCTTTATTTTTCATGCACTACACGCCCATATTTTGCAATATCATGGTATATCAGAAAGAGATTAGTCTTCAACTTATTAAATCTTTTCGGAGTCTCCACGATCACATCAACAGGTGCATTTACATCAAGCGCCAGATAAATTCTCTGCGCAAGTTTCCGCTTATGAAGGACGCCTTTTTTCAGGACACAGATATCGTAATCGCTCTCTTTCGTCTGCTCTCCTTTTGCTCTCGAACCGAACAGGATGATTTTCTCAGGAACTGCTTCTTCTACGACCTTCTGCACAATCTCCTCCAAAATATTCTGTTTGGGCATAGCTCGCTCACCACCATGGTTTCTCAATCTTTGCGGTATCAAGCTCTCGGTTGTGGTTTGCGTCGGCTTCTGCAATTATAAAGCAGGTTTCTTCTTCGCTGATCGGCACATCTCTGATTCTTATGGTTTTCATACAAATGCCCACGTATTTTATGTTAATCTCTTAAATCCTTCATGTGCAACAGGGCCCTTGAGCAAATCGCGCACATTGTGTTCTTCAACTGCTCTTTTGATTATACCAAACACGTCATTCACATTTTCCAAATACATCTCGACGTGCTCTTCATTGTGACTATTTGATACATACACACTCTTCGACGCTAAAAATCCACGATTTAGCATTTCTTGTGTAAACAATGTCTGCAACGCCTGGTTTTCCTCATGATCAAATGCAAAATGTGGCAGCGGTGCAATACCCGCTGTATGCACTTTCAGATCGTGCTCTTCCCCAAGCCGCTCCCAGCCACCACGTATTAGATCCCCGATTCTACATAGATGGGGCGGAACATTATTATCCAGCATTTTATTTATAGTAGCTATGGCAGCGACCGGACCAATTCTGTCAGTCCAATACGTACTGCTTATAAAAGTACTCTGCACCGCATTCATGATCGCATCTTTTCCAATGATTGCAGCCATTGGAAAGCCATTACTCATCGCCTTTCCAAAAACAGCGATATCGGGATGGACACCATACGACTCATGGACTCCACCAACCCTCAATCTCCATCCTGATGTGACCTCATCAAATATCAATACAGCCCCGATATCATCTGCCAAATCTCTACATTTCTTTAAAAAATTGTTTTCTGGCTCATGATCTCTTATCGGCTCCATCACAATCACTCCAATATCATTGCACTTCACAATTTCTTCAAGTTCGTCTATTCTATTGTAATTGAATGGAATCGCGGTCCCTTTCAAACCTCTTGGAACTCCGAGTGGCTCAAGCCCGGGAAGCAGGTGCCCATCAAGATTTGCGTCGTCAGCCAAATTTGCAGCTAAATACCAGTCATGCCAGCCATGATATCCACAAAACGCAACCTTCTCTTTTCCTGTGAATGCACGGCCAATTCTAACCGCTATAGCCATAGCCTCACCACCTGTTCTTGCATAACGCACCATGCCAGCCCACGGGTGCAGTTTTAAAAGCAATTCTGCCAATTCAACCTCTTCCGGACAGTTCAATGTTCCCATTGAACCAGCATCCACAGCAGCTTTAACTACTTTGTTCACATCGTCATCCGCATAACCTAATATACAGGCACCAATTCCCATGATGGACATATCTATAAATTTATTATCATCTAAATCCCAAATTTCCACACCTTTTGCTTTTCTATAATAAGCGGGCCAGAAATCCGGTAAGAACATCTCTGGTCTTTTTGATAAAAGTTGCGTCCCTCCAGGAATTAATAGTTTCGCTTTTTTGTAAAGCTCTTGTGACTTGCCCATTTCAATCCTCCTCATCATCCCTCGAATCCATGATTTTATCTTCTCTAAGGGACTTTAAATAACCTTCGTTGCGGGCAATGTGCTGATTTATCTCTTCGATATCGGGGGTTTCCTTTATAAATTCGAGAATTTCTTCCATACCAAACAACCGATTTTTATTATAAAGATTTTTATATACTACCTTTATGAACTCGTAATCTTCTGGGTTATCCAACGTCCATCTTTTTTGAGATAGATTTTTTTTGTATTCCAAACTCACACATTTGAAAATATGAGGATTGTTTAGTATGTACGGAGTTACATGTTCCCGCTCTGATGCGAGATTGGCACTTTTCCACGCCTGTTTCAACGCTCCGAAAGTAACAACCTCAACATCTTGACCATCCGGATACGTCTCCGTAAGTGTGTTGGATGTATAATCTGCACTTTCCTGTGAGTGTAGGGCTATTAGATTATCTATTATCTTCGGATCGATCATGGGACAATCCGATGTGATTCTCACAATATGTTCAGCCTTAAAAAGTCTTGCAGCCTGGTAGTACCGGTCTAATACATCATCTTCAGAACCGCAATAAACACTTATACCAAGGTTGGCACATAGCTTTACAATCTCAAGATCATCTTTATTGATTGTAGTGGCTACAACAACGTCTTGAGTATTCTTGCTGGATTTTACCCGCTCGATCACATGTTCCAATACCGGCTTACCTTCAAGATCCAGCAAGACCTTCCCTGGCAATCTGGTTGAACCGAGCCTTGCTTGTATTATAGCAATAGCGTTCATTCTGTATTTACCTTCCAGTTTATTGGTAATATCGTATCCTCATCGTCCTCTCTGAAGTGATAAAGCTTGGGAAGTATATTTTCAACATCGGTAAGATAGTTTGGTGAAGAAATGATTTCTTTGAAATTCTCCATGCCATCAACACCAACAACAACCCGATCCACGAAACGGTTGAGAATTGCAAAGTCGAGGCATAATGCCACAAGGGGAATATTCAGCTTCGCAGACAGTGAATTGAGATCTGCAATCTTCTTTTTTATCTTTGTGAAATATCCGCCCAACTCAGAAGGATCTTTAAAAACCAACCCCTGAAGGAAAACGGATCTGACATGTATTTCTACGCCGTTATTTTTAAGTTCTGAGAAATATTGTTCGAATCTCTGGTCAAAGATGCTGTAGGGCACCTGAATTATGTCTATGTCTATTCTATTTTTCAGAATATGCTCTAACTCCTGTAAAAAGTAGAGGGACATACCAATCTTTTTTATTTTTCCCTCTGATTTCAGTTCCTTTAATATATTCCATACTTCGGGATTTTGCACGTAGTGTTGGAAATTATGAATCATATACCCATACAACGCATCTACACTGAGCCGTTTTACCGAAGAATCAAATATACTTCGCACTTCTTGGGGGTCACATTCTGGTAATTTGGAGATTACTTTAAACCCGGTTTTTTTACTTTTTCCAATAAATTGCCCTATCAATGACTCACTTTCTTTATAGGCATAAGCTGTATCAAGAACATCTATGTTACATTGTAATGATTCGTTCAAAATTTCAAATACCTCTCCCTTAGATATTTTCCCTTTTTTATTATTAATGCCATAATCCATTCCGAACTGCGCGGTCCCAAGTGCGATCTTGTTTTTATCCATTATTATACCTTTTAATCGTTTCAGCTACTATTCCGCAATAAGGGACAATAATCCAGTAAGAACTACTCACTACGATTTGGTAGCAATTGTGACCCACCGGGAATGATTTTTTGCTTTGGTCCATAATTTGACTCCCATTCATTATATTTATGTCGCGCCTTGTGCCCTTTTTATGCTCATAACGATGTTACCAGGAGTTTTATTTTCATAGTTGAATCCTACTTTCTCATAAACTCTTATTGCTGCTTTGTTCTCTGAAATCACCCCTAAGTTTACCTCTATTAAGTCTAAGGTATTAAATGCATACTCTATAAGTAGTTTTGTAGCTTCAGTCCCCAGCCCTCTCCCCCAATATTCTTTATTTCCAATCAATATCCCAAGTGTTGCCTTCTTATCGTCAAAATCAATCGGTTCGAGTTTTATGTTCCCGATGTGCTTACTATCTTTTTTGAGAAAAACGCCCAAAAATAAAGAATTTGGATCATTATTTTTATCTTTTATGTATTGCATCAGTTCACTAATTGTCGCTTCTTTTGTTTCTAAATATTTATTAACATCGGGATCGTTTAACCAATCACAATATTCCTCTGTTGCATCTTTTTCTTCATCTAAAACTCTTAAGTAAATTCGGTCTCCTTCAATCTTTTTTCCTTTTAAATTTGCCATAGCACTACTTTTCCTTACCGGTGTCGATAAGTTTAGCAGGATTCAGACGTTTGAACTGTGACCTTGTGCCTATTGGCAATCTCCATAAATTCTTCTTCTGACATTTCTATGTCTTCTAAGAACGAATCCAAACTTGCGGGTCTCTTTCCATCATACTCTTCCGCCAATCTCAATGCCTCTTCGCGAGTCATTCTACCATTCCTTATGTCAACGCTTGCTAACTGTGCAGTCCTGCCATACCCTCTCTTTATGTATTTTAAATAATCCCTTACACCAATATATTTGCATTCAACTTTATCATAATCCACGAAAGAACCCTCCACTACACCCCCTTTCCAACCAAGTTCTCTTTTGATCAATTCCACTTGTTTCCTCGAGTCCCATGGAATATAGCTACCAAGATAGATCGAAGAAACATTTAACTCTTTTAACGCATCAAAAGATGGGAATATATATGGTGATAAGTCCGTAAGCGTCATTCCATCATCGGTCATTTCTTCCACAGGGATCCCCATCTGAATTAAATCTTTGAAACGCTTTTCATCGAGTCGCTCATCATCATCATATGTATAATAGGACGTGTACTCTGCGCTTGGCTCCCCCCAGATCAAAAGAGGTATGTTATATTTCACCGCGATCTGCGTAGGATATGCAAAGATGCCAGAGTGACAATGCCAACAGAAATCACCTGTTTTATTCAACGATTTTACACAAAGTCGCTTCACTACCTGCCAATCTGGTGAAAAGGTTATAAGGTCAACTCCTAATTTTCTAAGCACATTAGCCCTATTCTCTTTCATAACATCTGTTAGGAACAGATGATCAAATGTAACGGCCAATGGTTTCATTCCATACACGCGCTTTAGCATGTATAGGGTGTAGCTACTATCTTTCCCACCACTAAATGGAACTATACAATCATACGAATTCCCCCACTCTTTAGCCAAGTTTTTATATTTATCTAATATCTTTTTTAGTTCTTTTTCTCTTGTACTCCAGTCTATCTCTCTTTTATGCTCAGCTTGTTTGCAGATACTGCATACGCCCTCCTCATCGAATTTGATGCTAGCGTATGTCTCAGGCAATATACATTTCGTGCATCTTTTCATTTACATCATCCTGTCTTTTTGTTATAATATACTTTGAAATTCAAAGTTGTCCACGAAGATATTATGTATTCTTAAGTTTCCAATTACTACTTTATATAGTTGCCTGTGATTTCCGAGAATTTTGCTACGATATAGTGGACGATATCATCACCTATTTCAGGATACAACGGTAATGTAATAATCCTTCTAAACACATCTTCTGTAACTGGAAACTCCCTTGGATCGAAGCCAAAGTTCCGGGCATAATAACTATGCCGGTACACCGGAATATAATGCACATTAACACCGATGTTGGCAGCCCGCATATACTTAAAAAACGCATCCCGATCTATTGACCCATCCAGTAAAACAGTGTACAGATGCCACGCATGTTTAACATTCCCGCGCACCACAGGCAGCCCGACAGCGTCAACATCAGATAACAGTTCATCATACATCGAGGTCAGTTCACTTCGCTTCTCAATAAACCCATCCAGTTTCTTAAGCTGCGATATCCCAAGAGCAGCCTGAAAATCAGTTATCCGGTAATTTCTACCAAGATATTTCATATCATACGCCCACGATGCATCTGGCCCATATCGGTCCTGCGCGTCCTTATCAATCCCATGATTTCTCAAAAGCAATAAACGCTCATACAACCCTGCATCACCAGTCACAACAGCCCCGCCTTCGCCAGTAGTTATGTGTTTCACAGGATGAAAACTAAACACCGTAAGATCTGCAAAATTCCCCACTTTAATACCTTCATACTCTGCCCCGATAGCATGGCTGGCATCTTCAATCAGATACAGATCGAACTCGTCTGCAATCTCCTTTATCGCCTTGATATCGCATGGCTGTCCGGCATAATCAACATAAATGATTGCCCTCGTATCCCTCGATATCTTTTTCCGGATCTCATCAGGATCGATATTAAACGTATCACTGCATATATCCGCAAACACCGGTTTCAAGTTATTGTAGAGTATGGCATTTGACGTTGCAACAAACGTAAACGGTGTTGTGATGACCTCAGAACCCTCTGGAAGATCTATTGATTGAACCGCAATATCCAGCGCGCTCGTCCCGGAATTGACTGCAACTGCATATTCACATCCAATATATTCGCATAGCGCATTCTCAAATTCCTCTATTTTAGGACCCGTGGTAATCCAATCGCTTCTTAAAACCTTCACAACCTCTTCTATATCGTCTTCGTCAATCCATTGATGCCCGTAAGGTATGAATTTCATAATTAAAAACTCCTGATTACCCGCGCCTCATATCAACACACCTTCCTCACACGCCCTTTTAACGATGCACAACGCTTTACTCTGCTCTTTAAATTCCTCTGGGGTATAACATAGTATATCGATATTTATT
>Ga0164318_10006227_pt1 | contig 11567 bp, 8 predicted proteins | sample GuaBasSedimGuay9_FD_113734 | JGI IMG/M metagenome (GOLD analysis project Ga0164318, IMG submission 113734) | Subseafloor sediment microbial communities from Guaymas Basin, Gulf of California, Mexico - Guay9, Core 4571-4, 0-3 cm | ecosystem: Environmental > Aquatic > Marine > Hydrothermal vents >... | reverse complement strand
TTCCCCGCGATTGCCCAGGCGGGCGACTTCCATGCCGATCTGGAAACTCAGCTTGGCCAGTCGGTCCGAAAGGTCAGAGGTCACGCCGGCCCCGGCCCCGCCGGAAGCCCCTGTGCGGCCGGCCAGGTCGGCCTTGAGATCCTGCAAAAGCTGCCGGACGGCCTCCGGATCCCAGCCGAACCGGGGATCCCCGGCGAGCTGGCTGCCGGCGGCGGTCAGGTGGGCGCCGGCCTTCTGCACCGCGTCTCCCTGCAGGTTCAACTGATCCAGGGTGAAACGCTGCCAGCCGCGGGCATCCTGCAGGTGGTCCATCAACTCGTGGCCCTTGCTTCCCAGCCGCGCCTTCCAGCTCTCCAGCTCCTCCTGGGCGGCATCGCGCGCATCATGCAGCTGCACGACCTCGTCGGCTATCATGCCCACCACGGGCACGTCGAACTTGCTGGCCAGATCCTCCCGGGAGTCCTCACTCAGGGCTTTCTCCAGGCGATGGAGCTCGCCTTCCAGGCCGACGACCCGCTGCAGGCGGGATTCCTGGTGGCGCCAGGCACCCAGGATCTCGGCCGTGAAGCTTTCGGTCTCGGGCTTCATCTTGAACAGCGGATCGGCCCAGGCGTCCTGGTTGTCCAGCCGCAGGGACGTCAGCCGTGACAGCAACTCGCCCTGGGATGCCACCCGTTGTTTGAGGTCGCCGATGATGCTGCCCAGGCGGTACCCCACCATGCCCAGCAACAGGACCGATGAGGCCAGCACCGCGAAGAAGACGTGCTGGGGATGCTGGTTGAGATCATAGAGGGTATTCAGGCTCGTCAGGCCCGAGAAATCCCACAGCTGTGTGGGGTTCCCCTTGAAGAGGAAGGTCAAGGCGCTGAACAGGCCCGTGCCCACGATGAGGGTGCAGGCAGCCGGCAACATGCCCCAGGCCCAGGCCGGGGTGTTGTTTTCCTGCTGCTTGTGCCAGGGTCGCAAGGGAGGCGCGGGTGGTGTCGCGACGGACTGTTGTTCCGCCCCGGATTGTTCCGTATCCATCACCGGATCCGGCGGCGCAGAAGGCATCGAAGCTGTCGGCTCCGAGATCTCCTCGTCGGCGGCCAGATCCATGAAGTCGGCGAATCCCTCCGGAGGTGCCTGATTCCTCCTGCGGGAACCGCCCTGCCTGGAACCGCCCTTGGTGCGTGCCTTACCGGAATTGCGCTTGCGTTGGTTCATCCCCGGATCCTTTCCCGTTCTGAACCGGACCAGTGGCCCGAATGGTGCTGATGGCTGAACCATTGTCAGGCCTGTTTTCGGCATGAAACGGAAATACCAAAGGAAAAAATCACCGATGATGGACCACCTGGCTTGAAAACCACCTGGCTGGTGCGCGATTGACCGGCCTGCTTTTTTCCGGCAAACCGTATCCATTGGAATCAAAACAAGTTGGGCGATTCTCTCCGTGGCCGTACCGGCATGATCCCTGCATATCATCTCCTGTTCCGCTCAGGAAAGGACCTGGACCATGCCGGCCATATTGCAAAAATCGAAGGTGGACAACCCCGTCTTCCGGACCCTGTTTCCCGACTGGTCCGAACCCCGTCCCTTGGCATTCTTCTTCATGGAGGAGTTGCTCGAGGCCCGGTCCCGGTCCGTCTTCCCCACCGGCGCAGTGGAGTTCGATGAGGACGTCAACATCTACCTCGCCCACCTCCTGACCCGGTTGGCCAGCGATACCATGTTCAGCGGGACCAGGTTCGGCTCCCTTCCCCAGTGGCAACCGCCGGCCAAGACCATGGACCGGCAGGCCCGGTCCCGCTGGTATCTGGCCCAGGGAGAGCATAGGCTCCTGTATCTCGGGTTGTTCGACCGCGGCGAGGGATGCCGGCGGAGAAGCGAACTGTGGGGCATGTCCAGGGAAGAGACACGGCGACGGGACATGGTGTGCGGCAAGGCCTGCTACCAGGCGGCGGCCGACCTGATGGAACACGCCGGGGATTCTTCGCCCCTGGCCCCGGTGGTGGCCAAGCTGGCCCGCCATTTCGACGACTACGTCCAGGTGCTCAGGACCCTGGCCACCGACCGCTGGAACTTCGGCGCCCGCCTGAGCGACCGCCAGCTGGCCGAGTTGCTGCCCCCTCTTGACACTTCGGAAAAACACCCGTGAGGGCAGGCCGCATTCCTGTCAGTCGTCGGCGTTGATGAACTCGATGATCCCCTCGTACAGGGTGCCCTCGCCGTGCGAGGCCAGGATGGCATGCCCCCCCTCGGGGAAGAGGCGCAGGCGGGAGGCCCCGTGGCGGGCCTTGCGCTGCAGGAAGCGCAGGGAGTCGGGCGAGGCGCTCTCGTCATCCTCGCACTGGGCCGCGAAGATGGGCACCTTGGCCTGACCGACGCAGCCACGGGCCCGGTCCATGCCCTCGACCAGGCCCGCACTCCAGCCCAGCCACCGGCGAACGAACGCCAGGCGGTTCAGCCGCAGGCGGATCAGCAGGCGCTGGAAGAAGGACTCGCGTGCGATGAGAGCCGGCGCGAGCAGGGTCAGCGAGGCGGGTTTCTCCCGCTTGGACAGCAGCAGGGCCAGGGTCGCTCCGTAGCCCAGGCCGACCACGTGCACCTTGCCCGGCCCGCCGGCCAGCAGCCGGTAACACTGGGTCACCTGGTTGAGATACGATTCCCAGGAGTTGTCGCTGAGGGTCGAGTCGCCCCGGCCGTAACCCGGCAGGCGCATGATGTAGACGTCCCAGCCGTCATCGTGAAGACGGTCCCCCAGTTCGGCGAGATCGTCGGGGCCGGTGGAGATGCCGTGGATCAGCAGGCAGCAGCCCCGGGCGTCGGACCGCAGCAGGAAACGGCTCCGGTCGGCCTGGGGAATGTTTCGCTCGCGCTCGAAGGAGGCGACCAGGCGCTGGTGCGCCCGCAGGGTGATCAGGTGACCACGCGCGTTGTCCTGCCTGCCCTTGCGCCGCTGGGCGAGATCCCAGGCGGCCAGGGCCAGATTCGTGGTCTGGCGCGCCAGGGCGGGATCACGCCTGGACCTGGATTCGGCGGTACCTTGGCGATTTTCGGCCATCAGGAAACATCCTCTTCAGCCAGGGAAATGTCGGACAACCTGCCGCATACGACATCCGGCCAGTCGTCCTGATCCATCCTGCCCAGGATTTCGTGGTCGCCGTGCTTGCCCGACAGGACGAATACCGTCTCCATGCCGAGGCGACCGGCGGTGATCAGATCGGAAACCGGATCATCGGAGATAAATAGAGTATCCTCGGCCGCCACGCCAATTCTTTTCAGGGCCGCACGGTAGATCCGCGGATCCGGCTTGCCGACGGTCAGGGTCCGCCCGACCCCGCCGAGGGCCTGCAGAGCCGCCGACCAGCAGCCCGGGCCCATGCGGCGGCAGTCCCTGTCGTCCAGGTAGAAGAGGTTGCGGTGCAGGCAGACGAGATCCACGCCCCGGTCCAGGACGGCAGGCAGCACGCCCTCCAGATCCCCGGTCGTCAGATCGGGGTTGACGCCCAGGACCACGGCCTCGCACTCGTCTCCGCCGGTCAGTTCGAAGCCCGCCTCTTCCCAGTAGTTGTTCAGGCCCGCCACGCCCAGCCAGCAGATCCTCCTCAGGCCCCGTTCGGCCAGCATGGTACGTCCCAGTTCCAGCGCCCCGACCATCTGCTCGGTGCCCAGGGAAAAACCCGCGGCGTTGAGCCGCTCGATGAGCACAGTGGGGCGGTCGGTGGTGTTGTTGGAGACCAGGCAGAAAGGGATGCCCCGTTCCTGGAGCTCCGCGACCCACGCCACCGAACCCGGGACGGGCTCGTAGGCCTTGTTCCGCACCAGGACACCTTCGATGTCCAGCAGATACCCCTTGGCAAGACGCGGTTTTCTCACACGAGACCTCCTGGTCATTCTCGGCCCCGTTCGATTCCGCCGACGGCGGCCACTTCCGCCAGCAGGTTATCATAATCGTCGATGATCCGGGACCAGCAAAACTCATCCATGTCCTGCTGCAGGGAACAGACATGACCGCAGTCATCGCCGGTCAACAGGGTTCGCAACAGATCCTTCAGTTCCCGGTCCGTACGGTAGAAATGCCTTCCCCGGCAACGGGTTCCATACAGGGAAGGATAGACCTGACGCCGGGGCAGGACCGGGTAGCACCCCGCGTGAACGGCCTCGGCCACCGAGATTCCGAAGTACTCCTGATCGGCGCAGGACACCACGATATCAGCCTGCTCGAGTTGCTCCTCGTACCGGCTCCGATCCGGCACATGACCCCAGGCCACGCAGCTTTCCCCCAGCCTGTCCCGCAGGGTTTCGAACACCCCCTCGTTCCCCGCCGCGTCGCCCAGCAGAGCCGCCTCGAACTCAAGGCCCTCGTCCAGCAGTTCCAGCAGGACGGCCGCGAACTTCTCCGGGTGCTTGTCGAACTCCCAGCGGTGGTTCCACAGCAGCCGGTGGCGGCGCCCCCGGGGCCACCGGGGTCCCGCCTCCGGGGCGCAGGCGCCGCCGCGGTAGGCGGGAAAGCAGTCGTGACCGTGGGGGGACCTGCTCAGTCCCACCGGCAACACCCGGCTGCGCTCGGTGATCCGCTCCGGCACCCGGCGGGGGACGGCTTCGGGCATCTTGTTCAGGAACCCCGGTATGGCCGCCAGGAAAACGTCGCGGTGGTAGTGCGAGTTGAACACCACCTTGTCCGCAGCCAGGGCGCTGATGATGTTGGTGAAACCGAAATGGAAGTCGAACTGCTCCCGCGGACTCAGGGGATATGTCAGCTGGTTCTCGTGCATGTACAACACCAGGGGCACACGGTCCAGGGGGGGTGCCAGCAAGCCCCGCAGATCGGCCGCGTTGAGAAAGCCGGTGACGAGCAGCAGATCGACCGCGGCATGGTCCCCGGCGTTGATCTTGTCGGCGAACCAGGCGGCCGCTCCGCGCATGCGCCATTTCCAGAACCTCCCCGGCAGGGTCATGCTGCTGATCCGGTGCCGGGACCATTCGGCCAACCCCTGACGGAAAGCACGATGGGAACCGTCGTCAAATGGTTCCAGGAAAAGGATATTCAGGCTCACGGCAGGCACGGAACGGTTTTTCCCTTTCTTCCCCAACAACGGTTTCGGAGCCTGAATAATTGAACGATGGGACGAGATCCTGTATAATAATACCGATTGACAGCTCGACTTCCAGATTCGCCCGAAAGCCCTCGCCGCTTTCCAGATCCACGACCGGATTCAGGGCCTGACAACCTTCGCTGCCCCGGGCAGAGGCTGTAGCCGCTTCCGTAAGGAAAAGAGTACCATGAAAACCGTCCGTTCGCTCCTGTTGACCGTCCTGGTGCTGATACCCATGGCAGGGCAGGCACTGGCCGCCGAAAACATGATCCTGGGCCAGGTCCCCGACCGCATCATCGTCACCCTCAAACCCGGGGTCGCCTTCAACACCGAAAAGGCCGCTGGAATCACCAAGGCCCAGGTTCCCGCCTTGCAGGACCTGGCCTCCCGGTTCCAGGTCAAGGGCATGGAACAGCTCTATGGCGGCATGACCGGCCGCGTGGCGGACAAGAGCATCAGGGACCATCTGGACCGCACCCTGGCCATCGATTTTCCCGCCTCCATGGGTCTGCAGCGGGTCAAGGCCGCATTTCTGGCCAGCGGGCTGGTGGAGAACGTCCAGCTCGTGGACATCTGCCGCAGCTATGCCTACCTGCCCGACGACCCGGGCCTGTCCGGCAGCCAGTGGTACGCGCGCAACATGTCCCTGGGCGGCGCGGACGTCAGGGCCTTGGGCGCCTGGAACCAGGCATTGGGCGATTCCAACATCATCGTGGCCATCGTCGATTCGGGCATCGACTGGCGGCATCCAGACCTGGGCGGCACAGGTCCCGACTACGTCAACGGCGCCGTGTGGACCAACTGGGCCGAGTACTACGGCACTCCCGGAGTGGATGACGACAGCAACGGCAAGGTCGACGATATCCGCGGCTGGGACTTCGTGAACGTGCCCGGCCAAGGCTACCTCGACGAGGACGATACCACCCCCGACAACGATCCCATGGACTACGGGAGCCACGGAACCGGGTGCGCGGGGTGCGTGGCGGCCATCGCCAACAACAGCACCGGCATCGCCGGCGTGGCCCACGGCGTCAAGGTCATGGCCGTGCGTGCAGGCTGGCTGACGCAGGATCCCGATTCCGGCGAGGTCATAGGAGTCGTGCGCATGGACTTCGCCGCCCAGGGCATCCTCTACGCCGTCAACAACGGGGCCAAGATCATCAACTGCAGCTGGGGTTCCAGCAACTATCTCTCCTACGCCGTCAGCGCCGCCGTCAGCGCCGGCGCGATCATCGTATCGGCCGCCGGCAACGACGACCTCGAGTACAGCTCCGATCCGAACAACCCGATCCCCAACTACCTCAACGACCATCCCGACGTCCTGGCCGTGGCCGCGACCCAGCAGAACGACGCCAAGGCCTCCTTCTCCAACTACGGTTCCTGGGTGGAGGTTTCGGCCCCCGGCGCCGGCATCTACACCACCTGGTACGACTACAGCACCGGCAACCATACCTACGCCACCGTCGACGGAACCAGCTTCTCCGCTCCCATCACCTGCGGGGCCCTGGCCCTGATCTGGTCCGCCTATCCGACCCAGTCCCGCATCGGCGTGATGGGCATGCTGCTGAACCACTGTGACGACCTGGACGCCATCAACCCCACCTACGCCGGAAAGCTCGGCGACGGCCGGGTCAATCTGCTCAAGGCGCTCGGCGATCATTTCCACGAGTTCCCCGCCGAATTCCCCACGGTCTTCGACGCCATCAACGAGGCCGCCGTGGGCGATACCATCGCCATGACCAGCACGGCCTCCGTCGATGTCCCCTTAACGGTCCTGGGACGCGACCTGAAGCTCCTCGGCGGCTACAGCAGCGATTACATGACCCGCGATCCTGTCAACAACCCCACCGTCCTGAGCGGGAATCTCGGCAGCACGGTCCTGCGTTTCCAGGGCACCGTGGGCCTGGGCACGGTCATCGACGGTTTCCGCATCCAGGGCGGGGGCGGCCAGGATTACAGCGGCATCCCCTACACCGCCCGGTACGGCGGCGGGGTCATCGTCAAGGATGCCTCCCCCACGCTGCGCAATTTGGATGTCACGGGTAATTCCACCGGCTCCGCCAGCCAGCTGGGCTGCGGCGGCGGTCTGGCGTTGATCAACTCCGACGCTGTCCTCGAGAACGTCCACGTCCACGGCAACACGGGGCTCTACGGCGGCGGGATCTTCGTCTACAACGGTTCGGTGACCATGACCGATTGCCTCGTCGAGAACAACACCCTGATCACGGACAACCTGAACTACACCCCCCTCGGCGGCGGCGTCCACGTCCTGGACACCACCTTGACCCTGAACGACTGCGACATCACAGGCCACCTGGATGTCGACAGCGGGGGCGGAATCTACCTGGCCGGCTTGAACTCCGTGAGCGACCTGGCCTGGACCGGCGGGACCGTCTCCGGCAACACGGCCAAGAATTCCGGCGGGGGCCTCTACATGTCCCAGGGCACGGCCGAACTGCATCGCGTGTCCTGCGAAGACAACGGGATCGCCACTGGCGGCACCCTGATGTACGGCGGCGGCATGCACTTCAACACGGTGACCGTGGTTGCCGACAGCCTGACCTGCACGGGCAACAACGCCAGCATCGGCGCCGGCATGCACCTGCAGGATTGTCCCCAGGCCGACGTGACCCATTCCGTCCTGACCGGCAACGCCGCATCCTATTTCGGCGGCGGGATCAACTTCCAGAACAACACCGCCGGCACCCTTTCGAGCAACACCGTCGCCGACAACAGCGGCACCGGCATGGGCGGCGGCGGCATCTACGTCAGCGGCACCAGCCCGACCATGGACCACAACATCGTGGCCGACAACACCGGCGGAACGAACTTCGCAAACGGCATCGCGGCCGGGTCGGCTCCGGCTGTCATCACCTGCAACGATGTGTTCGGCAACTCGGGAGCCGATTATTCGGGCTTCCCCGATCCCACGGGCACCGACGGCAACATCTCAGTTGATCCCCTCTTCTGTGACGCGACCGGCGGAGACTACCGTATCGGTGCGGCCTCGCCCTGCGCCGCGGCCAACAACCCCGGCTGCGGGCTGATCGGCGCCCTGGGCCTCTGCGGCGCCTCGCCGGTGCCCGGCGGCCAGGAGATCCCCACGGCCTTCCGCGTGTCCAACAACTACCCCAACCCCTTCAATCCCCGGACCACCATCAGCTTCGATCTGCCCCGGGCGGGAGTCACGGAAGTCGTGATCTTCGATGTGGCAGGACGCAAGGTGAAGACCCTGCTTCAGGGCCAGCTGCCTGCCGGCACCCATTCCGTGACCTGGAACGGTGATGATGACCAGGGACGACACGCGGCGGCGGGAATCTATTTCTACATGGTCGTCAGCGGCGACGAGAGTTCGGTGGGACGCATGGCCCTGGTGAAGTGATCCGCGCGTTTCTTTTCTGATTCTGTTCCGACCGGCCGCCGGATCCACGAGGTCTGGCGGCCGGACCAGGGAGAAGACCTATGGCGACCCGACCGAGCAAGGATCTGGAAGTCTTCGACAACCCCAACCCCGAGCGGGACTACGAGATCGAGTTCGACTGCCCGGAGTTCACCTGCCTGTGCCCCTTGACCGGCCAGCCCGACTTCGCCCATTTCAGGATCACCTACGTGCCCGACAAGCTGTGCGTGGAATTGAAGTCCCTGAAGCTCTACCTGTGGTCCTACCGTGACGAGGGAGCCTTTCACGAGAAGGTCACCAACCGGATCCTGGACGACCTCGTCGCCGCGGTCCAGCCCCGGCGAATGGACGTGCGCGGGGAATGGTTCGTGCGCGGGGGCATCACCACCTACGTGACCGTCACCTACAGATCCGGGGACAGGGACGGGGCTTAACCAAGGACCACGGGCACCGTCCTGCCGCAACCGGGGCAGATGGGCCTTCCCTGCAATCTGGAATCCGCCCGCATGCCCACCCGCTCGATCAGGACCGTGCCGCAATCGGGACAGACGGTGTCGCGGCCCTTGCCGACCGCGGCATTGCCGAGATACACCCACGGCAGACGACGAACGGCGAGGTCCAGGGCCCGCAGGAGGGTCTGCGGCGGCGTGGGCGGGGCATCCATGCGCCAGGCCGGGAAATAGGCGCTGAAATGCAGGGGAATCTCGGAATCCAGGTCGGCCACGAAATCCACCAGGGCGATGATCCCCTCGTCATCGTCGTTGTAGCCGGGAATCAACAGGTTGGTCAGTTCCAGGTGGACCCCCGCGGCGTGGAATTGGCGGATCGCCGCCAGCACCGGCTCCAGACGGGCCTTGCAGATCCGGCGGTAGAAGCGGTCATCCATAGCCTTGAGATCGATGTTGGCGGCATCGATCAACGGCAACAGCTCGGCCAGTGGTTCCGGATTAAGGAAGCCGTTGGTCACCAGGACGTTTTTCAGTCCCTTCCGGTGGGCCAGGCGGGCCGTATCGCGCACGAACTCGAACCACACCAGCGGTTCGCTGTAGGTGTAGGCGATCCCCACGCTGCCGGCCCGCAGGGCCGCGTCCACCAGGGCCTCGGGGGAAGTATCGCTGGCGGGGGTCTCGCGCCCCTGGCTGATGGACCAGTTCTGACAGAACAGGCAATGGAGATTGCAGCCGACCGCCGCCACCGAAAGGATGTCCCGCCCGGGATGGAAATGGTACAGGGGCTTCTTCTCGAGGGGATCGACGGCCACCGACACGATCTGTCCGTAGGACAGCAGGACCATGGTCCCATCGTGGTTGGCGCGGGATCCGCAGGGCCCGTCCCGGCCCGGCCTCAGGCGGCACCCGATGGGGCACAGATCGCAGGCCACCTGCCCGTTGGGCAAGGAATGCCAGTAGGCGGCGGGAACGGTCATCATTTCCCCTCCTGTGATCCCTGCGCGGTCCTGAAGGCCAGCACCCGGGCAGCGTTGCGTCGCATGCCCTCGGGGTGACAGCGCCACAACGGGGTGTGCCGGAAGAGCCGACGAAACTCCCGCGCATCGATAGCGGCCAGGTCCGCCAGGCCGACCTGGTCATGCTCGGACAGGGTATCATATTCAGCGACCACCGGGGGCAGATCACGGCCGGCTGCCCGGTTGTTCCAGGGGCAGACAGCCTGGCAGATGTCGCAGCCGAACAGGATACCTCCTGTCTCCTTGACGCGATCGACCGGCACCTCGCCCCGCTGCTCGATGGTCCAGTTGGAGATGCAGGCGCCGGCGTCCAGGCCGCCGTCCGGGCCCAGGGCGCCGGTGGGGCAGGCGTCGATGCACCGTGTGCAACGGCCGCAGGCGCTCAGATAGGCGGTCTCCACCTGCCGGCGATGCCGGGGAACCACACCATAAAGAGGCTCGGCACGAGGTCTGCCGCCGGGGCCGAAGACCGCGGCATCTTCGAGTTCCAGGTTGGTCAGGGCCACGCCCAGGAACAGGCCCGAGCCCAGCTTCTCGTGGATCAGGCAGGTGTTCTTGCCCAGGAATCCCAGCCCCGCCAGCCAGGCGTATTCCCGTTCCAGGTAGGGGCCGGTGTCACAGCTGGCATGGGCCACAAGATCCGGCCAGCTGCTGCGCAAATCCCGCAGCACCCCCTTGATGGCCTTCAGCAGGATGTCGTGATAGTCCCGACCGCGCGCATAGCGGGCCACACCTGCGGTCCAGGGGGACTGAAGATCCCCCCTGCCGGTGGCCGAGGGATCCGTGTCATGGAGAGGCCAGCCCCGGGTGTAGCCCTGGGCGAACACCAGCAGGGTCCCGTTACCCCCCTGGTTCAAGCCCGGTTGAAGCCGTGTTTCCGGATCCCGGAGCATGTATTCCAGGCCGCCGTGGCGGCCGTCGGCCAACCAGCTGCGGAACTTCCCGGCCAGGGGCAGCCTGCAGGGCAGAGGCACGGCACCGGCCAGATCGATTCCTTCGGCAGGACACAGCTCCCGGAGCCGAGCCTTCAGCTCATCCACGGTAACCATGATGCCCATCGCCTCGCTCCTTGCCACTGCCGTATGGATACGAACCCGTCACGGGATATTATCACTCCCGGACGGTGGAACCGGACAGGGTAAAATAAGGGCGGCCCCCTGAGGACCGCCCCCTTTATCACACCTGGAATCCAACCGCTAGCTGTCGAACTCATCCTTGCGATGGCACTTGTTGCACAGCGAACGCTGCCTGTCGTCGGCGTAGGGGTTGGGGATGGCGTAGGATCCCGACTCGACACCGTCGTCCTTCAGGAAGGTGACGTTGAAATCCCAGCGGCCGGCGTCGGGCGCGCTGGATGCGTGGGCCCGGTGACAGGTCAGACACATGACCTTGCTGGATCCGGACGCCCCCGCGGTGGACGTGTAATCGTGGCCGGGATCCTCGAAGGGCACCGCCGGCAGGTACGCCGTGGTGAAATCCCCTCCCACCGGATCGCTGGTTCCGTTGTAGGTGTTGTAGATGGCAGCGATGGCCGTCCCCATGGCCTGTCCAGCCGGGTGGATGAACTTCCCGGTCTGGGCGTGGAAATCCCCGTGGCAGTTGCCGCACCACGCGCTGAATCCGC
>Ga0164318_10006226_pt1 | contig 11567 bp, 8 predicted proteins | sample GuaBasSedimGuay9_FD_113734 | JGI IMG/M metagenome (GOLD analysis project Ga0164318, IMG submission 113734) | Subseafloor sediment microbial communities from Guaymas Basin, Gulf of California, Mexico - Guay9, Core 4571-4, 0-3 cm | ecosystem: Environmental > Aquatic > Marine > Hydrothermal vents >... | reverse complement strand
ATTCTCTCCACTAACTTTTAATCGAGTGCCGTGATGGGTTTTTCATTAGTTTTTATAGTTATATTTTTGTGATTTTAATCCAGCCAAGCGGCTGGAATTTAATGCGGTTGCTTACAAATCGTCGGCTAATTGGGAACAATATTTTATTTGCATTTGCTGGGGGAACTAATTTGGAAAACATGCTGATTATACTATCTCTTATTGTTTGACTTAAAAGAAATGTTATCGTTGTGAATCTAAATCCTGACGCAAATCCAATTCGTAGTATTAGCTCATTTTGTTTAAGGTTCTGTATTATTTTTTCGAGGTCGTGATAAAAATCAACTATGCTTTTGTACGCTGTGTTATAGTATTGCTCATCGATGTTTTTTATTGAAGTCATAAAGTTAATTTCATTATTGATTAGGTCTGTTATTGTCGAAATCACTGTGAATCTGAGAAAATTCCAATCTAACTTTATAATTGGATTAGAAAGATTAAAGTTAGTTACTGGTGCGTTATAATTGTATATGTGTTTATGGACTATTTGATTATTCTTTTTCATAAACAAGTCAATTTTACTTAGAGTTTCTGGTTTATATTGGAAAAATAATCCGCTGTGCAGTATATTTTCTTTATCTATCACTTCAATGGGATATCGTCTATCTAAACTTTTATTATGGCTTGGATGGTCTATAAGAACCATGTCGTATAATACTGTATGATCTATTTCAGTAGAATCGCGAAATCCAAGAGATCTTGACAAATATAAAAAGTCACGTTGTACTTTCGGGTAAATATATTTGAAAAAAGCATCATGAAGTACTTGGCCAAGTTTTTTCCTGCTTTTTTTTCTAAGAGATTTTAATTTATCTAAAATTTTTTGTTCTATTTTGTTTTTGATAGATTTATTTAGATTCTTGTAAAGTTGATAAAGCATAAATGTTTTAATAGCACCCTTAATAGATGAACCTGGGATGTATGGCTTTGAGTTGATTGATTTTATATGTGCAAATATTTCTCTCTTATTTAGATTTATTCTGTATTTGTTATAGATTATGTATTTTGAGATTCTTTCCTTTGATTTATCATTAAGCTCCATAAAAAAGTTGCTTAGTAAATGTGGTGTAACCTTTTTTCCCTTCATTATAATTAGTAATCGCCTTCTTTGGTCTGGAGTTAATACATCATAGATGGTTTCTCTAATTACGAATATTTTTGATAGGTCTTTTGATTCAATGTACTCCCATTGCTTTACCTTATGACCAGCTCCTATATGAACTGGTGTAATCGTTTCAATTTTTATTTTATGAGGTTCTATTACATTTGCCATTACATCACCACCCCTACAGTGAGTGTGTAACCAACTCTGATTATTTTTGTATCTCCTTGTGTCATTAAGATTGGTGCTGACCCCAAAATTTCTGGATTATCAAACTTTGGTAGAATTGCCCCCTCATTAAATAGATATATCTGTGGTCTTCTCAGGCCACCATGGTGCTTCAATGAATAAATAAATCCTCCTATCTTTGTTAATGAATATTTTACTTGGGTTTTATTCCTAAGAATAATTTCTAGCTCTTTTTCTGATGGAATATACATGGAAAGTGTTATTAATCGTGATGCATTGTCTGGCTCTGTAATAGTTATTTTTGATTCATCAAAGTTGAACACACCATGGCCTATACTCCTATTTCCGCCAATGCCATCATCTGACAGCAATCGCATTGTTGAAAAAAATTCGGTTTTGAAATTATTATCCAAGAATTTAACGATAAAGTATAATCCTGCATTGTCTTGGAAATAGACACTGCTAGAAAAATATATTGCTGAGTATAAATTAAGCCTATCTAATGTATTATGGGATGTTAGTGTAATCTTGTTAACACCTACATTTTTTTTATTTTCATCATTTTCATGATTTAAAAATGAACTTATGGCATCATTATCGACAAATATTATATTATTTGATATGACTGCTTTCTTATCAACAATCATTTCAACAAGGTCTGTGAATGTAATCTTTTTCTTAATTATTTTTTCAAATAAAGGTAGTTCAACAAGATACGCTGATTTAATAGATTTGCGTTTCAGCAAATATTGACTGTCTTCGATATATGTAGTTTCTATTGGTGGTTTCGGTAAAAAGTATAGCACTTTGTTTTTAAGTTTGAGATATGGGTATGTAGATGAAATTAGAAATGGTGGTTCTCTATTAATGAATTTCTCTATGAGTTCGCTTGTTTGTTCATAACCAAACAACTTAGAGTAGCTGTTAAAAAATGCGGAATATAAAGTATCTGATGGGATATATGTTTTTGTGGATTCTTCACCAATTCCTCTGATACCAATTCTCAATGGTGTATTAAAGTGTAAATGTATAATGTCGAATTGCAAGATAATCACCGTTTTAATTTGTTGTAGGTATTATGAACTCTTTCACTTCATCGATTATGGTCTTCTCTTTGGATCTAAGATTCGTGAATATAGCATCCAGAGTAAATTTGCTTTTACCATCCACTGAAAGCATTTTTTCTGCTTCTTTACCCAAGTAAACATCTCTGTTCTTTAAGGTTATTTCTAAATCATGAAATTTTATTTTACCATAGCCTCGACTTCCTTGCCCACCTATATATGAATCTTCAACAAGTTTCATTCCTTCAAAAAGATATTCTAAATATTCTACATCTTTTTCATCATAAATGTCATATGACATTTCAAAGAAGAACTTTGCACCTGGTGGTACTCTTTCCGTCTGCCTTGGATTTGCTGCAGATGTTAATCTATCAATCTGGTTTTCCCACTTTATTTCGCTCATAAAATATCCAGTTTCAATATTTTCTAACTCGGCTCTTGATTCTGGTGTAAGAAATGCATCTCGTACTGAAAGTCTTGTTAGCATATTATGTTCTGTTTTAGTTTTTTCATCATCAGCTGGTCTTCCAAAAATACGGCATACTTCGCAATCTGGGTCGTTACAATAATGTATACGTGGCATATCTTCTCTAATAACAACTAGTGTCTTTGAATGTGCAATTTCCATTAAAGATCTCATTTTTCCTTTTAGACTAGAGCCAGGTATATATGGTTCACGTGTCATTGGATTTCTAATTATTGGGTTATCTATACCACCAATTTCTAGTGCTTGTTGCGAGGAACCTATATGCAGACCCGTCTCTGCTTTAATTATACCTTTTATTATTACTTTCCCGAGAAGTTTTGGACCTGGTATAATTTTCTTACTCATAATATCAATACTCCTTATGATAAGCAATAACAGCTTCACACAACTTTACAAAACGGTCAAACGACCGGTAAAAATTATTTTCATTAGCCTCTTTTGATATTTTATCGATACTTGCTTCTAAGACGGCACAGAATGGACTAATTTTGCTTTCGCGGTTCTCTGCGTATGCTAAAAGGGGTTTTAAGAATATTAAACGCTCTTTTATTTCTTCAGTTGATATCTTTCTTTTCTTTGAAATATAGTCATAGTGAAGCCTTTTTATTTCAGAGAAGATTCTTCTAATCTGATGCGTTTTTACTTTTCTTATCTTGTCTGCAATAGTCTTCCCCCAAGTTACTATGCTATCTGGTTTAATTTTTGTATATGATTCTGCTCTCTTAATTTCGTTTACAATTTTTTCGATATCTCTATCTACACGCACATTTCTCTTATCATAACCACCATATCCACTATATCTGTTCACAAATATACACCTCCAATTTTAACATTACATTATTTTGTAGCCAGCTCAGTAAGTCTTAATGGTAAAATAACATAGCTACCTAATTCAGAATACAGTTTTTTTACTTCCTCTAGATCATCTTTATAGTTTGGAAATGCCTTTGAAAATCTATTAATTATCCATTCTAGCATATAGACCTCTCTCGCTCGTCCAAACACCGCATCTTGCTTTCTTATGTCTGTTAACTGTTGTAATTTGAAGAGTAGGGATCTGGAGACGTATCTTGTGTCCGTTTTGGATTCACTAACAAGAATTCTACTAAGTAATTTGAATAACTTATCCACTTGTTGAAGTGTTGTCCAAGATATAGTGATAAAGTGTAATTTCTCTCCATAGAATGATATTTTGTTCTTTTCACCACTTTTTGCAAACTCTTCAAGAGCGATGTTTGCTATTTTTGTTGATTGATAAAATGGCATTTTTGGATGACCTATAAAGTATCCTGCTGAAATAGTCATGCCGTTATTAGAAACAAATTTTGTAAATTGGTCTTGAATTTTTTTAGAGAATTCGTAAATATGATTCCATGTGCCTACTGAAAGTAAGTCATCACCGCCAGAATATATTAAGTATATTGACTGGGGGTATTTCCTTACAGCTAGTTCATTTACAAAGCCTTTGAAAAATAAATTAAGAAGCCACGAAAATGTTGCAAGCCTTGATGGATTTTTGAGATCGTTAGAAAATCCAGTATGTATTATGGACCCTAAACTGTCAACATCAATTTTTAAGGTCGCTATTTTTTTATCACCTACTGCGTTTTTAGCTATATCTTCCGCGTTCATGATTGTTTCAAAACTGTTATTAACAATAGTTGGTGCATGAACTGCCATATATAATTCTGAAATGGCTAGTCCGTATGTCTTTATATCCTCTATGAGTGTATTATCAGCAAAATAATTTTTATTTATAACCATGACCGTACCATACATTGCTTCAACCTTTTCTTGTAACTCTTTTTCTAGGATTGCTAAAATATCACTTAATGAGGCTGTTACGCCCTTCATTTTTCTCGATATGACATACAAAACACCGAAATTATTGAAATTGATTATGTTTCCAGTTTTCCAATTTATACTTCCTTTTCTTGGTTCTATAATAAGCCTGTAGACAATCTCTGCATTTCGTAAATTCGCTCCTAAGTCCTCCATAAATTTACAAATATCACATCTAATTGTTCCATCAGCATCAGGTGCATTATCTGTTTCTCTATGACATATTGTGCATTCATATTTTTTAAGAGGTTGTGGTTTGAACATGTTTTTAAATTGGTCATCAAGTTCAATAAACTTAGTTTGTTTGTTTACATCATGTTGTTTGTATAATGAGAAAAGCGTTTTGTTATAATTACCACCAGTTAGACCATCCCTATTTATCTCAGTATATGCTATTGATAAATACAGATCTCCATGGAATGCATCCCACAAAAACTTCGTAATTGTCTTTTTTATCTCTTCAATTTTATTTTTTATTTTAGATGTATTTGGGGCTAATAATACAAACGTTCCGCCTGTAACGTATAATTTGTTAGCTTCTGTTAAACTTAATTCATTGAGTATATATGAAATAATGGCATCCACCAGGAACTCCAAAAACAAAGATCTGCCTTTGTTTGCCTTTAACGCATTTCCCGAAGATATTTGATAGATAAAATTTTGTATTCCAGACATATCACCTGATATAATTATAAATGGTTTTTTCTCGGTCAATATCTCTTCTGGAAGTGTATCACCACCCTCTTCTTCAGCAAAATACCAAAGACAAGTTGCAATCGCAGCAGTGGTGGCTGAGTGTGCATAAAGGGATATATCTGGTATTGCTCTATATACTGCTGATGGTACAAAGAAAAAATATTTTCTCATTAATGTTAAAAGTACCTCAAAAAGTTGCCTTTTGCTTTTAAATGCCTTATTGTCAACAAAGAATTTCCATTCCTTGATAAACTTGCTATAGACATTTTGATATAAATCAGGCGATGCTAGCTTTTCTGAACGTTCATATTCATTTTTGTCTATTACAGTTGGTAGTAGTGTAAAGTTACCTGAATTGTCAACAAATTCACTGGGGATTTCTTCTAACTTAAATATTGCCGTTTTAGTTTTATCCGTATTATTTAAATTCAGTTCGCTAAATACGGAAATCAGTGGTAAATGGATAGCTTTCTCTTCGTCTTCTAATCGCTCCATTGCAGAGATTCTGTCTGCATATCTTAATATCTTAATATGCTTTGCTTTTACATATTTAGTGTGGTTGTCATTATGTGACTCATGATGATAGAGAACAAGTTCTTTTATTGCATTTAAATTCAAATTTAGGTCATCTGTAATATCTTTAAGCAACTCATCGGTCGCCTGCATGCTATACTCTTGATGTGTTCTTCTTTCACTGCTTCCCCTTTGAATGACCTTTCCGATATCATGAAGTAACGCAGCCATCATTATGTCCCATATGTCAACTCTCACTTAATCACCATCCTTAATTTAGAGCTAAACATACTAGACCGCGGCGTAATATGTTATGACTTTATTGTTTAACAAATGTATTTTACTCGAATTGTAGTATATAATACTTTTTTGTGGTCAAGCGAAAAATAATAAAATATCTTTTTTTGGACAATACGCAATATAAAAACGAAAAAATATGGAAAAAAGCATTTTTATAGGTATTTTAAAAAATAGGGCTTATAAAAATGGAAATTTGTAGACATAATCGTTTACGATACAGGTTATATTGATAACAGAATTGCATAGTTCATTAAATAACTCTAAAAAAAGCTATTATCTCTAATCGGCGCTCGATTAAAAGTTATGGAGAAAGAATCGATTATCAATTCTTGAGCCTGGTGCAGATACAGCTCTCGTGGTGACACATATCGTAACATGACCATCAAACGCATCACGTAAAAGTGTAAAAATACACGCTACTGAAATTATCACTAACTTTTTAGCAAGTGCCCTAGAAAATTGTACTGGATGCTTTATGCTTCGATCCAGATTTCCTCTTCCTCTTCTTCCCATTCCTCATCGCGTTCTGGGATCTCAATTTCATCGATAGCGATATGTTCTTCGATTTCGTGTCGTACGATCCAAATGCGACGCACACGCATCTACAAATCACCTCCTTTTTAGTTTTATGTAAATAATAATCATTCATCATCTTTTAGTGTATTTGATGCAAGATTTCATTAAAAATGAAAAAATTGAAAATATGCTAGATAGTGTTATATATGATTTGATTAATTAAGCGGGGATGAATATTATATTATCCTCTAAGTCATGTGATATATTTGTAAAATTTGCAAGAATAGTTACTTTAATTCGATTATAGATAATCAAACGTGAACCCAAGTGATGTTAAGTACTCTTTCAGTTTAATTCTTAGTTGCTCATGCTCATCTAGAAATTTAAGGAAATCGTGGTTCTTCATCAGATTTAACAGAAACTGTTCTATTTTATACCCCTTTATGAGATTGGGTTGGATATCTGTTAGTTTAATCAAGAAATGTTGTAAGTAGCCGAATTCTTTTTCTCTCAACTGTGTAGTGTCTGGAAACCACATGAAAATAATTCTCTCTGCGAAAAACAATGCAAGCTCGATGTTTTTTTCTTCCTCAAGTAATAGTTCAAAGATTTTTAGGTATACGTAAAAGCCTCTTGGCTTGCTAATTTTTGAGAAATATTCTAAGACATCTTGTTTTGTTGAATTACTTTTTTCAGCTATCATGTATAATGTATTAAGAATGTATTTTACAATTCTTGTATAGGCATAGTTATCATGAAAGTACATCCACTCTCCGAGATGTGCCTTTTTTGAGAGCCATTTCATGTATATTGCGAGTAGTGTACGATAATTTTTCGGGCTTACTATGTATTCAATAAACCTATACGCACCAGTACGTCCTTTTAGATAGTCAAATACAGATATTTTTGTTACATCCTTAATGTATTTGTCTAAGTATTCTGAATCTAATTTTCTCATTGAATCGATAATTGGTTCGATTAAATTGTTCTTTATGAGATCTATATAGTCAAATACATAACTGGGTGGAATACTCTTCATGAATTCAATTGTTCTTTTACAAATGTAGAAGTAGCTTTCAAAGGTTTTTTTAGGATCATTGGCAGGTTCAATAGTTTCCTTTACTCGTTTAAAGAGCTGTTCGAGCCTTTTGAGCATGACCTCGACGTTATAGTCGTTGTATTCAATTAAGTTAAGTGTTAGTTCTAATATATTCTCAATAACTTGTGGATAATTGCCTAGATCTAGTTTATTTAACTCTAAAAAAAAGTTAATCTGTAAAGCAATCTTTGGATTTTCTACTATTGTATTATACAGGAGCGTCTCAATATCACTTTTTGGTAGTGCTGTTATTACATTAATGTATTCTCTGAGCAGTGGTACATCATCCTTTAAGGTATGATATGCAACTAATGTGGCGATTACATGACGGCAGTGCCCACCAGAAGAACAAGAACATACATTCTGAGTAATGTCATTGATTGATACTTTGACATTGTGTTTTCTGGTAAATGTGTGATTTATTACTACTCCAAAAAGTGTATCTCCATCTTTAAACACCGCTTCTACAAATCCATTTGCGAAGTCTCGTTCACCATTGTAATATTTATCTTTACCAAATGTCTTTATTAGTTTACTTTTGAAAGATTGCCTATTATTAGGCATAACTCTATACCACCTAATTAATAAACAATGAGTTAAAAGATGCATAATATGATGTCTTGAAATTAACATTGCTGATAGCTACTTTTACTACATCTGAGATATAAAACATGGCTTATATTATGTATTAATTAGTATTAATTGGCAGTAAAAATTGAAGAGCAACGAAAATTCTTTTAAGTTATAGGGGTATAACTTAGTTAGGGTGATATGACTTGTTATTTAGTTCTGGTCCGAAAGAGCAGAGAAAGGACTTGTACAATTTTGATAATGAATTAGAACGATTGATTCGCGCATATCGCAACGACTTAGTACGGCTTATTGTGATAAAGGGGTTAAGAAGAACTGGCAAATCAAGCTTACTTAGAGTGTCGTTAAACGAGTCTGGATTGAATTATATTCTGATAGATATGCGGGAATTTGACATTATTTCAAGATCTGAGTTATATGAGTATTTACGAAAGGCATTGTTGTCCATAGTTGGCGGAAAGATGAAGTACTTGGCTGATAAGGTTAGGGCTTTGTCTGTTGTTGGAATAAAGCTAGAACTTGAGAAAGAAGAACAAGATGATTATCGATATCTCATGAGGAAAGTCAATGATTGGGCAAAACAGCATAATACATATTTTATTCTTGCTATTGATGAAGCCCAAGAATTAGCGAAAATCGGGTTTAGCAGATATCTCGCATTTATTTATGACAATTTAAGCAGAATAAAAATAGTTCTCGCAGGCTCTCAAGTAGGTGTACTAAACAAATTATTTGAAGATCCAGAAGCTCCTCTTTTTGGAAGAGCTAGAGAGGAGATATCTCTCAGTCGCTTTAATAAAGTGCAGTCCATTGATTTTCTGAAAAAAGGATTTGCTGAAGTTGGTTTGGATATCCCTGATAAATATATAAATAACGCAGTTACATATCTTGATGGCATTGTTGGCTGGCTGGTTATGTATGGTTTCATTGCATATCAAACAGGAGATCCAGAACTCGCATTAGAACAGACAGTTAACGATGGAATGAAGTTGGTAAAAAATGAGCTGAACAAGTTTCTAGAGACACGTGGAATTGGCAAACAACGTTATTTGACAATATTGAAGATTTTAGGTGATAGGAAGCGCCGATGGAAGGAGATTAAGAAATTATTAGAATTCGAAGAAGGTAAACGATTAGGTAACAATCAAGTTAGCCATTACTTGAACGAGTTGGTGAAATATGGAATAGTTATGAAAAAGGATGCATTTTATTATCTTCCAGATCCAATCTTACAACAAGCTGTATTAAAGGAATTTTAGTATTCTATCAAGTAAATTCATATTTATTAATTTATAGGGGAGATAAAATATAAATTGAACTAATATTTGTATCCATAACCACTTTGTGATATTTATGAGTTAATGTAGAATGATTTTCAAAGCTTTTGTGTGAGAAAAAGTTAGTTCACACCACACACGAGTGGATTGTATATAAAGCAATGGTGACATTGCCAGGAAAGTGGAAGCAATTGTTTCTTAAACATGTAGAAAATCTATTGGAGGACTCTAAACAAACGTGTACTATAAGCTTAATAGAATAAATTTGTTCTCAGTAATGTATAGAAATTTCTAAAAGCAAGCCGAGGAAAATCACTTGCCAAATGGATGGGTGAACCAACTGACGAAGATATAAAACGCTGGAAAGAATTTGTTTCGAGATGATTACTATTAAAAAACAATTATGTTTCTTCTAGACTTATTTTGTTTTCATTTTTTCAAAAAATGGATTTCAGTTGTAATATTCTATGGTGTACACAAGAAAAATTAGTGAAATGTGTTGCGTTATATTTTTAGGTAATAATGCAATTATGAATCACATTTAATGTCTTTGAGTTTTAGGAGTTGACATAAGTGGTTGGGTTGAAAAGTCCCAAAACAATCATAATACTAGTCCTCGTGGTTGCTGGTGTGGGTATCGGTGGTGTATTGGGTTTTCAATGGATGGTATCAAACAGCGCACAAGCTGCCATAAATGAAGCGGAGTTAAATGTGACCTCCGTTCAAGTATTATCTGTAAATTCTAGTAATGTAAGTATGCAAATTAATGGCACTATTGATAACCCGTCGTCTTATGATGCAACATATCAGGGTGATGACATTGGGATTTATGTTAATTCTTCTTCTTATGGTTCATTCTTATTAGGAAGAATTGACATACCCGCGCAGATTGCGCATCCTGGACAGAACTCCTTCTCTATAAATGTTGATATGGCAGTGTCTGATAGTTCTTCATTGAATAAATTTATTGAGTGCTTTTTACTTGAACCTAACTTAACAATCACATTAGTAGGATCTATAACCATTAACGTTGAAGGCCTAATGATGCCTGTTTCTACTGAAGTCAATCTAGACAAGAGTATTGAGTTTCCAGCACTAAATGGCTTGAAGTCGATTGAGATAGACTCATTTATGCTTACGAATGTAACAAGTGACTTTTTCACCTTTGCTGTAAATGCTACTGTATATAATCCTTCCCTTATAACAGTGGATATAGAATCAATAGACTGGAATGTGACTTATAAAAGCAGTATTGTTGGCAATGTTCATGCAAGTAACGTCAGACTTAGTCCAGGAGAAAACGAAATTTATGCAACAGGAACATTACAGGTCTGGAATCTCTCCGATGGCCAAGAATTAGCATCTCGATATATCTCTGGAGAGAACATTACTGTTACTCTTTCAGGTTCTGTCATTCTCAAGGCGGGCGAAACCGAATTCGAAGTTAAATCCAATTTACAAATTCCTGTGAATCTGACAGGGCAGCCTGAAATTCAAGTTCATGTAAAAAGTATAAACATTTACGAAATAAATACAACATACATCAAAGTATTTGCCGTGTTTACATTAGTAAATCCATCAATTATTAATGGAAATATAACAGGACTGAAATTAGATGTTCTGTATGAGAATCAAGTGCTAGGTACAGTAAGTATCCCCAGCTTTTACATAACCCATGGTGAAAATGACATAGCTGTCGATACGACATTCACTCCAACAAATACAGCAGTTATAACAGAAATTGCTTCTCAGCTGCTTAATGGCAAAAACATAACTGTGACAGTACGAGGTTCTGAATCTGGAAATACATTATCAGTTCTATTACACGGATGGTATCAAGATGTTACTATCT
>Ga0164318_10006225_pt1 | contig 11568 bp, 9 predicted proteins | sample GuaBasSedimGuay9_FD_113734 | JGI IMG/M metagenome (GOLD analysis project Ga0164318, IMG submission 113734) | Subseafloor sediment microbial communities from Guaymas Basin, Gulf of California, Mexico - Guay9, Core 4571-4, 0-3 cm | ecosystem: Environmental > Aquatic > Marine > Hydrothermal vents >... | reverse complement strand
TTGGGTAAAAGGTTTAATGGCTTCGGCCATTGATATAGTGGCTTCCCGAAGAGGTTCTAGGGTAGTTCTGGTCAATGCGGCGTATACCTCTCAAACTTGTTCTAAAGGAAGGATGCTTTGGCAAACGTACTGGGGATAAGTTTCACTGTACCCAAGGGTGTGGGGCGGTTATGCAAGCGGATCAGAATGCAGCGGTCAATGTTCTAGCGAGATTACACGATAATGAGCTACATTGTTGGCTTCCATTTACAAAAGTGAAGCAAATTTTGCTTGAACGTTATCGCCGGTCGGATGAGACAGCCCATCCAGAACTCCAGTTGCAACTCATTTGATTTGATTTATCAACGGAGAGTGAATTATCTTGATTCTTTATTTAGTTACCTGTCTGATGATAGGTGAGTAGGTATGACTAAGAAAAAAGAAGCAGGCTATTGTTGCCACGCCCACTGCAGTTCTCCCTGACATCGGCTTATGTATTCTGTAGCTGAAGTGGGCAAGTTTGTGGTTCGTGTTTTTTCTGTTATTGGGACTTGGAAAAAATATCGCAAAAGGAGTGACTGTATGGGTACTTGTCAATGCTGTTGTCACCGGTGATTCTGTTCGATGTATGGCCTTGGCGATGATGTCTAAAGAGTGTTGTTTCGGCAATTAGCTTTGACTGCTCCTGCCTGAACGGTAAATCTTGCGGGCAGATGATTGCAAGCAAATGGACGCAAAAACGGTTTATTTTAACACAGAAATTTATCAAATCTATAGGAGAAACCATTTATGAAAAATGATTCCTACCCGCTCATGGCAGAACGGGCAGAACTCACCGACCAAAGCCCAGAAGAATTGGTGGCAGAAATTCTTCAACTAAAAAGTGAATTGGAAAAAAGCAAGGAGCGTCACGAAGATGCAGGAAAAGCGTTTCAAGCAGAAAAGGACAAGCTGAAAAACATCTTTGAGGCAATACAGGACGGCATCTACATTGTGAACTGGGAAGGTGACATTGAGTATGCCAATCCGGTGCTCGAAAAGCAATTCGGTCCCTACCAGGGTCGCAAGTGCTATGCCTACTTCCATGGCAGAAACGAAATCTGTCCCTGGTGCAAGAATGCGAATGTTCATGCCGGAAAAACCGTGCAATGGGAATGGACTTCTCCGTCAGGCAGGACCTTTGACTTGCTTGACACCCCCCTGAAAAATCTGGACGGCACCATATCGAAGCTTGAACTCTTCCGTGATATCAGCGACAGAAAAAAGACGGAGGCTGAACTGCAAAAGGCTCACGACACTCTGGAAGAGCGAGTTGAAGAACGGACGGTTGAACTGAAGCAAAGAGAGAGAGAACTCCGCGAGATGAATCAGGAGTTGCAACGTTTGGACAAACTCAAAGATGAGTTTCTGGCCAACACCTCCCACGAACTACGGACACCCATCAACGGTATTATTGGTATTGCAGAATCTCTGATAGAGGGTGCTACCGGTGAGTTAGATAAACGAACTAATGCTAATCTAGCTATGATTGCCACTAGTGGGAAACGTTTATCGTCTTTAGTTAATGATATTCTTGACTTTTCTAAGTTAAAACATCAGGGTATAGGTTTACAATTAAAACCGCTTGAATTACGTTCCATTATTGATATGGTGTTGGCTCTTAGTCAGCCATTGATAGCCCAGAAAGAGCTATATTTTGTCAATACAGTTGAATTTGATTTACCCGCTGTATTTGCAGATGAAAATCGCTTGCAACAGATTCTGCATAATTTGATTGGTAATGCAATTAAATTTACCGAACAAGGGCATATTACCATTTCAGCTCAAGCTATCAATGAACAGCAAGTACAAATCACTATTTCGGATAATGGTATTGGTATTCCAGCAGATAAATTAGACCGCATTTTCAAGTCTTTTGAACAAGCTGAAGGTTCTACATCTAGAGAATACGGAGGTACGGGCTTGGGTTTAGCCGTGACTAAACAATTAGTTCAACTACATGGTGGTGAGATTAGAGTTGAATCTACACCCAAAGTTGGCTCTAAATTTAGGTTTACATTACCTATTTCTGATGAATTGGTGTCTGAACATTCTTCTGTGATCACGTCCCCGTTATCCAAAGTGCAATCGGCCTCCAAGATTGAGGTAGACACATTACAACCGTCTTTAACCAAGAGCCAGACAATCACACCAAACGGTTTTAATATTTTAATTGTGGATGATGAATCGGTGAATTTACAGGTACTTTCCAATTACCTGTCCTTGCAAAACTATGGCATTATTCAAGCCTCCTCTGGTGAAGAGGCGTTAGCACTGATAGAAGAGGGCCTCAAACCCGACGCTATTTTATTGGATGTGATGATGCCGCGCATGACCGGTTATGAGGTGACTCAAAAACTGCGGAAAAAATGGCAAGCTGATCAATTGCCAATAGTGTTATTGACGGCGAAAAATCAAGTTGAGGACTTAGTGACGGGTTTCGGTGTGGGTGCGAATGATTATATCACCAAACCCTTTTCCAAAGATGAACTGATGGCTCGTATCCAAACGCATATTCGCATTTCTCAATTGAAAGCCGAAAGTTTGCAGTTAGAGATTGAAACAGAAGCCGCTAAAGTGGCAAGTCAAGCAAAAAGCGATTTTCTCTCCAACATGAGCCACGAATTGCGGACACCGCTCAATGGTATTTTGGGCTACGCCCAAATTCTCCGGCGGGGGAAGAATCTTGAAGAATCTCAAGTCAGTGGTCTGAATACCATTTATCAGAGTGGTAACCATCTGTTGACGCTTATCAACGATATCTTAGACTTGTCCAAAATTGAGGCGCGTAAATTAGAACTTTATCCAGACACCCTCCATTTTTCTAATTTTATAGAAAGCCTTTCAGGCATTATCCGCATGAGAGCCGAACAGAAAAATGTTTACTTTTCTTATGAAGCGGTGGGTGAGTTACCTACCGGCATCAAGGCAGATGAAAAACGGTTGCGGCAAGTCTTAATTAATCTACTGGGCAATGCCATTAAGTTTACAGATAAAGGCCAAGTCACGCTGCGCGTGTCAATCGCCAATGAAATGACTGACAATCAAGCACTCATCCGCTTTGAAGTAGAAGACAGTGGTGTCGGGATGACAGAAGAACAACTTGATAAGATATTCCTCCCATTTGAACAGGTAGGCGATACCAAACGTCGGGCCGCTGGTACCGGCTTAGGTTTAGCCATTAGCCGACAATTAGTCGAATTGATGGGCAGCGAAATCCTCGTTTCGAGCGAATTCGGTAAAGGCAGTCACTTTTGGTTTGAAATCGCATTGACAAAAGTTAATGTCAAAGAAGAAGCCATGCAAAAGACGCTGCAAGTCATTGGTTATCATGGAAAACGGCGAACCATTTTGATAGTTGATGACAACCCGCAAAACCTAAAAATTCTACTCAGTCTATTGAAATTACTGGATTTTAATGTCGTTGAAGCCAGTAATGGTCAAGAAAGCGTTGCGCTCGCTAAAGAAATTCAACCCGATATGATATTTATGGATTTGGTTATGCCAGTGATGACGGGTTTTGAGGCCGTTCAAATCTTACGGCAGATGCCAGAGTTCAAGAACACCCCAATCATTGCCAATTCCGCCAGTGTTTTTGAAGCGGCTCAAGAAAAAAGTCGGATAGCCGGGTGTAATGCCTTTCTACCCAAACCCGTCGAAGAGGAGAAACTCTCTAGCCTACTGGTTGAACATCTCAAACTGGAATGGATTTACAAAGAGATCGGGCTAGAAACATCAGAAGAAAGCCAGAAAGCCAAGTCTGCACCAATGATACCGCCACAGCAGGAAGAGTTAGAAGCTTTGCACAAGTTCGCGATGATGGGCAACATGCGACGAATTAAGGAACAGGCTTTGCTGCTTGATGCCGTCGAGCCGAAATATCGGCCGTTTGCCAACAAACTACAAGAACTCGCTAAAGGTTTTAAGAGAAAACAAATCTTGGCTTTAATTGAGGATTTCAAAAGGGACTAACAATGCATAATGGTGAATGACGAATGGTGAATAATCGATTTGTCCTTTGAAATGGAACCGACTTGGTTTTCAGATAAATCCCTTCAAATGGATTTTAAATCAAAGAGTTATCGGCATTTTTAACCCAAATCGTTTTCTTCAAAGCGATAAAAGTCATTTAAATCATTCACCATTCATCATTTTTGATTCAGACAACAGAGAAATAAAAATGAACACTGAAATATCGACTCAATCCCGTAATCAAGGATACACTCTCTTGATTGTGGATGACAACCCAACTAACTTAGGAGTCTTAAGCGATTATTTGGAGGAACAAGGCTTTGAAATTCTGTTAGCTGAGGATGGCTATGCAGGACTTGAAATCGCACAATTTGCCCAGCCTAATATGATCTTGCTGGATGTGATGATGCCGGGGATAGATGGTTTTGAAACCTGCCGTCGTTTGAAATCCGATGAAAAAACCCAAAACATCCCCGTGATTTTTATGACGGCGCTGGAAAGCACCAAAGATAAAGTTAACGGTTTTAAAGTAGGCGGTGTGGATTACATCACCAAGCCAGTACAGCAAGAAGAAGTCTTGGCGCGTATCAGCACCCATTTACGCATCCAAGCGTTAACCCAAGAATTAGTACAAAGCGAAAAAATGGCTTCGCTTGGGCGATTGGTTGCTGGCTTTGCCCATGAACTCAATACACCTCTCGGTGTTGCTATTGGCAGTGCCTCTATGTTACAAGAAGAATCTAAAAAAATCAATGGTTTAATGGAACAAGAAGAAGTTGATGTAGATGAATTGCTGTCGGCGTTAGACGTTATTAATAAAGGCTCCGATTTAACCTTATCCAACTTAGAACGAGCCGCCAACTTAGTTACCAGTTTCAAGCGCACCGCCGTGGATCAAACCTCTGAGGAAGTGCGCTCATTTCACCTCAAAGAAGTGATTAACGACACGATTAATACCTTGCATAGTCGCTTCAAACAAAGCGACATCTCAATTCAAGTGGATTGTCCCAATTTGTTAAAGGTAAAGAGTTTACCCGGTGCATTAGAACAAATTCTGACCAACTTGCTGATGAATAGCCTCATACACGGTTTTAATGAGGGGCAAAATGCAGGTGTTATTAAAATCAAAGTCCAACTTTTAAAAAAGCATTTACATTTAGAATATTCTGACAACGGCAAAGGTATTGCGGCAGAAAACTTGGAAAAAATATTTGAGCCCTTTTTTACCACCCACCGCGCTCATGGCGGCAGTGGGTTAGGGATGTATATTTGCTACAATCTCACTACTACCCAATTGCAAGGTACAATCAGTTGTGAAAGTACAGAAGGCTTTGGTGTTGTCTTTAAAATGGATTATCCTATTTCCTTGACAAGTACATAGCATCAGGGAAATCTTTAATAAAATGCCTTTTTCAACTTGAATAGAGATATTTCTCAAAAAGGGCAACTGGATTTCTCCAGCCCTAAATCTATTTAGGTAAAGGGCCAAGAGATTGCCCCTCTCACATCCAATGGTTTGTAGGGGCAATCCTTTGTCCCAACCATAAATGTTAATGTTTCAGGATGAATACAGACTTTCTAAAATAGAATAGAGAAAAATCATGTTAAGTTCTTATGATAAAGTGGTTTTGCAGAATTTTAGCAGCCATTATCCTAAACGCTGGGAAAAAGTCATTGTCATCACAATATGGTTATTACCCATCATGGTTCTGTTCACCTTATTTGATGCGGAACCAAAGGCCTTAAAATGGATCACAGAAGATTGGATGACAGGCTTGATTCGTGCATTGGAAAAAATTCAGGAAGAACCCTGGATACTGTTCAAGATTGCCTCGTTTCTCTTGTCTTTTTTGCCCCCGATCTATATGTATCGGGCACACTATCATGAACGTTTATTCCTCACACAGGTAGGTATGCGTTATCAATCTCCCTTACCTTTGTTTTTGCAGTGGATTAAGCCTGATTGGTTGATCAAGTGGTCACAAATTAAAATCGCTTATTTAAAGCCAGAGAAATTGGGACGTGGGCCACTTGCCATGACGTTGGTTATTGAAACCGCTTCACAGCGCCGACAAATCAAGCCTTGTGCTTGGGTTGATCCCAATGCGCCTGAAGATGTCCCATCCGTTTTTATATTGGCAAATGTTTACGCCGCTACAAACCAAGCATGTTTTGCCATTTTGTCCCGTGATGGCGTATTTCAACAAAATGAGCGTTACCGTTCAAATGGAACAAGTTGAACCCGTTTTACAACCCCAAGCTGCTGAGTTTGCATTAGAATCTAATCCACATAGCTTAGCCGCAATGGTTTTATTATTTACCTTTATAGGTTATGGTTTGCTTGACTTCTTGATTAATCAAGAAACTTATGCACAAAGAGCCTTGTATGAAATTTATCTAGGCGGCGGCGTTGTCATAGCCATCGTAGTAATGCTTTGGCTGCTTGCCGCGAAACTACCAAAGCTCGAAAGCATTATGATTGGTTGCTTTGTTGGCTGCGCCGTTGGCGCAGCCTTATATCCGGGATTGCTGCGAATCAACCAATTAACAGATACAACCTGCCTACAAACCTATCAATATGTCTTACAAAAAGATTATGCACTGAAACCGTTAAAGGATGAGACATTGCCAACGCTTTTTTTTAAAAGTGACTTAGATTCTTGGTCACATTTTGAGTTAAAATCCATCCATGATATTCAGTTACGCAAAGGCGGATTAGCCTTTTATCAGATCAACATGGCACCGATTTATGCCGATATGCGTCAATATTTTAAAAATGCCCGCAACTCTTGAAAAAGAGTGGCCTCATTGCGATTTTCGTTCCAAATTTTGCGTAGGCCTAATTTTCGTTCCAAATTTTGCGTAGGTTGGAATGCATGTTATTTTGCTTCGGTTGGAGTGCAAAATTTATTTTGCTTCTGCCTGATTGGAATGCATGTTATTTTGCTTCGGTTGGAGTGCAAAATTTATTTTGCTTCGGTTGGAGTGCAAAATTTATTTTGCTTCGGTTGGAGTGCAAAATTTATTTTGCTTCTGCCTGATTGGAATGCCTGTTATTTTGCGTAGGTTGGAGCGCCCAAACAAAATGCCTCAACCCTGAAAATGTGAATAGCCCTAGGTTTCCACCTAGGGAAAACAAGGAAAAATCATCATGTCAACCCACTCACCAGAATCACTGGTTTTATGTAAATCAAAAAAGCAACAAAGGCCATTCATCTTGACCTTGCTTGTTTTTCCGATACTCTTACTCTTCGCCTTATACATTGGCTTAGTAGATGATTGGCCTGCACTTTGGCAGAAAATTCAAGCAGATTTACTGCTATTTGTTTTAATAACGCTCTTGATTTTAATGATTCCATTGCTGCCAGTTTTGATGCTGTTTTATCAATATCAGCTTTTGAAGCGTGAAAAACTGATCCTAGATGCCGACGGCATTCGTTATCAATCACACTTACCGACATTCTTGCAAGGCCTCCTGCCGATGATCTCCTATCGTGACTGGTCTGCAAAATGGTCAGAAATCACAGCGATTTATCTTAAACCTTATCGAATTGCACGGGGGCCTTTCCTGCTTATACTGGGTTTTCATTTAGGCTTGCGCTATCACGAATTGTTTCCCTGTCAATGGGTGAATCCAGATGCAGATGACGGGCCTTTGATCAAGTTACCTCGTGAAGAACAGTGGTATTCCCCAACACCAGAGCAAGTCAAAACCGCTTTACAACGTTGCCCGGTTATCAAGTTTCTCACCGAGCGCGGTATTGAGCTAGAAATTGATCCAAAAGTTTCCTTGAAAACGCCATTCTATCAGTTTGATTCTAATCAGGAAATGACTCAAAAAACGTTGAAAATATTAGGGCTATTAGCCCTATTGCTTGGGGCAGGTGTGTTGTATTGGATGTTTTATTTTTAATTTTTGGGCAATCCACAGCGAAAGCCCAGATTGTAGAGGGGGCAACCACAAGGATTGCCTCTACCATAAGAGGGTGATATGTAGGGGCAATCCCTTGTGGTTGCCCTTAGTATATTATTAATAATTTGGGACTTGCTTTATTATTTTGGAGTTCAACATGATAACATTAGTGACTCAATATAGTTTTGCATACAAAGTTGCTCTAATATTTTCTTTTCTACCATTTCTTGCCTTTGCAGATAATCCCGATATTCAGGAGAAAAATTTATCCAAACAGCTGATTGTCGGTAGTGAATTGGACTATTTTCCCTTCGCCATGCAAAACAAAAAAGGTGAAGCTGATGGTTTTAGTGTCGAACTGTTCAAAGCCGTTGCTCAAGTTATGGGATTTGAAGTGAAATTTCGGGTTGGGCCTTGGAATGAAGTGCGTCGCGCATTAGAAAATGGGGAAATTGATGCTCTGCCTCTTGTCTCTTATTCCGAGGAGAGAGAAAAGGTTTTTGATTTCACCACACCACACACGGTTTCTTATGCCGCTATTTTTGTTCGCAAAGGAAAAGAGACGATTCATTCAGAAGAAGAATTGCAGGGTAAAAAAATAATTGTCATGCAGGGCGATGCTACCCATGATTACTTGGTTGAACAGCATATCACTCAGCATATACATTTAGTCAAAACGGTGACAGACGCGCTCCGTTTGCTTGCTTCAGGACAGGAAGATTTTGCCCTAGTGCCAAGGCTAGTTGGCCTCATAACTGCAAAGGAGTTGAACTTGACCAATCTCGAAATGACCGGCCCTAAGATTAATGTCTATGGTCGTGGCTATGGTTTCGCCGTCACAGAAGGTAATGCTGTATTGCATGCCCACTTAAATCAAGGTCTTAGCATTGTTAAAGCCTCTGGTCAATATGATGAAATTTATGACAAGTGGTTTGGCATTGTGGATCCAAGAGGCATTTCTATGGAAACAATCTATCAATATGCCGCCATTGTTTTGAGCGTTTTTTTAGTTATTTTGAGTGTCGCCTTTTTATGGTCATGGAGTCTTAGGCGAGAGATCAAACAACGTAAACTGGCAAAAGAGAGTTTACAAGAAACGAACCATGAGTTGCAAAAAGCCAAATAAAAAGCTGAAACCGCTAATCAAGCTAAAAGCACTTTCCTCGCCAATATGAGCCACGAACTTCGCACCCCACTCCATGCGATTCTTGGTTTTACTGATTTGATAAAACGTGATTCGACAACAAGCCCCAGTCAATTAGAAAACCTAGACATTATTAGTCATAGTGGTGAGCATTTGTTAGCTTTGATTAATGATGTGTTAGAAATGTCTAAAATTGAGGCGGGACAGGTTACCTTTAATGAAGAAAGTGTTGATCTTCATCAACTTCTTAAGGATATTGCAGAAATGATGCGTATTCGGGCGAAGCATAAAGGGCTTCAGTTTATTTTAGAACATGAACCGACACTTGAACATTTCATTACGACTGATGCCGGTAAATTGCGTCAAATCTTAATTAACTTTATTGGTAATGCCATTAAGTTTACTGAAGACGGTGGTGTAAGCTTAGTGCGATCCGTTCTGTAACAAGTGCTAAAACGCACGTAATACAGGCTTAAAAGGTTTATTATACCTATTTATGATAACTCAGAGAATTGTGGGAATAATCCGCAAGGATGAGCTTTCCTTAGACAACCTATAGTCTATGGCCAATACCCTTATTGGGATGAATTGTTAAACTTCTGGTAAAGCAGGGTGTAATGCGACAACAATAGGATTAGCCTTATTAGTGGTTGCTAGGTAATTGGATATGATAACGAGAGAAACTATTGATATAATAAAACGTCGTCACACTAAGCAGGAACAAGCTAAGTAGTAACCTGTGTTTGACAAGAAAGCACATATCATGATGAGCTGATGATATGATAGGGGCTGGGTTCGCAAGAATCATTGTCACGGTGTAGAAATAGTATCTAAGTCCAAATATAGCCAATCTCTGGGAACGGGGTAATTATTCCAATCTTACTCAAGAAGGTATGGAGTTGAGTGTAACAAACTTTAATGGATTTGAATAATAAGATTGTGTAAGAAGCTAATGGCCGAATGTAATGTTTGGTATACGCTGACGTACACATTGTCAACTAAGAGTAATAATATTAACTAAATAATTCAGTACCTGAAATGAATATAGATAGCATATATCCAAGTTTATTTTGGAATAGCAATGAAGTCAAAGATGTAGAATGGCGAGACATCAATTGGATGTTAGTCAGGAAACATACGCGACGTTTAGAAAATAGTATTGCAAAGGCTGTAGAATATCATGATTTTGAACAAGTTAGAAAATTACGCAGAATATGGAATTCAAGTAAATTAGTCAAATTGTTAGCTGTTAGGAAAGTTACCCAAGATAATAGGGGTAGAAAAACAGCCGGTGTCGATGGAATAGTAGTCAAGGATGGAAAGCAGCGATTAGCGTTAGCTGACAAGTTGGAATTAGATGGTAAAACATTACCATTGAAGAGAATACACATACCTAAAGCTAATGGGAAAACCAGGGCACTAGGAATCCCAGTTATTGAGGATAGGGCCAAACAAGAGTTATGCAAAGGTAGTATTCAACCAATTTACGAAGTTATGGCTGAACCCAATGTATATGGGTTTAGACCAGCCCGCAGTACGCATGATGCCATTGAAGCAATATTCAGTAGTATAAAAGGGAAACCTAAATATGTGTTAGAGGGTGATTTAACGGCATTTTTTGACAACATTAAACCAGAAGCAATTTTGGAAAGTGAAGTCATACAAATGACGGATAAGAAAACCCAAAAACAGATACAAGCTTGGATAGAGGCTGGGGCAATCGACAAAGGAACGTTCAACAAAACAGAAAAAGGAACTCCGCAAGGTGGAGTTATATCCCCTTTACTAGCCAACATAGCCTTTATGGGGCTAGAAACAATGTTGAAAGAGTGGGCAAAAACATGGCCAGGCGGTAAAAGAAACAACATGGATAGTTTGAACGTGATAATATACGCTGACGATTTTGTCGTATTGCATAAAGAAGAGAAGATAATTAAAGAAGCCAAAGAAAGAATAGCCAAGTGGTGTAAAGATAAAGTGGGAGTCGAGCTAAATGATGCTAAGACGCACATATCACATACATCTACAGGTTTTGACTTTCTATGTTTCAATATCAGGCAGTACCCAGTAACAACCAACAAGCAAGGCTTCAAAACCCTGATAAAACCCAGTAAGAATAGTATTAAGAAACATACAGATACTATACACGATGTACTCAAGAGAAATAAATCAGCGAAACAAGAAGCAGTCATAAGTAAGCTAAATCCAATCATCACAGGATGGGCAAACTACTTTAGCCACGTCGTATCCAAAGAGATATACAAAAAAGTAGACCACATTATGTGGGAAAAAATATGGAGATGGGTTTGCAGAAGACACAACAGTGCGACCCGTTTCATGCAAAGTACATTAAAATGTGCGTAACATGAGCCCAATTTGGCAGTTTTAAAGCCTATTGTGATAATTCAAAGATTGTGAGATTAAAGCTATCTCAAGATGACCTAAAGTCTACGTCAATTCCCTTATTGGTTTCACTGATAAGAAACGGGTAAAGCAGGGAATAATGTGTTGTTTAATGAAT
>Ga0164318_10006224_pt1 | contig 11568 bp, 14 predicted proteins | sample GuaBasSedimGuay9_FD_113734 | JGI IMG/M metagenome (GOLD analysis project Ga0164318, IMG submission 113734) | Subseafloor sediment microbial communities from Guaymas Basin, Gulf of California, Mexico - Guay9, Core 4571-4, 0-3 cm | ecosystem: Environmental > Aquatic > Marine > Hydrothermal vents... | reverse complement strand
GGATGGCCACCACCTGTCCCCCGCGCAGGAACACCCGGGTCACGCGGGGCAGGATGCTGGTCGTCACCTCGTAATTGATGGTCTGCGCCCAGCGGGCTACCTCTTCGGCTGTGATTTTCGCTTCTCCCTGCTGCCCGAAGACCACTACCTCGTCGTCCTGATGCACCTCCGGGATGTCGCTCACGTCCACCACGAACTGGTCCATGCACACCCGGCCGACGATGGGCGCACGCTGGCCGTGGATGAGCACCTGGCCTTTATTGGAGAGGATGCGGTGATAGCCGTCGCCGTAGCCTACCGGCACCAGAGCGACGGGAGTCGGGCGGGTGGTAGTGTAGGTGCAGCCGTAGCTGATGCTAGAGCCGGGCGGCAGGGTGCGCACGCGGGCCACCCGGCTTTTGAGGGTCATCGCCGGGCGCAGGGGAACGGCCGGTGCTACCTCGCTTGAGGGATGGAGGCCGTACAGGGCAATGCCGCAGCGCACCATGTCCAGGGCCATCTCCGGCAGGTCTAGCGTGGTGGCACTGTTGGCCACGTGCTTCAGCGGGAAAGAGAAACCCACCTCTTCCAGTTGGGCGACCACGTCCATGTACGTCCCGAACTGACGGCGGGTATAGGTCTTGTCCGCTGCGTCGGCGATGGCGAAGTGAGTGTACAGTCCTTCCAGGCGTAGTCCCGGCAGGCGGCTGATCGCTCGCACGAAGTCCACCACCTCGCCGGGCAGCAATCCGAAGCGGCCCATGCCGGTGTCCACTTTGACGTGGATGGGCACCGTTTTGCCCGACTCTCCGGCGGCGGACGAGAGGGCCGTGGCTTGCTCCCAAGTGTTCACCGTGGGGGTGAGATGCCAATGGACGATATGTCTGGCCTCGGCGGGTAGGGTGTAGCCCATGATGAGGATAGGCGCGGTGAGCCCCGCCTGGCGCAGTTCCACTCCCTCCGGCGTGCGAGCTACAGCCAGACGGGTGGCCCCGCCCTCCAGCGCCGCCCGGGCCACCGGCACCGCGCCGTGGCCGTAAGCATTGGCCTTGACGGTGACCATCAACTCGGCGCGGCCTCCGGCGCGAGCTTTGAGTGCCGCTGCGTTGTGAGCGATGGCGTCCAGGTCAATCTCTGCCCAGGTGATGGTGTCGTTTAGCAGCACGGTTTCCCCTTTCTGTTTTGGGTCTTGATTGCTTCCCAGTCTCGTGGTAGAATGGAATTGCAGCGAGGAAGTACAAACCGGGAGGAGTGACATGATCACAAGCTGGACATTGCTATTCAACTTGATACTCGCGCTGATCCTGGTCTCCGTCATGACGATTCTGGCCGCCCGTGCGGACCAAAGAGCGTGGAGCAAGCACGGCTGCAACCTCGCATGGCGGAGGCTTCAGCAAAAGATCGTCTTGGGAAAGGCTCATTGTAGATAAAAGAGCCCACGGCGCTCTGTCGTGAGCTCCCTCCTATGTTTCCCCCGTCTGTTGCCCCCATCGCCTGAGGAGGAGAAGGGAGGGGGGAATCCTCTCTTGTCCTCTACTCCTGATCCCGGCCTCTCTGCACTGAAATGACGATGTGTTTATCGTCGGGCACGCGGATGGTCACTCGTTGCCCTGCTTTCAGGCCTACTCTGGCCGCAATCTCCTCGCCGAAAACGATGCCCAACTGCTCTGCCGGCCAAGATACTACCTCCCGCTCGGTTTCGTACCCATCGCCGTTAAGCTGATCGAGGTACCACCACCAGTGTGAGCGGGGAGGTCTTTCCTTCAGCGTCTCCCGCCACTGGGGGTAATTGGCAATGATTTGCAACACGACATGGCGTTTGGCATGCAGGATAAAATCGAGTTCCTTGATTTTGTCAATATAAGGTGCTAGCTCCTCGCTATCAGGATGGGCTTGCAATTCCTCTTCGAGGCAGTCCCTGGCATATAGAAGACTGTCCAATTCGTCAGAGAAAGCATCGTCAATGTCGTCCGGAGACGTTACGGTCCAGGGGATGATCCGCCGTACCCCGAAGTCGTAATTCTCGAATTCGATGTGAAAATCCCTTACACCCGTATCCATCGTTTCGCCTTTTTGGGCCGATAAACAGGCTTGGAACACAAAAGCCTTTCCTGGATATATTTTACCCCACTTTTCCGCCAAAAACAAGTTTTGAGGCCACCGTTGCGGCCTGGTTTCCAGGCTACAAAGAGTTCAATGCGGGGATGCCAGAACCCTATCCTCCACCTCCTGGTGTGCCGATCTCGATACTTGACGATGTACGTCCTTTTGCCCCGCAGGACGTTGAGAATGTCCTCCATCGAGATGCCCCGCTCGGCCAGCTTAGCCTCGAAATCCTTACCATAGCGACCCTCGCTGAGCTCGCGGATGACCCTGGCCCTGAGCCGGGCGATGGTCTGCGGCTGCCAATCCTCCAACTCGTCCCAATCGTGTAGTTCAAATGGGTTGTCCACTTTGCACCGTATAATTATCCGCCCAGGTATGCGCGGCGCACGTCGGGATTGGCCATCAACTCCTCAGACGTGCCCTCCAGCACGATGTTGCCGGTCTCCAGCACGTATCCCCGGCTGGCCAGCTTGAGCGCCATACGTGCGTTCTGCTCCACCAGCAGGACGGTGGTGCCCTGCCGGTTGATCTCCCGCAAAACCTCGAAAATGTCACGCACCAGGATGGGAGCCAGGCCCATCGAGGGTTCGTCCAGCAGCATGAGCCGGCTTCTGGTCATCAACGCGCGCCCCACGGCCAGCATCTGCTGTTCGCCACCGCTCAGGGTATCGCCGAGCTGGCTTTTGCGCTCCTCCAGGCGAGGGAAAATCTCGTACACCCGCTGGAAGTCTTTGCGGATTTCCTCTTTGTCAGTCCGCGCGTAGGCTGCCAGCCGCAGGTTTTCCTCGACGGTGAGGTTGCCGAAGATGCGCCGGCCCTCAGGTACGTGGGAGATGCCCATCTCCACGATTTTGTGCGCCGGGTGCTGAAGTAAATCCTGGCCATCATAGATGATGTCCCCTCCGGCGGGGGGAATCAGACCGGAGATAGTCATCAGTGTAGTGGTTTTGCCCGCCCCGTTCGCCCCGATCAGGGTAACGATCTCGCCCTCATTCACCTCGAAAGAGATACCGTGCACGGCCTCGATGTTGCCGTACTTCACACGCAGATCTTTCACGGAAAGCAGCATCAGATGCCCTCCTCCCCCAGATATGCCTTCAGCACGCGGGGATTGCTTTGAATCTCATCAGGCGTGCCCTCGGCGATGGTCTCCCCAAAGTCAATGACTTTGATGCGCTCGCAGATGCCCATGATCACCCGCATCTGGTGTTCGATGATCCAGATAGTCAGATCGAACTCCTGTCGAATCCATTGGATGAGCTTCAGCAGCGCGTCAATCTCGCCGGGGTTCATGCCCGCTGCCGGCTCGTCCAAAAGGAGAAGCTGGGGCTTGGTGGCCAGCGCGCGCACGATCTCTACTTCTCGCTGTTGGCCGTAGGGCAGGTTGGTCACTATCTCATCAGCTAGGTGGCGCAGGTTGAACACTTCGAGCAATTCCAAGGACCGTTTCTTAATCTCCTTTTCCTCGTCCTGATAGCGACGAGTGCGCAGAATCGAATCCATCACTCCGTATTTGATCTGCGCGAACTGGGCGATACGGATATTGTCCAACACGCTGAGATTGTTCCACAGGCGGATGGTCTGGAAGGTGCGGCCAATACCTTTGCCGGTGATCTGGTGGGGGCGCAGACCGACCAGATTGTCGCCGTTGAGTCGCACATCGCCCTGAGATGGGCGATAGGCCCCGGTGATCAGATTGAAGATGGTCGTCTTGCCCGCGCCGTTAGGCCCAATCAGGCCGATGAGCTCCCCTTTCTCCAGATTGAGATTGAAATCGTGGACGGCTCTCAGGCCGCCGAAGAAGTGGGTTAGGTGATTAATCTGCAGCAGGGGCATAACCCTTGACCTCCTTTGCCGACCGGCGAAGTCCGAGCCGTTCTAGCGAGATGAAATCGGTTATTTCCTTGCCGCCCATGATTCCTTCGCGGCGGAACATCATCAGCAGAATGAGCATCAGCCAGATGAGCACTTTCTTCCAGACCTCCAGAGGTCGTAGCGCTTCCATAGCGACGGTTAAGATACTAGCGCTCAATACCGAGCCGGTAAGCGAGCCCATCCCGCCCAGGTAAACCATCACCAGCGATTCGGTGGACTTGAAAATGGTGAATGTGCTGGGGTTGATGTAACCCACGACGTGCCCGAAGAGTCCGCCGGCAACCCCGGCGAAGAAAGAGGAGATAGTGAAAGCCAGAACTTTGGTGTGTCTGGTGTTCACACTCATCAGTTCGGCAGCGATCTCGTCCTCGCGGATGGCGACCACGCCCTTGCCTTTGGTGGAGGAGACGAAGTTATAGATCACCGCCAGAGTTATCAGCACGCCGATGAACGTCCAGATGAGCAGCCAGGGGATGTTTATGACACTGGCCATGGTCTTGAGCACTCCTTTCATGCCCATGAACCCGCGTGGCCCACCGATGAACTCTATGTTTTCGATGGCGCTTTTGATGATAAAATTCACCGAGATGGTGACGATGGCCAGATAGTCGCCTCGCGTTTTGAATGAGGGGAAAGCTACTAACAATCCTATTATCGCTGCCGCAATCCCACCCACTATTAAAATCAGGGGAAACAGGATGATAGACCACCCTGCGCTCAGCGCTGGCGCGCCGAAAACGTCATCCTGAGTAAACAGCCATACCGTTAGGAGAGAGGATACGTAGGCGCCAACGGCCATGAAGCCGGCGTGTCCGCAGGAGAACTCCCCCATGTAACCGTTGATCAAATTCAGGCTGGTGGTCATGATAATATTTACCCCGATGTACATCACCACCAGCAGGCGGTACCCCACCAGGCTACCCCAGATCCATAGGCTGAGGAATAGAGTGACCGTATGTATGAGCCCGGTCAGCCACTCTGGTAACGCGGATACAAGCCAACGGATGGGCTTAGCCAGTACCCCAGCCACGATCAGCGTCGGCAGACCGTAGATCACCACATCGTACACCAGGGCCAGGACGACGTAATGTAGCAAGGAAGGGATGGACAGCAGAAATCCCACGAGCCCACTGTCCAGATTCAGGCGGCTGAATGAGGCTGTGACCCCGAAGAAAGCTGGCGCCCCGCCCAGACCGATAAGCAGGCCAAACATCCGGCCGGCTGCGATTTCTACGCTGGTCGCTGCCAGGAATCCGAGAAGATAAGCTAAGAGTGGAATGTGTCCTAGAAGCTCTTTTATTCTACGTAGCAATTGTGCCATGATCCCAATCCTTCCTATACCTTCTGCCGGCGAGCCACGCCGAATATTCCGGTGGGCCGGACGACGAGGATGATGAGCAGCAGGGCATAGGCTACCAGGTCACGATAGGTGGAGGAGAGGAATGATAGCGCTGGGAATTGCCCCAGGGCCACTACGAATATCTGGACGAAGCCCAGGATGAATCCTCCCACCATCGCTCCCCGGATGTCGCCGATGCCCCCTACCACGGCGGCGATGAAGGCCTGCCATCCCACCAGCAGACCCATGTACGGCTCAATGACCGGATATTGGGTGGCGTACATCACCCCCGCTGCCGCCGCCAGGGAGGATCCCAGGATGAAGGTAAGAGAGATGATTCTGTCTATAGGGACTCCCATCAGAGGCACGGCGAACTTATCGTAGGAAATAGCCCGCATGGCCATGCCCGCTTTGGTGCGGCGCACGATTACCTGCAAAATAATCATCAGCAGGATTGAGATGACGATGATCAGCACCTTGAGCCAGGTGAAACTCAAGTTTTCGCCCAGGATGCTGATCTCCACCGGCTGCTTCCACGTCTCTGGCAACAGGGGTGGCAGGTTACGCCGGCTGGCCCCCAGAGCACCCAGCGAGACGTGTTCCAGTAGCAGGCCCACACCCAGGGCGGTGACCACGACCGAAAGGCGGGGGGCTGTGCGCAATGGTCTATAAGCCACTCGCTCGATGCCTACGCCCAGCATGGCAGTGAAAATCATGGAGAACAGCAAAGTGAGGATAAATCCCCAGGGCCACCCCACCCCCTGTCCGACCAGGAAAGTGGCTACGAAGTAGCCGACGAAAGCCCCGACCATGAAGATGTCGCCGTGGGCGAAGTTGATGAGCAGAAGAACGCCGTACACCAGCGTGTAGCCCAGGGCAATCAGTGCGTAGATGCTACCCAACTGAACGGCGTTCAGTAATTGTTGGAAGAAAAAGGCCAATGTCACTTAACCTACCTCCTCGTAGAATCGGACTGTGCGTTACAGTGTTGCCAGACCTCCGAGGTTTCTCGAGAAACCTCGGAGGTCTCTACGGCCACTATTAGGGGCCAGGGATTCCCTGGCCCCTGGCAACACTTGACCCGCTGCGGGCTATTTCGTGCCCTACGGGCAGGCCGACTTGTAGAACTCGAACTCGCCAGCGTCGCTGATCTTGACGATGACCGCGCACTTGATGGGGTCTCCATCTTCGGTGAAGGTCATCTTGCCGGTGATGCCATCGAAGTCCTTGATCTTGGCCAAAGCGTCGCGGACGCACTTGCGGTCGGCTTTCAGGTCGCCGGTCAGCTTGCCGCAGTCCTGGATGGCCTGGAAAGCGATGTACATCACGTCGTAGGTCAGCGCGGCGACATCGTCGGGCACGTAGCCGTATTTCTCGTTGTATTTGTCAATGAACTCCTTGGTCGCGCCCGTAGCGCCGGCGGCGGCGTAGTGGGTGCTGAAGAAGGACCCCTTGCAAGGATCGCCGCACAGCTTCATCAGTTCCGCCGAACCCCAGCTATCGGAGCCCAGGATGGGGATAGTGATGCCCAGCTCGCGGGCCTGTTTGACGATGAGCGGCACCTCGTCGTAATATTGCGGGGTGAAGAGGACATCCGGTTCAGCGGCCTTGATCTTGGTGAGCTGGGCGCTGAAGTCCTTGTCCTTGGTGGTGAAGGTCTCAAAAGCTACCACCTCGCCGTCCAGGGCCTCGAAAGCCTTCTTGAATTCCTCAGCCAGTCCCTTGGGGTAGTCGCTGGCTACATCGTAGAGTACGGCGGCCTTCTTGGCCCCCAGCTCCTCCATGGCGAACTTGGCATCCACCGGCCCCTGGAAGGGGTCGAGGAAACAGCCACGGAAGACCCAGGGCCGGTCCTTGGTGGTGCGTGGGTTAGTGGACCAGGGGCTGATCATTGGGCACTCGTTGTCATTTGCCACCTGACCGGCGGGGATGGCCTGCTTGCTGGCCTGCGCGCCGACCATGATCAACACGTTATCCTGGGTGATCAACTTGGTGGCGGCAGCGGTCGAGCCTTCGGCTGTGGATTCGTTGTCCTCGACGATGAATTTCACCTTGTACTTCTTGCCGCCGACCTCCAGCCCGCCAGCACTGTTGATCTCTTCCGTGGCGATTTCGGCGGCGTACTTGGAGCCCTCGCCTACTTTGGGGATGTCTCCGGTCATTGGTGCGTTGATGCCGATCAGAATCTCCGTGGGGCCCCCGGCGGTCGGGCAGGCAGTCAACACCAGGCTGGCTACGGTCAGCACCACGATCAGGGGCAAAGTTTTCTTGAACATGTGCTCCTCCTTTGGTTCACTTGTGTTGCGAATAACGCAACAATGCCACTGTGAAGAATAGATAGAGTTGCTCGCCTGTTCACCTCCTTTCCCCTTCTCCTGGGCAAGCTCTGTTCGCTTGCCATACGTATAAAGCAAATCGGGTAACGTTAGTAGGCAGTCAGTGCGGAAGCAACTAAAATGGCGGCGTCTGGGGGAAGAACGTTGCTGTCGTATTGAAGAATGATGGAGGAGAAAATTGACATCACCATTGATGACCAAGCTCACTTTTCTTGAGGGAAAAACTGCATCAACCTGAGGATAGGTTGCCAATTCCGGCGTATAGTTGGCGGGTATTATATAGTATGAAGCGCGATTTGTCAACAGCAAGTCGGGCGCGCACGTATGTTTATGCTGAGGTTGCCTCCACAGCGACCGGCAATGTGAAGTGAAAGGTGCTGCCTTGTCCAGATTCACTCTCCGCCCAGATGTGCCCGCCGTGCAGTTCCACCGCCCGCTTGCAGAAAATTAACCCCAGGCCGGTGCCCCGCCTGCGCCGGGCTGTCTGGTAGAAACGGTCGAATATCCGCTCTAGTTCCTCTGCGGCAATGCTCTCCCCCGTGTCATATACGCTCACCTGCACCATAGCCGGCGACCCATGCTGGGTTGTGGCGGCCACGCGCACCTGACCGCCGGCAGGGATGGCTTTGATGGCGCTCAAGAGGAGGTTGCTCAGCACGCGCACGATCACCTCTCCGTCTACGTCCAGTGGCGGCAGGTCTGGCGGAATGTCGAAAGCCAGAGACACACCGTTCTGTATAGCGAAAGGACGCACCTGCTCCGCGCTGTGGGCCAACAGTTCGGCCAGGTCAGCAGGTCGCCGGTTCAATGCCAGCCGTCCGTCCTCCAGTTTGTAAACGTCCAGCACGGAATTGATCATCAACATCAACTCGCGGCTGGACTGGCTGGCCATGCCCATGAACTCGGCGAACTCCGGGGCCTGCGGGGTGAGCAGTCCCCGGTCCACCAGGTCGAAGAAGCTAACGATCTCGTGTAGCAGATTGAGCATGTCGTGAGACATCATGCTGGTCAATTCCTGGCGTGCTCGCTCCAGTTCCACTAAGCGTGTACCGGCTGCTTCCGGGTATTCAGTTATGGTCTTATCGGGTCTTTTCATCTTTTCCCCTCTCGTCTCGGACTGTTACGTACATTGTACAACAAAAGAAGCGTCAGAGCAAGAGGAGGACGTTTGCCAATTTTCATCGAGTGATGTACAATGCTGGCCCAGACGATTATTTGTTCGGACGCGGAGATTTTTTATGAAGAAAAACATCGTGGCTCGAATCAGGGCAGTGGCGGGGGAGGGGGAGAGGTTGCCCTGTGTTACCGCACACCAGATCGCCGTCTCGTTGGAAGTCAGCCCGGCGGAGGTGGGGGCGGCGGCCAATGAATTGGGTGTGCGCATCTGGGCCTGTCAGATGGGGCTGTTCGGATATGGGAAGAAGCCGTTGCCGGAATACAAGCTGGTGCGTCCGGCGGAATCCGTGCCCGACGATCTGGCAGCCGATCTGCGCGGCGCGTTGGTCAACGGGCGGTTGCCCTGCGTGGCAGCCTGGGCCATCGCCGACCGGCACAAGCTGTCGTATCTGGAAGTGGCCAACGCCATCGAGTCCCTGAAGCTGAGGGTGAGTCCCTGTCAGTTGGGGTGCTTTTGATGGGAACAAAGTGCGTCGCCCTTGCAGGATAGGGGTACGGTATAGCGTGAAGAGCGAACACGTTCACACTACCGCGTCACCCACCATCGGGTTACTGTCCCGCATCCTGCTCGTTGGCGCAGTAGTGTTTCACCTGACTATCCTGGTCTCCTGGCGGCATGGATTCCTCAACCCGCTCTTTTTCGACGCCACGATTACCCACGGCACGCGAGGGTGGGATTTCTTCGCCCTCTACCAGGCGGGCCACAACTTTCTACAAGGTGACAGTGTTTACCAGAGCGACGGCGATAAGATTGACGTGGTCGTCCCCCACTACACGCCCTTTCGCTACCTGCCGGTATCCGCGTACACCGTGGGCGTGGCCCTGAACCTGCTTTCCCCGTGGAATGCCTTCCGCCTGTGGGTGGCTTTCACCGAAGCGCTGCTCCTGTTCTGCGTCTACCTCACCTGGAAACTCGTCCCCGACCGCGACCACTTCACCCGGCTGGCGGCGATGTGGCTGTGTTTTACCCCGTTCTACCTGGAGCTGTACATGGGCCAGTTCTCGATGGTCCAGGCCGCGCTGCTCTTCACCATGATGTTCGTTTACCTGCGACGCGGAAGGCCCTGTGCCACGTTCGACGCCCTGTGGATCGGCAGCGTGCTGTGGAAACAGAACACCGGCCTGTTCTTGCCCTTGATGCTCCGTCTGCGCCGCTTCCGGGCTCTGGCCTGTCTGGTCAGCCTGGTCGCGCTCACGGCGATTCCCTACTTCGCCTTTTTCCCTGCGGGGATAGTCGCTTTTCTGGGCAACTTCCGAGCGGCGGCAAACACTTATCAAATGGGAAACCTGGGGTGGTTGCAACTGATCTTCGAGGTGCTGGCCATGGTGGCTCCCGGCTGGACGCCGGAGCGCGTGGTACTCGTCCAGCGGGCATTTATCCTGTTCTTCATCGCTCTCTCTTTGGCTTTGACCTTTCTGGATCGGGACCCGGACGTGATCACGCACCTGAGCCTGTGGATGACGACGTACTTTCTGGTTTTCCATCAGATTTGGGAGCACCACTACGTCATGCTGTTGCCGGTGCTGGTCATCCTCTACGCCCGCACGCGCTCCTGGCTGATCCTGGCCCTGTACGCTCTCATTGCTTTCTTCACGCCGTTCTTTTTCCTGGGATGGTCCGGGCCGGTGGCGGCCGGCCTGATGCTGCCCTGGACGCCGGTCCGCCCGGCGTGGACGGGACTGTTTTACCACGCCTCCAAGCCGCTCCCCACCCTACTCCTCTACGGCTACCTGATGCAGCGTATCGTGCGCCGGGTGCGATGTTGCAAAATCCCCTCAATAGATGTATAATCTTTAATGGTGAGTGCGTCGAAACAGTTGATGCGTCGTTGCCAGCTTAAGTGACCGAAGTGAGGTGAGATAGATGCCGAAAGTCCTGGCTGAAAAGGTAGAGATATATTTGCCTTTGGACCAACTTGTCGCCGTCGTGCGGCAACTACCCTCCGAAGAGAAGAAAATTCTGCGCAGAGAGCTGATTGATGAAAGCTGGAGTCAGCGGCTGGATGCGTTGCTCCAGCGAATTTGGGCGCGCGTGGAGGCACATCCCATTGAGGAAGCCGAAGTAAACGCCGAAGTAGAAAAGGCGAGAGCGGCTCGATATGCTCGACGTGGTTATTGACACCAATCTGTTCGTGCGGGCGTTGCTGCGTGGGCCGATCACGCTGCCCCTCATCGAAGCATGGCGTGCACGACGCTTTCGGCTTATCACCTCTGAGGAGTTGATAGCCGAGCTGGTAGATGTGGTGGGGCGTTCCCGCCTAAGAGAGTACTTCTCCAAAGAGGACGTCAGGGAATTGCTTGACCTCATAGCTGAGCAGGGGACAATGGTATCTCCTGAGGAGCACGTCACACTGTGCCGTGATCCCAAAGACAGCGTTTTCTTGGACGTTGCTATCGTAGGCGGTGCCCAATACCTCGTGACCGGCGACGATGATTTGAAAGGCGATGAAGCCCTGAAGACGACGATGCGTGAGAAATATGGCGTTGAGATCGTTGGTGTTGGGAAGTTTCTCGCCTTGCTGGAATCGCAATAGTTCTTCCCGCAAACACACAAAGTGCAAGCCCCCCGGCTCACCACCGAGGGGCTTGCTGCTATCCGCCATCAGCCCTCGGCTATCTGCCATCTGCTACCTACTCGCTTACCACTATCACCTGGGGGCGGGCCACCGGGATCGCGTTCGGGATGAGTTGCATCGTGTTTGGCATCAGAGAGAGGGTATGGTATAATAGATTTGCGTTGACGTAGTGATGAAACAG
>Ga0164318_10006223_pt1 | contig 11569 bp, 12 predicted proteins | sample GuaBasSedimGuay9_FD_113734 | JGI IMG/M metagenome (GOLD analysis project Ga0164318, IMG submission 113734) | Subseafloor sediment microbial communities from Guaymas Basin, Gulf of California, Mexico - Guay9, Core 4571-4, 0-3 cm | ecosystem: Environmental > Aquatic > Marine > Hydrothermal vents... | reverse complement strand
TACGTACAGTAAATTATCTCAAAGAGATCAAAGCCGATAAAGAGTTGAAAGTAGTCTCTTTGTCTTCATTGTTAAAGAATAACAGTGAAGTAAAAGTAGATGATATTGTAGATAAAAAAATGTTCAAACCTCTCAATCAGGAACGTATGTTTGAAATGATCACTACTATGTATGAGTTGAAGTCTGTACCTGTGCCGGAAGAAGATGAGGGATCTGAAAAAACCAGGATATACAGATCGACAATACTGGAGACCAATGGTATAACACAGAGTAGCTTTGGTATATTTTCCGGGAAAAAACTACTCATTGTAGAAGACAATATTATCAATCAAAAAGTATTAATGAACATTTTAAATCTTTCAGATATGAATATTTCTGTTGCCAATAATGGTGCAGAAGCAGTTAGGATGATCCAAAAATTAAAAGGGAAAGAGCAGCAGTTCGACCTTGTACTCATGGATATAAATATGCCGGTAATGGATGGATATACAGCTACAAAAGTGATCCGTGAAGAGCATGCATTTGACGGACTTCCTGTGGTTGCATTTACTGCATTGGTGCTTGACAGTGAAATTGAAAAGATGTTCAATTCAGGTGTCAACGCATTTTTGTCAAAACCACTGAATATAGGTAAACTTTACACTGTCATGTCAATGTTTATGCTTGATATGCCAAATAAATATAAAGCAGTTGATATTAAAACAGTCAACAGTCATACACTTCCAGGCTTGGATGTTGCCGTGGGGATAAGACATTCAAATAATAGTGAAGCACTGTATATGGAAATACTCAATGAGTTCGTTGAAGCTTATGGAAGCAGTGATAATGTATTTGCAACTTTGGTTTCTGAACATCGCTATGAACAACTCAAAATGTTATGTCTGGATATGAAAGGGTTAAGTGGTACCATAGGTGCAAAGGATATGAATAAAAAAATAGAAGAAGTGCAAAAAATGCTTCTATACAATAAACATGATCTTTTACCTGATTATGTTTATTTTTACCAAAAAGAGCTGGAAAAACTTGTGCAAAGCATAGACCTGTATCTTCAAAGACAGTAAAATCTTTTAAATCACATCAGCAGAGAGGATTATCGTATCTCTGCAATGAAAGCATCTTTTTGTACTTTTTGTCTGACTTTTGACAGTACCTCTGCAGCATTCTGTCTTGTTTTGTATGGACCTATGAGAAGTTTGTTGATGGTTTTGCCATTTTTAGGAAATCTTATGATCTTATACTGGTAACCGTTACGTGTAATGGTATTGAGCAGTCCTCTTTTGGGATTTCCGATAAATGACCCGATCTGAACATAGAAATTACCTTGTGCAGAGACTTGCTCTATGTTGGTCATTGGTGTTTTAATGACAATGGCTTTTTTCATGGTTTTCATTTGTTGAGCACTTATATTACTTGGTGCAGTGATCTTTTTTGGTATTAGCTGTTTGGTATTCCATGGTGTAGCAGAAGCTACGGTTGATACTGAAGTAGGAAGGTATCGACGACACACACGCAGCCTTTTTTTGTAGTAGGGAGAAGTAAAGAGGTTAGAGTATACCACTTCATTTTTAATGGTAGAGGCATGGGTGAACCATCCGTCACCAAGATACATACCCACATGAGTGATTTTATGTTTATTTCTTGATGTGGCAAAGAAGATGAGGTCACCATACTGCAATGATTTCATAGAGATCTTTTTTCCAACTTTTGCCTGCTCTCTTGCAACACGGGGAATATTGATACCCATAGATCCGTACATATAGTAAGTAAAGCCGGAACAGTCAAAATTATTTGGTCCCTCTTCCGCCCATACGTAGGGAGAGCCTTGAAGCTTTTTGACCATATTTGATAGATTTTTTTTACTTGGTGTCTTTGTTACTTTTGGTTTTGTAATTTTATAATTCGGATGTTTTGGATGGGGGTCTGGCTTACCACAGCTTGTTAGGAGAAGCAGTAATGGCATCAAGATCATACCGTAAGCATAGCGTTGTGTTAATAGTTTCATGAGCGACCATTGTATTTAATTTTTAAATTCGGGTTCAATTATAGATAAATTGATTTAAATTTGCCTAAAGTGCAGTACTTAATGTGAAGGTACAGCTTTTTTAGGTAATTTCATACCGGTTTTCCATGGTGAAGTCCACGTTGAGCTGGTGGTCTTCATTTTTTTCACATTTCCCTGACACTGCAGATAGAGATTTTTTTCATCTGGACTCATATAACGGCGACATACTTTCATACGTTTGTAATAACGGGGCTCTTTTTTGAAATTTGTATAGGTTACTTTTCTATGTTTGGAACTGGCATGTGCAAACCATCCGTCACCCAGGTAGATGCCGACATGGGTGATCCGTTTAGATCTTTTGTTGGTTGATCCAAAGAATACAAGATCACCATAGATCAAGTCTTTAAAGGCAATTCTCTGTCCTACTTTTGCCTGATCTCTGGCAATTCTGGGCAGATCTACCCCCATTTCACCATAAATGTTATAGGTTAATCCTGAGCAGTCAAAAGCATCTGGACCCTCTTCAGCCCAGACATAAGGTTTATCAAGATGTTTATTGAGAAGTTTTTGGATATTTTTTCTATTTGGCTTACAGGTTTTTGTGGGTTCAATGATCTCGTAGTTTGGATAACTGTATTTCTTGGCACAGCCGGAGAAGAAAAACAGGGACAAGATCAAAAGAGGTAAAATCGTTTTCATTTTTTCTCCTTAAAGAGAGTAGCTAGAGAATTAACATTGCATCGCCATATGAGAAAAAACGGTACTCTTTCTCAATAGCTTCTTTATATAATTGTAACGTTTTTTCTCTTCCAATAAATGCAGAGACGAGCATAATGAGTGTACTTTTTGGCAAATGGAAATTAGTGAGTAAATGTGTTACTCTTTGCGGCAGATTATGGGGATTTAAAAAAAGGTCACATTCTCCCTGTGTTTTTTTAGTTCTGACATAATATTCGACTGTTCTTGTCACGGTTGTGCCAATGGCAAGAATGGGCTTTTCACTATTTAAAACCTCTGTGGCATTTTTTGAAATATGGAAATATTCAGAGTGCATTGGGTGTTCCAGTATCTTTTCTACTTCTACGGGCTTAAAGGTACCTGCACCTACATGTAAAGTGATCTTATGGGTTTGATGTCTTTGCTTTAATGCAGAAAAAAGTTCAGGGGTGAAGTGTAGGGAGGCTGTTGGTGCAGCTACTGCACCTGCATTTTCGGCAAAGAGGGTTTGGTAGTCTGTTTCGTCATCTTTGTTGTCTTCTCGTTGCATATAGGGAGGAAGGGGCAGGTGCCCGATCTTGTCCAGTATCAGTACGAGATCTTCAAAACGGATAGATTCACCTTTGTGGCTGAAGTATACTTCTCTGGATCCATCCTTATTTAATTTTGTCACAGTGGCAACTAGATCTTCATCGAAAAAGAGTTCTGTACCTACTTTTACTTTTCCTCGTATGAGTACAAGTGAGCTGTAAGCATCCAGCGTTTTGTTAAAAAGCAGTTCGACTTTTCCGCCACTCTCTTTGTGTCCAAATATACGGGCTTTTATAACACGTGTATCATTTAGAAAAACATCACACTCTTTTGGAAGAAAGTCTAAAAGATGCTTGAAGGTAGTGTGGGTGACAGTGTCAGTTTCTCTGTCATAGACCAGCAGTTTTGCATGGTCTCTGGGGTGAACGGGTGTGGTGGCTATGAAACCCTCAGGGAGTGTATAGTCATAATTTTTAGTAAGTAGTTCCGCGGAAGTTTGAAGAGACATTTATTTTGTCTCTTCCTCATCTTCGTCTTCTTCATCCTCCGGTTCACTCTTATCCGGATTGACGGCACGTACGATCAGAATAGAAATACCATAGAGTATGATAAGTGGTGCAGCCATCAATAACTGTGTCAAAATGTCAGGTGGTGTCAAGAGTGCGGCAAGCACAAAGATGATCACAACAGCATACTTAAAAAAGTCTTTGAGTGTACGGTCTGTAACCAGTCCCAAGAGTGCAAGGAAATAGGCAAAAACAGGCAATTCAAAAGCAACACCGAAACCAAGCATGATCTTGGTAAAGAAGCCGACATAATCTTCAATATTAATGAACGGGGTATAAAGAAAGGACCCAAAGGTAATGAGAAACTGGAATCCAAATGGTGTCACGACATAATAGGCAAACATAACACCGATAAAGAACATGATAGACCCGCCTGCAACAAAAGGGATGACCATCTTCTTCTCATTGTTGTAAAGTCCAGGTGCAATAAAAAGCCAGAATTGATAGAGAATAAAAGGCATAGCGCCCAGTAAACCTGCAAAAAATGAAACTTTTAAAGCAACAAAAAATGCTCCTCCGACTTGATGAGTAGTTATTTTCCCTTCAAAATCATTGTGTGTTTTGATATTGGAGAGATTGGCATCATCCAGTTTTTTCAGTGATGTAGCCAACTCTTTTGCCGAAGCTGCGGCATCTTCAAGAATAAGAGAGAGTTTAGTGTCTGCTATTTTTGCTGCTTCACTCAAACGCTCCTGAAGTTTTGTTGCAATATCAGATCGTTTCGTTTGTACAATAGTTACATTGTTTTCTGTGGTTTTCATATTCCAGGTAGTTTTACTCTGTGACTCAATGATGCGACCTACTTCGTTAAGGGCATTGTTCAGGGGTGCTGTGATCCATGTCAGTATAGCATTGTGAAATGTAAAAGCAATGATGAATGCAATAAAAACTGAAAGAACAGCGAGTCCAAGTCTTTTTCTTAACTCTACCAGGTGAGGGCGGATATCGTCAAACATTAGGCATCACCTTCTTTTTGATCTGTAGCTTCATCTTTACTCGGGTTTTTCTTCTTCCGGGATTTTTTCTTGAAGGTAACAGTTTCATTTTTCTGTTCTACTTCTACCTCAGGTACAGAGTCTTTTTCATCAGGAGTTGCTTTTTCTGTTTTCTTTTTGGTGTTTGCTTTGGATTCGTTATCCATGATGTCATCAAAGTCTATATTTTTAAAACTTTTAAGTTCAGAGGCTGCTGAGTCCAACTGTTTCTTATAAGAGAGGGCTTCATCTTTCAGATCTGCAATTTTCATCTCTTCTTCAAGTGCGCCTTTGGCATCACCAACGGTTTTCTTAACACCTTTAATGAACTTAGCAATCTGCACCATAGTCTCAGGAAGCTTGTCCGGACCTAAAAATAGTATTGCAATAATGGAAATGAGTAGTATTTCGGTAAATCCGATGCCAAACATAGTCTAAGCCTTATATTTTAATTGTTGTATTTTAGCGAATTTTTCTAAAAGGTAGTCCTCACTATTTGAAATTAACATTGACTGCTTAGTAAATAACAACTTTAATCCATATGGGCTTGTTTAATGGTTTAAACGCTGTTGAAGAAAGTTAACGTATGTCCGAATTGTTCCTATCATAACAAAAATTAATTAGTCAACACTGATTTTATACGATTAACTTGACTATTGATTTAAAATAAAAAGTACCAGTTCATCACTCAAAAAGAAATTTTTATTATAAAAATGTGTCTCATTACATTTTAATTTTCCTTCTGTGCAGAGAAATTGGGCATTTTGTATCATTGCATCGGATAAAATGGATTTTTCAACACCGATACAAGAGCGTAAACCCAAAAATATCTTTTCGGTAAGCAACTCATCTGCTGTCAAATGTTCTTCTGTAATGTTGAGTGGATCATGGATGTATCGTTCGATATCTGTTTGTGGGTAAAACCTTTTGTCTCTTAAAAAACCTACGGCACCTGCCCCCGCACCTATGTAATTTTCAAGTTTCCAGTAGCCTTTGTTATGACTGCTCTGATAGGTTCCAAAATTTGAGATCTCATAGTGTGTAAAACCTGATTTTTTTATCTCATCTGCCACAAAGAAAGCCATATTTTCATCATCTTGGCGTACTTCAGGAGTAGAAGAGAATTTGGTACCGTCTTCTATGGTTAGTTCGTAAGCAGAAATATGATCTATAGGGAGTTTAAAAGCTTGTTTGATATCATTTTCCAACAATGTTTTTGTATCTCCCCGGTAGTTATAGATGAGGTCTAAAGAGAGATGTTCAAATCCAAGTTCTTTTGCAGTTAAAATAGACTCTTTTGCCTGCTCTGGCGAGTGTGCTCTGTTGAGTGCTTTGAGTTTGTCTTTATCAAAACTCTGAACACCAAATGAGACACGGTTGACTCCCAGATCTTTCATGCCTTTTAACCATGCATTAGTGGCAGAGTTTGGGTTGGCTTCTGTGGTGATCTCTGCATCTTTTTGCATGTATGGTTCCAGAAGTTCAAAGATGGGAGCGTAAAGTTCCGGAGCCACTGTTGAGGGTGTACCCCCGCCAATGAAAAGTGTTTTGATGCTCTGTTTCCCTGCCTTGAAACGTTCAAGTTCAAAAGAGAGCTGTCTGTGTAATGCCTGCATGTAGTCCACACGTGTATCAAACTTATCTACATAAGAGTTAAAAGAACAGTAGTGACATTTAGAATCGCAATAAGGGATGTGTATATATGCTAACAATTTCAGACCTTTATAACCGCATTTTAGATAAAATAATATCAGAATTTTAGAGCGTTGTCTCTTTAAAGAGTAAAAAATAATATAAAGTTGGAAGCTATTTGCTTCTGACAGATAAATGAGTAGTAGATGAAATGCATAAAGAGCTATAGGCCCAATGTTGCAGCAGTCATACTCTCTTCAAAATATCCGGACAGATGTGAGTTTTTTGTAGCACACAGATCTGACATACGAAATGCCTGGCAGTTTCCTCAAGGCGGCATAGATGAAGGTGAAAGCCCTCAGGATGCGCTTTACAGAGAATTGTTGGAAGAGATCGGTTGTAATGATGTTGAAATTCTAGGAGAGTTCCCTGAATGGATCACTTATGATTTCCCTGCAAAGGCAAAAGGAAAACAATATCCTTTTGACGGTCAGACACAGAAATATTTTTTAGTACGTCTCAAAGACGAATCCAAGATAGATCTTGAAGCATTTGATATTCCGGAATTTACAGAGTATGAATTTGTAGCGTATGAAGAACTGTTTGAAAAAGTGACTTATTTTAAACGAAAAGTGTATCGTAGAGTCATTAATTATTTTATAAAAGAGGGTTTAATATAATCCTCATAAAGGTATGTTAAGAATGTTAGTTGTACATAAGTACGGTGGTACTAGTGTTGGAGATGTGGAGCGTATAGAGAACGTGACCAACCGTATAGTAAGAACAAGAGAAGAAGGTCATGATGTAGTAGTGGTTGTCTCAGCTATGAGTGGTGAGACCAATAAGCTTATAGGGTATGCAGAACATTTTACCTCTGATCCTGCAAAAAAAGAGATGGATATGCTTTTAAGTTCTGGAGAGAGGATCACTGCGGCACTTCTTTCTATTGCCCTGCAGGCAAGAGGGTATGATGCGATTGCATTGACCGGTCGCCAGGCAGGGATAGTGACAGATGACAAACATACTTTTGCACGTATCGAGTCCATAGACCCGGCTGTTATGAAAAATGAGATCAAAAATGGTAAAATAGTTATTGTGGCAGGTTTCCAGGGGATCAGTAAGAACGGTGCTGTAACCACACTTGGACGTGGTGGTTCAGATCTCTCTGCTGTAGCATTGGCAGCTTCACTGAATGCAGACCAGTGTGAGATCTATTCGGATGTGGACGGTATCTATACCACAGATCCCCGCATAGAGCCACAGGCAAAAAAACTTGACACGATCTCTTATGATGAGATGCTTGAACTCTCTTCACTGGGGGCAAAAGTCTTACAGAATCGTTCAGTAGAGTTGGCAAAGAAATTAAATGTAAAACTATATGCAAAAAGTAGTTTTTCTGACAATGAAGGCACATTGATAGCAGAGGAGAGTAGTATGGAAGCAGTTTTAGTAAGCGGGATCGTACTTGATAAAAATCAGGCAAGAGTAACATTGAGAGGGGTTTCTGATAAACCCGGCATTGCAGCAGAGATCTTCAGTAAGTTGGCTGAGGAAGATATCAATGTCGATATGATCATCCAAAATATGGGTACAGACGGTTCAACAAATTTAGGGTTTACTGTACCTCAGAGTGAACATGAGAATGCAAGAAGTATCATGGCCAGTTTTAGCAATGAGTATACCGATATGGATTTTGATGAGCATGTATGTAAAGTATCTGTTGTCGGTGTAGGGATGAAGTCACACTCAGGTGTAGCAGCTACAGCATTTACCGTAATGGCTAAAAATCATATTAACATTCAAATGATCTCTACTTCTGAGATAAAAGTATCTATGATAATTGATGAAAAATACGGTGAACTGGCGATCCGTAGTCTTCATGATGCGTATGAACTGGACAAGTAGAAGTCACAGCCATGATGCAGCAACTTTTAAAATGGACACTTGATAAGATACGTGAAGAGGAGTCCTGCTTCTCGTGGATGGAAGAGTACCGTTATGAGTGGGCACCTTTGGTAAAATCTGCAGTCTCTCAGGTAGTTGAAGGTAAAACGATTTTAATCGTCACTGATGAATCACATGATTGGTTCGGAAAATATATTGTTTCATCGGTTAATGATCTGTCTAAATACAGACCACTTTTACCTTTTTATCAATTGACGGAAAATTTCCCCCAGTTACACAATATACATGCAAGCTCGGAGATACAACTTTTGGAAGATATGTTGGATATCTCTTATCCTAATGGTTACTTTATCTGGTATATCGGCAGGGGTGACCATCCGCTTACAAAACTCTCTTACCGAAACCAGGATAACTTTTTATGGGTACTGGATGAAGAGGTTCAGAACAGTTTTGCTTTACGCTCATCTGATCCTTTATTGGACATTAAACTGTTACAGTTGTATAAACTGTTTGACAGTACACTCTCTGCAGCATTATTTGGCGATTTAGATCTAGAATCATGAGACTCACTAGTCAGGTACTTATCAGCACACATCTTGTAAATACACTTGAAAAGCTTGAATCACTTCGGGAGAATGAATATATTATAGAAATATATTCCAACAGTTTTGCAGCAAAGTTGACAGAAGGCAAAGAAGATGTACCCTGTCCGCCAAACGTACAGAGAATTGCAGGAGAAAAAAAATCATTTACCCTTACTGAAGCAAAAGCAGTTATAGGAAAAGCTTACTTGGCAAGTGAAGAGAAAACAGTCATTATTTTGGTAGCTGATCATTTTTCTACTGATGTACAAAATGCACTTTTAAAAGTCATAGAAGAACCACCTAAAAATAAAATATTTATTTTTTTAACAGAAAGTAAATCTGCCATACTCCCTACTGTAAGATCACGACTTCCTATTACTGTACTCTCAGAAAAAATGGAAGAAGAAGATCTTGGTCTGGATCTTTCCCAACTCTCTTTGGCTACTGTCTATGAATTTATACAAAGCCATAAACGTACAGATGCAAAAAAGATGAAACATATAGTGGAACAGGTCTCAAAAGAGGCTATTGTATCAGGGCGTTTTGACCTGGACGATAAAACACTTTCTCTCTTCTCGTCAGCTTTTGTGGCTTTAGATATGGGGTCTCCTGCACAGTTTGTATTAAATACACTGCTATTGAAACTTCTTGCGAGAAAAAAACGCTAAAATATATTATTAAACTTTAGGAAGTCGCTATGCATATCTATCAACTTGGAAATATAACAGATAAAAAAGCAGCACTTGAAACACTTGGTGTGGAAAGTGGCGGGATCTCTATACTGGCAAAAAAGATGGAACTGTTTTATTTTTTCATTAAAGATCTAAAAACCCCTGCAGCCAATATACTTAAACAGGATGCTTTGAGTATTGGGGCAGATCTTGCTGTACCCGGAGGCGTAATCACTTGTGAAAAACCTTTATATGACTGCATACTCATTGGGAGTAAAAAGCATATGGAGATCCTTTCTCGTAAAGAGTTGGCACAGCCTTTTGGACTTAAGACACTTGCTCTGGAACTGAAAAACTTTCTCTCTCTAGAAAACTTTCCTCTACAGATCATGGGTGTTATAAATATCAACGATGACAGTTTTTTTGAAGGAAGCAGGTTCGTAGTCAAAGATGCGGTAGTACAAATAGAGAAAATGATAGATGAGGGTGCAGATATGATTGATATTGGTGCTGTCTCTTCCAGACCCGGAGCACAAAAGGTAAGTGAACTTGTTGAACTCGAACGTATCAAGCCGATCTGCGATATGATTCAGGAAGAAAAGTTATATGAAAAAGCAACTTTCAGTATAGACTCATATTCTCCTTTGGTAATAGAATATGCTTTAAAGAGTGGTTTTACACTTATCAATGATATTACGGGGGCAAGTAATAATGCAGTCATTGCTTTAGCTGTCAAATTTAATGTTAAACTGTGCATCATGCATATGCAGGGTATGCCCCAAACAATGCAGAAAGATCCTGTGTATGGTAATGTGATGGTTGAATTGGATGAATTTTTTGAAGGGCGCATTGCCAAGTGTGAGACATTGGGATTATCTAAAGAAAACATCATTTTGGATGTGGGTATTGGCTTTGGTAAAACATTGGAACACAATATAACACTTTTGAAAAATCTTGCACATTTCAGACATTTTGGCTGCGAGCTCCTTGTCGGGGCGAGCAGAAAGTCCATGATAGACAAGATCATCCCAAGCAGTACTGAAGAGCGCCTTCCAGGTACTTTGACCATACACCTTAAAGCAGTAGAAAATGCTGCCTCTATAGTACGCTGTCATGACGTGGCTGAACATCAACAGGCTTTGGCGGTTGCTGAAGCATTAAGGTAGTCTTTTGCGTTTACTGTTCAGAGCTGTATTCAAAGTACTGCAATGTCTATTGATATTGTTTCTCCTGAGTATTGTCTCTATATATATGCTTGACAGGTATATCAATTATTCTACGCAGTCTGCCATTTATACAGAAGTAAAAAAAGTACCTCATAGGAGAGCTGCACTTGTATTGGGAACAGCAAAGTATATAGCAAAAGGTAAAAAAAACTACTTTTATGTCTATCGTATACGTGCAGCTTCAGCACTCTGGAAAGCCGGTAAAGTGGATGCTATTGTAGTCTCAGGAGACAATGCAAGCAAATATTACAATGAAACGGTCCGTATGCAAAAAGATCTGATCAAAAGTGGTGTACCCAAGAAGTACATTGCTTTAGATCATGCAGGTTTTAGGACATTGGATTCTGTGGTGAGAGCAGAAGCACTTTTTGGCCTGAAAGAGTATATAATCGTCTCTCAAAAATTCCATTTGGAAAGAGCACTCTACATTGCCAAAGAAAAAGGTCAGGATGTCATAGGTTTTGCGGCAAAAGACATACCCGGTACGAAAGCTGCAAGGCGGATGATGTGGAGAGAATATTTTGCACGGGTCAAAGCATTCCTCGATGTAAACATATTAAATACGCAACCCACCTTCTTTGGAGATAAAGTGAAAGTGAACTATAGAAAATGACAAATTTAGATTATCTGAAAAAAATAGAAACACTGAAAAAATGGGCACATGCCTACTATGTAGAAGACAACCCAATAGCTACAGATGAAGAGTACGATAAACTGTACCATGAAGTGTTAGACTATGAAACATCAAATCCTTCCGAAGT
>Ga0164318_10006222_pt1 | contig 11571 bp, 5 predicted proteins | sample GuaBasSedimGuay9_FD_113734 | JGI IMG/M metagenome (GOLD analysis project Ga0164318, IMG submission 113734) | Subseafloor sediment microbial communities from Guaymas Basin, Gulf of California, Mexico - Guay9, Core 4571-4, 0-3 cm | ecosystem: Environmental > Aquatic > Marine > Hydrothermal vents >... | reverse complement strand
TCGAACCATTCTTTTAAATGATAAAAAAATTAGTTACGATAAAGCAAAGTTCCGATCTTACAAAACATTTTTTCCGGGGCACTATAATTTAGGATGGTTATTAACTTCCTACGCAAGAGAAAATTACGGTGCCGATATTTGGGATAAAACATTGGAAAGTTCTTCAAAATTTTCATTTTGGCCTTATGCTTTTTCCCTTGCATTAAAACATCATACAGGTTTAAACGAAAAAAAATTATACGAACATGCGATGCATGATTTAGATTCTGCTTGGACAAAGAAAATTAAAAATTTAGCTATTACGGATGCAACAATCATAAATCAAGCAAAGAAAAAATCATGGACAAAATACACAGAGCCGAACTTCATTGACGATAATCATATTTTGGTTAAAAAAAGCAGCATGAAAAGCGACATTACAACTTTTTATATGATTGATAATGACGGAAAAGAATATAAAATCAAATCGACCGATGCGGGTTTGGTTTCTTTAGCAAAAAAGAAAGCAGTGTGGGCAAGAACCTATCCGGATTTACGTTGGCAATTACGGTCTTATTCCGATATTATCGTATTTGATATTGCAACTAAAAAAGAAAAACGTTTAACTGAGAAACAAAAATATTTTGCTCCTGCAATATCTCCCGACGGAAACAAAATTGCCGTTGTTGAATATACCGAAGACATGAAATCGGCTTTGGTAATTTTGGACAGTAAAACGGGAAAAGAAATTTTACGATACCGGGCAAAAAATAACAATTTTTTCAGAACACCTTCTTGGAGTACAGATAATCAGAGAATTACATTTACACGAAGCAATGAAAAAGGAACTGTTTTAAGTATCTACGACATCGAAACAAAAACATTAAAAGATGTAACAGAGCGTTCTTTTGAAAACATCGGTCGCCCTGTATTTTATAAAAATTTCATTGTATATAATTCGCATTATAACGGTATCGGAAATATTTATGCAATTAATATTAACACAAAAAAACGCTTTCAAATTACTTCTCGAAAATTCGGTGCATACAATCCTAAAATTAAAGATAATAAAATGCTTTTTATTGATTATTCCGAGGAGGGATATGATATTGCAGAACTTGTACTTAACGAAACGAAATGGAATCCGATTGAAAATATTCCATACATAGGATTAAATACGGCAGACAATCTGCAAAAACAAGAACAAAACAAAAATATGATGAATCCGGATTTAATCCCGAATAAAACTTTTGAAGTTAAGAAATACAATAAATTAAAACATGCGGTAAATATTCACAGTTGGGGTTTTTATTCCGAACCGATTTCATCAATTTCTACCGAAGATATATTAAATTACAAACCGGAAGTGGGATTTGATATTTATTCGGCAAATATTTTGAATACGGTTTTCGGATCACTCGGAGGATCATATAATATCAATGAGAAAACACTCAGTTCAAATATAAGTGCAATTTTTAAACGTTTTTATCCCGAATTTTCCGTTTCCGGCGGGTGGGCACAAAGAAGCGTAAATTACGGAGATTTGGGTAATGACAGATGGGAAGAAATAAAAGGAACTTTTAAAACAAGCATTCCCTTAAATTTCAGCACAGGCATTTATTACAAAGGTGCAAGATTTGATGCTTCCTATTCCTACATTCAAAGAAAGAATAAAGATTACAGATATATAAATGAATCCGCTGACGGGAACTTTTCAAGTTTAAAATATACCGGACAAATATATACATTCAGGCATCAGGCAACACAAGATATTAATCCGAAATTCGGCTGTTTTTTATATGGGACGTATCAACACACACCGTTTAATACAAACATCTACGGCCATCAATTTTCGGCAATTGCATCAGGCTGGTTACCCGGTATTTTTAAACATCATTCCTTAAATATAAAAATCGGTTACGAGCAACAACGTACAGATATTAACAACTTCAATTATTATTGGTTTTCCAGTCCTCAAACATATCCCAGAGGATATTCTTTTAACGGATTTGATCAAATGACTACCTATCAGATAAATTACTCATTTCCTGTTTGGTATCCGGATATAAACATCGGACCGTTTGCTTATTTTAAACGTTTAAGAGCCAATATTTTTTATGATTATGCAAATGCTGACGATATATATATTAATCAATACGGAGATTATTTTACTTATTTAACAAATTATCAATCAGCAGGTATAGAATTATTCCTGCAAATATACGTTTTAAGATTACAGGAACCGATAGAAATCGGCGGAAGGGTTTCATATTTACTTGACGGTTCAGGACAATTTGTTCCGGAATTTATTGCTTTAAGTATTCCGTTTTAATATTAAACTTTTATATAATTTAAGTTTTATGTCTTTATGTTTTTTTGTTTCCGATTTACATGGTGATATCAGCCGATATGAAAAACTTTTCAGGAAAATTGAGACTGAAAAACCGGATGCTGTTTTTTTCGGAGGAGATTTATTGCCTTCCGGATTATATGCTTTTTCTTCGTCGGAAGATGTTCCTAAAGATTTTTTTCAAGAAATAATAAAAAACGGATTTGTCAGAATTAAAAAAAAGTTAAAAAATAATTATCCGAAAGTATTTATCATTTTAGGAAATGACGATTCTAAAGCAGATGAAAATCTTTTTACTAAAGGTGAGGAAGAAAGATTATGGAAATATGTTCACAATAAAAAAGTATCATTCGGAGAATATACTGTTTACGGTTATTCATTTATTCCGCCTTCTCCGTTTTTGATGAAAGATTGGGAAAAATATGATGTATCAAGATATATTGATCCGGGATGTGTTCCTCCGGAAGAAGGATCTCATTCTTTTGCAATAAAAAAAGATGATATCCTATATTCTACAATTAAAAAAGATTTAGAGGAATTAGCCGGAGAAGATAATCTTTCAAATGCAATCTTTTTATTTCATACACCGCCCTATAAAACAAACTTGGACAGAGCCGCTTTAGACGGCAAAATGGTTGATTATGCACCTTTAGATGTTCATATCGGAAGTATTGCCGTACAAAGCTTTATTTATGCAAATCAACCTTTAATAACATTACACGGACATGTCCACGAATCTTCAAGGATTACAGGTTTTTGGTCTGATAAAATTAAAAATACATATTTATTTTCTGCCGCTTATGAGAAAGAAAAATTAGCACTTGTAAAATTCAATCCTGCAGAACCTGAAAAAGCAATAAGAGAATTAATTTAATTCGGTTCCTAATTTCAGCTCTCTTGCAGCATCGGTTACGGCACCGATTTTAATTGCAAAACTTGTACGATTCTTAATATCCTCATCTGTAACAATATGAACATCAAGTAATCCGTCTGATTTATAACCGGTTTTTAAAAAATTCGTGTAATCTAAACTTACACTCCATCCGTCTAACCAAGAATTTAAATCATTTAATTGATTTTTATTTCCCGTAAAATGAATTAACAAATCAATATCACTTCCGGGACCTGCCGTTGCATTTTTGGTACTTCCGAAAACAAAAAAACGTTTTACTCCGAATCGTTCAGGATTAAGTTTTGAAGCAATTTGTTCTGCTGCTCGCAAACGCCATTTCCAATGGATATCAGGGTTAGGTTTAACAAATAATTTATCAAGTTTTTCTGTTTCAGAACCGGCATCATCTGTTTCAACTGCTTCATTACAAATCACAGCTAAAGCTTTTGATTCATTTTCGTTCATAAATATATTTAACATACATCCTTCACTTTCTAAAGATAAATCAATTACCTTAATAATATCAGATAAAGAAGAAAATTCGGGTAAAAGTTTGGGAAACATATTTGGTGAATCATTATAAATATCCTCATTAAAAATGATTCCGTAATCATCAGGATATAATGGTAAGTATAGGATATCTGCTTCAACAAGATCTTGAAAAAAATGTGTTCCGAATGAAAGTTCCGGGACATAATCTCTTTGTTTTCTGGCAATTTCAATCAACATTGCCGTATTATTAATTTCAGAATAACTGACATTGACTCCTAATTTTATATCTCCTCTGCTTCCCCATCTGCCGGGACCCATTAAAATAAACTGTCTTTTAGGAAGCATTTTATTTAATTTTCCGACAGCTTTTCCGACAGCAAGCAAATCGGAATAATCCGAAAGTCGATTATATTCCTGAGGATCAACATATACCAAATGTGTAATATTTGACAAAGTTCCGTTTGTAATATTTCTTTCTGCCGAAAATAAAATTTTCTCTTTCGGAATATTATACGGTATTTTTGAAGGCCTTCTTATTTTACCGAAACTTTGTTTCCTGCATTGAAGCAGATATAAATTTTCCCCGTCATGTGCAAATTCGATATCTGTCGGAAAATTAAATTCTTTTTCAAGAACATTTAAGGTTGAATTAATTTGTTTAATAAAATTCGTATTACTCACCAGATTATTAAATGTAACGACAAAATGCCCTTTTTTAAAATCTGTTCCGATTTTTCTGATTTCTTGTAAATAATTATCTGATATTAAAGAAATAATATTGTTTATATAGGGGTATTCATTACCGAAATCATTTAATAAATCAGAAATTTTAACCGTTTTAAAGCATCGTTCTTCAAGATCAATTAAGTCGATATTTTTCGGAGAATATCGAATGAGCTCATCAATTGAAACATTAACTCTCAGATTTGGTTTTCCGGGAGCTATCATAACAGGATAATCATCACTTAAACGATCAACGGCACCGGTGCCCATTCCGGGAACAAGTCTGAGTAATCCGTCTTCTTGTTTTATTCTGCCTGACCATCTGTAATTGTTTTGAGAAAATGCAACTCCGGCAAAAGCAGGAAAAAAATATTTACCGACTTTTTTTCCTACAACTTCCTGTATCATAACACCCATTTCTTCATTATAATCAATCAAACCTCTTTCATGTCTGTATTCTATCGGATCCGGTCCGAATGTAGAAGCATAAACTTCTGCTATGGCATTTGAAAGATCTTCTAATCTTTCATTTTTAGTTCCTTGATTTGAAATAAAAAGACTTTTATATTTACCCGCAAAAATTGAATCCGGTCGGTCTTCTAATAGGCTGGAACTTCTGACAACTAACGGAACATTGCCGAAATCATCAAGCATAATTGACAATCCTTTTAATATTTCAGTTGTAAATGAAGCATTCTTAAATACATGTGTTACATAGGGATATTCCTTTCTGACAGATTCAATATCTTTATATTTCTGTTCGGAAATATCTTCTAAATGATTATATTTTATAAAACAAAGTACCCCGTCGGAAGTGATGTACCGGGTTTTCGGAATTTTAATATTTTTAGTATGTTCATTGCTGAAATGAGATTTTTGAAGAATATGCTTTGACAAAAATAAACCGGCCGCTTTCCCGCCGTATTTACCGTGACTGTTTATCGGATAAATTGTTTGATTTATCAAATCATAAAAATCATCAATTTCTAAAAAATTTTTAGCCGTATTTACAAAATCCCTAGAATCCCCTAAAAGTCTTCTTATCAGAGTCGTTTTAAGATTTTTTCGCCGGATAGGACTTAATTCAGTTCCTTGATTTTGCAAATGAAATAAGCGTTCGATAACCGAACTGATTTCTTCAAAATTTGATCCCATATTACCCAGAATATTGACTATAAATCCGGATTGATCCTCCTTTATCCATCGACTGATATTATCAAAAATTTCTTTTTCACTAAGATATTTATTTGAAATCTCAATTATTTTTTCCGTGATATTTAAAGAATCGGATTCACTTTTTGCTTTTACGGGAAAATTTGTTTCTTTAAATTGATTTTTATCATTCGGATTAGCCGGATCAAAGTATTCAAACAAAGTTTCAGCTTCTTCAATCCCTTTCCAACATAAATAATTAACCATCTTTCTTGAAATCCTGATTAATAATTTCGGATCTGTTTTTTTTAACATATCTAAAATAATCCACCATTCTGAATTTCCTCCTTTCTGAGTTTGTTTTTTTTCTTCAAAAACCGATTTTAATTCTTTATGAAAGAAAAAAGATCCGATTTGTTCCGTAATGGTATTTATTAATTTTCTTTCTTCTTTAAGAAACGGTCCTTCATCACATACAGGCCTTTCCTGTGTATAAAAAATTTCAAGTTTTCCGACAATTTCATTTTGGACGTTAATATCTGAAATAAGAACCCATTTTGACTCATCAAAATTATCTGATTTAATAGTTATATCTTTATAAGTAAGCTTCGATTTACAAATATCGGGATATTGCCATCCGGGAGGAATAGCACGAATAATACCGGTTAATATTTCTTTTGTATTTTTATTTTTATCATTCAGCAATTCTTGAATTTCATATAAACAATTCAATTCTTTTGCTCGTTCTTTTAATTCATCAACTAAACTGATTTGATTAAAGGATTTTTCCATGATAATAATTTAACTATCTGTAAATCTATATTTCAAGCTTTCAAAATAACGCCCTTTCCGATTCTGCCGTCCACTTTTATTTTTAAAGGTTTTTTTGTTTTTGAATGCTTAATAAATCGTGTTTCTTCAATTGTTTCGAGATCATAGAGCCAATCCCAATCAATTGAGTCACTTTCTGTATACGGAACTGAAAAATAAGATACTTTAAAACTTGAAATGTTATGAAAAAAATGTGAAGCCTGGCTCATTTCTTGTTTCATTTCTTCTATTGACGTTTCAACAATAACTTTTGCTCCGGATATTTGACTCCAATCAACAGGAATTCCTGCCCAAGGATCAGTCGTTCCCCATCTTCCGAAACCGATTAAAAGATATTTTTTATTTTCGGAAACAAATTTTTTATTAATTATTGATAATTCTTCAGCAATTTCATAAGTATATTTCGCTTGAAAATTACCGATTTTCAAATAAACGATATCAGTCAAATTATTTATACTGCCGTTACCAAGTACATAATCAGAGCTTAATAATGCTTTTTCACTTTTAAACTCAGAATCTTTTATTGTAACTTCTTCTGAAGAAACAACCATCGGTCTTACTTGCAAGAAACCGAATTTATGTTTATAATCCGGTTTATTAATGAATTTGTTCAATGTAAGTGCAAATTCGATTTCAACAGGTGACTTATAAGCATTTTCACAAACCTTAAGCATTCTTTTTAATAAATTATTTAACGGAATTGTTTCACTTTTAAGAATCGGAGCAAAGGTTAAAATTCTGGGTCCGTCATCTGATTGCCCTGTCCAAACCCTGTCTGCTGCAACATCATAGGTAGAAACAAGTTCTTTTAAGGTTCCGTGATCTTCAGCTTCCGTAACATATTTTTCAAAAAGATATTCGGTTTCATTTATGGGATCATATTCATGAACATGCCCCATATTAACAGACCAGAACTTAAGTTGTGTCTGTTTTAACATATCTTTTATTGATTTAAACGGCGGATCTTTTTTTGGATTAGCCGGTGAAAATGCCCAAGAAACGCCGCCGTCAACAATTGTTTTTCCTAAACCGAATGCAAGATTTACAACGCCTTCTTCAGGTTTTGCATTTCCTGCAGGATAAAAATTATAAGATCGAGCGACTCCCGAAATTTCCGGATAAAATTTATTGTCATGTTTTTCACCGACAACTTCCTGAATTATAACAGCCATTTTTTCATTCTCTGTCTTATGTTTTGTTGCTTTAATATAATTCTTAGGAGCTTTAAAAAATGTCGAAGCGTAAACAAATTTAACGGCTTCAATCAATTTTCTGAAACGCGAATCAATATCAAATTGATTATTCGGAGTCATTTTAGTTCCGTAAATTCCTGCAAAAGGTGCATTTAATGCATCTTCTAATAAACTTGAGGATCGAACGGCCAGAGGATGTGTAATTTCAGTTGCAATTAATTGTAAATCGCCTAAAATATTAAACGGTAATTCTGCTTTTTGAAAAGCAAGTGCTATTCGTTCATCACTTTCCTCCGATAATGCAATTTTGTATAAATCATTAGTTTGCATAAATGAATCAAATACATCCGTTCTTATGACAATCATTTTCGGAATTGTAATATTAAATTCTAAAAACTCGTCTACATTAATTTCTGATGAAATTGCAGACCATATAAATTCTAAACCTTTTGCTTTTCCTCCTAATTCTCCTTCACCAAGATAAGCAATCGGAAATTCCGAATCAAAGAAATTTTTATTCAAATCCATTTTAAAATTGTTTAATTTATATAAATTTAAATCCAACCTCTGTTTTGTGAAGCTCTTGCAACTCTGTCAACAGAAATTACATAAGCGGCATTTTTTAAAGTCATTTTATTTTGTTTTGCAAAATCACTAACCGAGACATAGGCATTTGTCATTTTCATATCAAGTTTTGATAACACTTCATCTTTACTCCAATAATAATTCATATTATTTTGAACTTGCTCAAAATAACTGCAAATAACGCCTCCGGCATTTGCTAAAAAATCAGGAATAATTAAAATATCCTTTTTATTCAGGTGTTTATCGGCTTCAGGTGTTGTCGGACCGTTAGCTCCTTCAACAATTAATTTTACTTTAGAATGAATATTATTAATATTCTCTTCCGTTATTTGATTCTCCATAGCTGCAGGAATTAAAATATCAACTTCCTGTTCTATCCATTTATCTCCTTCTAAAACTTCATAAGCGAGATCTTCTGCTTTTTCTTTATCAATACCACCGAAAGAATCCGTTATTTCAACTAATTCTTTTAAATCGATACCTTCTTTTTTTCTGAAGGCATAACTTTTTTGATCTTTGTTATCCCAAGAAGAAACACAGATTACTTTTCCGCCCATCTTATTATATAATTCTATTGCATATTGAGCAACATTCCCGAAACCCTGAACACCTGCAGTTGTATTCTCGGGTTTCATATTCAATTCCTTCAGTGCCTCTCTTAAAGCAATAATAATCCCGTATCCCGTTGCTTCCGTTCTTCCTTGAGAGCCACCCGACCCGATTGGTTTTCCCGTAATGGCTCCGGGATATTTACCGCCGTTAATTGTTTCATATTCATCCAACATCCAAAGCATATGTTGCGGATTTGTCATAACATCAGGTGCCGGAATATCCAAGTTCGGACCGATATTTTTTACAATTTGACGAATCCATCCTCGGCACACTTGTTCTTGCTCGTATAAACTTAAATTATGGGGATCGCAGATAACGCCTCCTTTTCCGCCTCCGAGAGGAATATCAACAACAGCAGTTTTCCATGTCATCCACATTGATAATGCTCTGACAGTATCAACGGTTTCCATCGGATGAAATCGAATGCCTCCTTTTGCCGGTCCTCTTGCATCATTGTGTTGAATTCTGAATGCTTTAAAAATTTTCTTTGAACCGTCATCGGTTCTTATAGGAATTGTAAAATGAAATTCCCGCATCGGATTCCTTAAAAAATCTCTTGCTGCATTATTCAATTCTAATAAATCGGCTGCTTTATCAAATTGTTTTTGAGCAGAAAGAAAGGGATTATAAGATTTTTTGTCCATGAAACCAAGTCTTAATAAAAGTAAAAAATTAAAGTATAAAAATACTAAAAAAAACGATATTAAAACATGTTTTAGAACCTTTAAACCTGAGTTCAAAAAATATTAAAAACTACCTTAATGTTATTCTGAACTTGTTTCAGAATTTTAATATAATGATTTACTAATACTTATGAGGATACTAAACACGAAGACTCGACAAAATTAAATAAATTTAATTCGAACTGTTTTTTGTTTTAAAAATTCGTTTATATTCTTCATCGCTGTATAAATTTGACTTATCAAAAATTCTGTCGGTATACAAAATACCGTTAAGATGATCTGTCTCATGCTGAAAAATAACAGCCGTAAAACCGCTTACGGTTTCGGTAATATTTTTTTTATCAAAGGTATCATAATTGATAACGATTGTATCGGAACGTCGAACAATACCGCGGTAACCCGGAACAGACAAACAACCCTCCCAACCGTCTGATTTTGAGGTCGAATATTCCTTAATTTCAATATTAAAATATACTTCAAACGGTTTTTCTTTTTTATCAAACCGCTGTACCCATATTATACGTTTATTAACACCGACTTGAGGTGCGGCAATACCGACACCCGGATTTGTCGAATCAATACATGTGTGATACATTAAATCCGTTAACTTTCTTAACTTTTTATCTTCGGAGTTGACCGGAAATTTAATACTCTTTGTATATAAAATTACGGAATCTGCATTGTTTGATACCAGCATTAAAGGCATTATTTTTTCCGTGTATTTTTTTCGAATTAATTTTCTCTCATTTAAACTGAATTTTGCCGTGTTACAACTTGCAAAAATTCCCGAAAGCAAAATCATAAAAATAAAAAGTCTCTTCATTATCATTTTTTTATTATTATTTTAAAAAAATAAATTCACTGCCCTCTTCACCGATACCTTGAATAGTCCCAAATTTATAAAAGCTGAGCGAATTATAATTGAACATCCGGAACTTATTTCAATGTTACGCCGATTATTCCTTTTCTGCCGGAAAGATCGTAAAATTTTTGGTAAGCAACAACTCTTTTTGCTTTTATATCTCTTGTTTTAAAAACAGAACCGCCGGAACAAGCATTTTTCTCAGAAACGCTCTTAAAGTCTCATCCAATTTTACTAAATAATCAACACCGGGAATAGTTTTTAAGCTGCTTAAAAGGGTTACATACTGGTTTAATCATGACCGTAACTGCTTACAAATTACTGAACTTCAAGATAATATATAATAAATAAAAACAAGAATTATAAATATACTTTAATTATTTGTAAAAAATGTACGGAACTATTGTATATTGCGCTTTCAAATATTATCTACAATAAATAAATAAGAAATGAACAAATTACTACTTTCCTTAATTTTTATATTAAGCTTAAACATTGCATTCGGGCAATTTAAACAAATTCAAACAGAAGATGGAGATAAATGCGGTTATGATCCTGTAAAAGATGCTGAGCTTCTTGATTTATACGGTAAAAACTGGGGTTACGGATATGATGACCTTTTGGATGATATTGCAGAATGGGAACAAAGCGATTACATTCAAGTACAATCCATCGGACAAAGTACACTCGGCAGAGAAATGTACGAACTGACTATAACTAATTTTGATCCGGTAAAAACATTAAAGCATCGTATATACATTCACGTAAGAACGCATCCCAATGAAGTTCAATCATTTCGAGTTGCTGATGAAATAATAAATTATCTTTCTGCTGAAAACGGTATCGGCAATTATTTAAGAGATTTGTGTATATTTCATATTGTACCCATGTATAATCCGGATGGTGTCGAACTTGAATATCCCAGAGAAAATGCAAACGGTGTTGATATAGAAAGCAATTGGAATGCTGCAACACCTGAAATTGAAGTGCAAAATTTAAGAGCTCGGTTTGAGGAATTGATGCTTGAAGATAATCCTGTTGAAGTCGCCTTAAATATGCATTCAGCACACGAATGTAACCGTTTTTTTTGGGTTCACCATGCAAACGGAACATCTGCCTTATATTATGGCTTAGAAGAAGATTTTGTCGAATCGATCAGAAGTCATTTTTTAGAAGGAATTATGCCCTTTGATTCTCATGTAAGCTGGTCAGGCGGA
>Ga0164318_10006221_pt1 | contig 11572 bp, 14 predicted proteins | sample GuaBasSedimGuay9_FD_113734 | JGI IMG/M metagenome (GOLD analysis project Ga0164318, IMG submission 113734) | Subseafloor sediment microbial communities from Guaymas Basin, Gulf of California, Mexico - Guay9, Core 4571-4, 0-3 cm | ecosystem: Environmental > Aquatic > Marine > Hydrothermal vents... | reverse complement strand
ATTAGCCACTGTGGAGAACGCTGGAGAGATACTTACCACAGTCACAACTTACGTGGCTTTAGGATTGATAATTATATTGATCTACGACATTGGAAGGATAATTTACAGAATAATCGAACAAAAAGCTGAATTGCTGGCTGACCGCCTTGCACGGACGGTTGAAAAAGACGAACAGTGAATGAGCTATGGACCCTATTGTAATAATTTTCGTGCTGATCTATCTCTTAACCATCCTTGTTTCAGCAACGAACATAGCTCCTATGTCTGTTGCCGCCTTGGCGGGAGCCTTACTCACCGCTTGGTTTGGAATACAGTACGGGACGTTCACGTATGATGAAGCCCTTGGTTTTGTCGACATGAGACTTCTCGGGCTTGTGATAGGCACGATGGTTGTTGTTGAGGTGGCTGAAAGAAGCGGTTTGTTCCGTGTTTTGGCTTTGTATGCTATTAAGTTCTCACGTGGAAATCCGGGTAGACTCTTTGTTTTCACATGTTTGGCTTCAGCATTGGCCTCTATGTTCCTAAGCGACCCAACAGCTATGCTTCTCATGGCCGCGGCAACCGCAACGATAACTAAACTTCTGGACTATGACCCGGTGCCGTACTTTCTATCCGCAACCATAATGATAAACCTCGGGGGAACAAGCACCCTGATAGGGTCTGTGAGTAACATGATAGTTGGCGTGGAATCGGGTATGAGCTTCACAGACTTTATAAGCTATTTAACGTTGTGTGAGATAGCTCTGTGGGCTTTAACAATCTTCGCTCTCTACATGCTTTTTAAGCCAAGGCTTGGGAAGAAGAAAGAACTACCAGAATACAATCCGATGGAAAGTATAACGGATAAAGGATTTTTCTACAAGTCCGTGTTCATTCTCCTTCTTTTCCTGTTCCTTTTCTTAGCCCTAGATAAGTTAGGGGTTGGACCTGAGGGTGCCGCCTTAGGCTGTGCGATTCTGGCTTTGATTCTCAGCAAGTTAGACCCGGCGGAAATCTTCAGGGAGATAGACTGGGAAACAATCTTCTTTATCGCCGGCTTCATGTTTATCGTTGGCGGTTTGCAGAAAACTCAACTCCTGAGCGGCATATCTCAGCAGCTTTTTCAAATGGTTGGGGGAAACTCTTTTAATGCAACTCTTATGACCCTCTGGTTCAGCGGAATCGCAAGCATGGTGGTGAGTAACATAGCAGTTGCCTTAACATTCACTCCGATAATCCGCTTCTCAGGTTTAAACTCTGCCGCTGTGTGGTCAGCCCTTGTCCTCGGAACAAACCTCGGAGGCGCAACGACACCCTTCAGCGGCACCGTGTGTATGATGGCTATAGGCGCCCTTAAACGGGAAGGAATAACGGTTAAATTCGGCGACTTCACAAAGGTGGGCTTATTGACATCCATGCTTCAGTTAGGCTTCTCAAGTGTTTACCTCGTCCTAAGGTTCGGATTGATAGGTGTGTGAAAAGTTTGGCGAAAATAAAAGAATGGTTCGGTTCGAGAAAGTCGAAGTCCAAGAAGAGATATGAAGAAGAAAAAAGGGAATTCGAAATGGCTATGGGAAAACCATTCATCATCATAAAAATTGAAATCCCAAAAGGATTCGAAGACCAGCGCGCCCAATTTCTGAATTTAGAGAAAGACGAAGACTTTCTTGAAGAAATCAGAGATTTGATCAAGAAAAGGCTTACGTATGAAAAACGTGGTGTTAAACCCACGTAACAGTAAATGCGGGGTTTGCTGTTATATACTATGCTACAGCAATAATTAATAGAATAAGCGTTTAGGAAAAGGGAATATATGTCGCTTAAAATGGAGAAAATCACTAAAGACAATTTTAAGGATATACCAAAACCCTGCAGCCTTTGCCTCTACTGGCAAACAACAGGTCCTTTTAATGGAAACACGCTTAAACCAGAAATGGAGCGCAAAAAGCGGGAATGGCTCAACAAGGTGATGGAGAGATTCGGAGACTGTGGTTTTATCGTGTATTTCAGCGGTGTCCCTATAGGCTTCATACAGTACGCTTCAGCGAAGTTCTTTCCACGCGTAAAAGATTACGCATCTGGACCGCCGAGTGAAGACGCTGTTTTTCTGGCTTGCCTCTATATTGCGAACAGGGAGGCTCGTGGGAAGGGTTTAGGCACCGTTATGCTTGAAAAGTTAATAAGCCAACTCAAAGCCAAAGGGTTTAAGGCTGTTGAAACCTTCGCCAGAAAAGATTCTGAAAACAATCCTTCGGGTCCGCTGAAGCTTTATTTGAAAAAGAATTTTAAGATAAAACGTGACGACAGTGACTTTCCGCTTGTCCGTCTGGAACTTTAAAGGGGACAATTGAGGGTTTTATCAGTGAAGCTTGACGCGGTTATTGTTCGTTTCGGCGGAGAGATAGGTGTTAAAAGCGAGTGGACGAGAAAAGCCTACGAAAAACTCTTGCTAAGAAACATCAAAAAAACTTTAAAACATCACAACGTTTCCTACGAGGCTTTCATACGGAAACGCGGTAGAATCTACATAAAAACGAAACAAGCTAAAGAAGCGGCTTCAAAACTGACAAAGGTTTTCGGCGTTTCATCAACTTCTCCAGCCGTGGAAACAGCTTCGGAACTTGACGCTGTTGTTCAAAAGGCTGTTGAACTGGCGGATGAAATGTTAAAGAATAACGCAAGCTTCGCCGTTAGATGTCGCAGAGTTGGAAAACACCCGTACTCAAGCATGGATGTCTGCAGAAAAGTCGGAGAGCAAGTCTTAACAAGGTTTAAAGGTCGAAACCTCCGGGTTGACTTGAAGAATCCCCAGCACACGATAGGTGTTGAGGTTAGAGACAAAAAAGCTTACGTCTTCACGGAAACTCTGCATGGCGTGGACGGATTTCCCCTAGGTTCCCAGTCCAGAGTTATCTGTCTTTTAAGCGGTGGAACAGATTCAGCTGTGGCTTGTTGGCTTGTAATGAAGCGTGGATGCCCAATCATTCCAGTATATTTCGACAACGCTCCGTTCACCGATGAAACGACAACCGCGAGAGCTTTAGACGTCGCGAAAAAACTCTTCGAGTGGTCCATAGGTTTCCCGAGAAAAGTGTACATGGTCCCTCACGGTGAAAACATTAGAACGATCCTTGAGAAAACTCCAAAGAAACTGACGTGCATTTTGTGCAAACGCATGATGTACCGCATCGCGGAACACATCGCAGAGGCAGAAAACGCTGGAGGCATAGTGACTGGTGAATCTATAGGAGAGCAGGCAAGTCAAACACTGCACAACTTGAGAATATTAAGTGAAGCCGTTGCTGGCTATCCCGTGCACCGTCCGGTTTTAGGGTTCAACAAAACCGAAACAGAGGAGACCGCCAGAAAAATCGGTGTTTTTGAAGTTACAACAAGAAAAGCTGCGAGTTGTAGCGCTGCACCAAAAAAACCAGCCACAAAGGCAGAGTTGGAGAAGGTGAAGAAGGCTGAAGAGAAACTTCCGATAGAACGTATGGTTGAGGAATCCGTTAAGACAGCCAAAATCATAACGGTTTAACTCTTTTGGTCTATGCAAAAAATAAGGGGGGTAGTCCCTATTGGAAGAAAAATTCCTTATTAGTTAACAAGCTCTATTTTGATTGTCATGTCATCAGCTGATGTCGCGGTTCAAACATTTCGTAAACTTGAAAGCGAAGACTTCAGAGTTTTACAGGTGATAGAGGCTGCCATGAGCAAACACGAGTTTGTTCCAAAGGATGTTATCGCAAAATTCACGGGCTTCGGCGTTGAAGAAACAGACTTTAGGTTAAACAGACTCAGCAAGTTTCGGCTCATCCGTAAGATGCATGGACCTTATCTGGGGTACACTTTAAACTACGCTGGATACGACTGCCTAGCGATAAACGCCCTAGTCAAGGCAGAAGTGCTTGAAGCCTTCGGAAAACCGCTAGGAGTGGGCAAAGAATCAGATGTTTACGACGCTCTAAACCCTAAGGGAGAAAGAATAGCCGTAAAGTTCCATAGACTTGGCAGAATAAGCTTCCGTCAGACAATAAGGAAGAGAGGATACACCCTTAAAAAAACCAGCTGGCTTTACCAGTCTAGACTCGCAGCGGAAAGGGAATTCCAAGCCTTAAAACTCGTCCATCCCCACAGAGTAGCTGTTCCAAAACCAATAAGTCAAAACCGCCACGTCCTAGCCATGGGAATGATTGAAGGAGCAGAACTTGCAGAGTGGAGGGAGATTCAAAAACCGGAGAAAATCTTGAAGGAGATACTGTGCAACGTTCGGAGGGCGTATCTAAAAGCTGGGATAATCCACGCAGACTTAAGCGAATACAACGTAATCTTAAAGCCTAACATGCACATTCTAATCATTGACTGGCCCCAATACGTCACAAAGGAACATCCGAACGCCCAGCAACTCTTGACAAGAGACGTCAAGAACGTGCTTGTATTTTTCAGACGGAAATACAGGTTAAAAGTTAAGCTGGAAAACGCGTTGGCTTACATCAAAGGACAGGCTAAAACGGTTACTTTTTAGGCACATCTAAAAGGATGTATAGTATGTTGTTCCCCCGCAGCAGGACGTTTCCATAGTTGAACAACAACTGGTCATTTCTGAACTCCGTTGCCCCTTCTAGGAGTATGTTCATGTGCCCGTCACACTTCACCATTTTCCCTCTGTATTCACAGCCGTTTTTAAGCACAACCGCGATATGGGCGTTTAACTGCTTAACAAGCACGTTTAATGGTTTCTTACTCGGTTCCATGCCAGCACCTTAAAGCTCTTAGTCAACCATATCCACAACCCTATACATATAAAAACTTTATGAAAAGATTCTTCAGTAACAAAGGACATTCAGCCTAATGAATCAAAACTTTGAGGTTTTTCGTGTTTACTGAGGAAAACTACGCGTGAAACACCGTGTAAACCTTAAAATGAAAACTTTGTTGGCGTGTGCTGTGGGAAAACACTAAAGTTATTGTTCCGCTGATAAGTAGACAAGCTAACAACTAAAAAGGGAAGGGAGACTTTTGTTGAAGGGGTCTCACAGAACTTCACTGATAAAGTCCTCAGCTATTCGAAGGATGCTCGAACTTTCAATGGGAATGGAAGACATTGTCCATTTAGAGCAAGGTGAACCGGACTTCACAACCCCAAACCACATATTGGAAGCAGCTGTGGAAGCCATGAGAAAAGGCTTCACACACTACACGGAAATCAACGGAACGTTAGAGCTGCGTCAAGCAATAGCTGAAAAACTTGAGAGGGAAAACGGCATAGAAGCAGATCCGGAAAAGGAGATAACAGTAACCTCTGGTTCTCAGGAAGCCATGTTCATCACAGCTCTTGGAATTCTAAACCCCGGCGACGAAGCCTTGATTCTCGACCCGTACTATCCAGCGTATTTCGAAGACACACTATTGGCTGAGGCAGTACCCGTTACGGTTCCCCTCAAAGAGGAAGAGAATTACCATGTGAATATGGAAACCTTGGAAAAGCGGATAACAAAGAAGACGAAGATGATTTGGATTTGCAACCCTTCAAACCCCACGGGCCACGTTTTCTCTAAGGAAGACTTGGAAGTAATAGCTGAAGTGGCGAAAAGACACAACCTCATAGTCTTCGCAGATGAGATATACGAGAAACTCCTCTACGAGAACTCAAGGCACACAAGCATAGGCTCCTTACCCGGAATGGAAGACAGAACAATCACAGTGAACGGCTTCTCAAAAGCCTACGCGATGACCGGATGGAGAATAGGCTACATAGCGGCGGAGAAGAAGCTCTCAGCCACGCTTCGTAAGCTACATTACTACACAGCTCTTTGTCCAAACTCAATATCCCAGAAGGCAGCTTTAGCCGCGTTGACGGGCCCGCAGAACTGCGTTCAAGAGATGGTTAAAGAGTACGACAGGAGAAGGCGACTGGTGCTTAACGAGCTTGAAAAAATTGAAGGCTTGTCCTATGTCAAGCCTAAGGGAGCCTTTTACGTTTTTCCAAACTTTTCGAGTTTTGAAGAGTCGGATGAGGCAATGGCGTTGCATCTGTTAAAGAAGGCTGGAGTTGTGACTGTGCCAGGCTCAGGTTTCGGAGAAGCTGGCAAAGGTCATCTGAGAATCTCCTACTCCGTTTCCTACAAACAGGTTGAGGAAGGAATGAAACGTATCAAGGAATGTTTGAGGTTGAAAGCGTAAAGCTCACGATGATTTTATCACCGTGACTTTTCCTTCATCCGCGTTCACTTTTACAAAGTCTCCTGTGTGAATGATGTGGAAGGGGTCTTTTTCTAACCTGTCTACGAGGGGAACGTTCGCTATCACGGCGCTGACTATGAGCACCGTTTCCACATCTTTAACAATCATGGCTTTAGGAGCTACTCCATTAGATGCTAGCTTGAAGAGACCGTCTATCTGAACCACGGAGCTGGCTTTTCCAGAAGGAAATATAAGAACTTTGTTTGCAACGCTTTTTCCCTCGAGTTCGTGTCCTTTCTCTCTGATTATTCCCGTTTTCGGGTTTGTGAGGTAGAAGCATATCGGTTCATGAGAGATCAGCGCTTCACCTTCTCCGTAACCGCCCACAATCTTGTGACATTTCAAGGTGACCTCCAAGCCTCTCATCCCCACTCTCCTTTAACCGCGGCTTCAACACAATCTTTCAGTCTTGTAATAACCGCTTCTTTAAACCTTCGATAGTAGGCGCATTTCGGTGAATCTGTAGCGCCTGTTTTATCTTTATAAGGATGCCAGCAAGGCTCATCTATGCACGTGTCCGCTACCACGTGTCCTCCAGCGCGTTCTATTTCGCTTAAGTAGCCATTTCTTTCAGCTAACAGTTTTGCGGTGGCGGATGTGCAAACCCAGAACGAGACGTCTCTGTGTATCTTTTTACCCCTCAAAAGTCTTGCAACCTCTTCCACCTGTTTGAGCGTGTAGTGAGGGCATCCGAGCATGACAAGGTCTATTTTCCCACTTGCCCCTCGAATCTCTTCATATGTTCGTTTAAGCTCATCGTCTGTCACCGTGATTTTGTCTTCTGGAACATCGCCTTGAAAGGCGTCTTTAACGGTTTTCGCTTCAACGGTGAATCCGGGTATGTGAAACATGGGAACGGCGCCTGGGGTGTTCAGCATCGCGCATAGGTTTATGAGTTGCTCGGTTGACGGTTGTTTTGATATGCCCGTGAACACTGGAATCCCGTAGCCTATCTGTTTGGCAACGTAGTATCCTAAAAGCGTGTAGTCAAACTCATCCTTCAAGTCTGCCTCAACCTTCACCAGATGCGTTCCCTTACGGTTTTCTTTAAAGTGTAATCCGTACTCAGGAGTTTTTCCGATTATTCCCGCGGCTAATGCGCTCTGAGCCGCTTCTCGGTTTGTCCTTGCACCTATCACGGAGTTCACGTAAGGTGTGGCACTTGACTCTGAGAAAGCAACGTGTTCACCGTATAAGGGTATGTTCTCTGTGATATACGGCGTGCAGGACCAGCTGAGTATGGCATCTATCTGCTTGTAAGCTTTCTTAACCCTTCGAGGAACCTCCGCCTCCTCTTCGGAGATTTCAAATATGCTGTGGAAGTATTCCATGTCATAAACGGGATTTGTTGTGGTGGGTACTCTGCAAGAGGCTCCTCCCTTGGCTAAGAGCTCAACGAAGTACATGTCTCCTTCTTGACCGCTGGAGGCAGCGTGGGCGCGGGTTATAGGAATCAGTTTTTCAGCGTCGTAAGCGTCTCCGATGGCTACGAGCAGCTCCATCGCCTTCCGCATTCCTTCTCCGAATTCTCCGTCAAGTATCCGTTCTTCCTCTTTGGTTAGGTACATCGTATTTCCTCCTTTTAGAGTTGACAGAGGTTTTGATGCTGTCCCTCAATGAATTTTACGATGTTGTCTATGCATATTTCGGTGCATCTCTTCGCAGCCTCCAACGTGTGGAAACCGATGTGAGGGGAAAGCACAGTGTTTTCAAGTTTGAACAAGGGGTTATCCTTCGGCGGAGGCTCTTCCTCAAAAACGTCTAATCCAGCATAAGCAATTTTACGGGATTTTAAGGCTTCAATCAAAGCTTTCTCGTCTATAACCTTGCCCTGAGAAGTGTTGATTAGAACGCAGCCTTCTTTCATAAGGTCAATATCACTCTTCCCTATGAGCCCTTCGGTTTCTGGCGTCAACGGCACATGCAAGGTTATCACGTCGCTCTCTCTTAACAATGTTTGAAGGTCAACGTATTTCATCCCGATTTCCTCCGCCCTTTCAAAGTTAGGGTACTTATCAAAAGCCAATATCCTCATTTTGAAAGCCTTGGCGATTTCGGCGACTCGACAGCCGATGGCGCCGGTGCCGATTACGCCGATGGTTCTTCCAGCCAGCTCCAAGCCTCTGAATGGTCTCCAGTCGAACTCTCCTCTTCTAACATGCTTGTCAGCCAGCAACAATTTTCTGGCGGCAGCCAGTAGCAAGGCGAAAACATGTTCAGCAACGGCTTCTGTTGCGTAGCCTGGCACATGCGTAACCACGATTTTTCTTTCCCTCGCCGTTTTAAGGTCTACGTAATGACATGTGGTTGCCCATATGGAGACCATTTTAAGTTTTTCAACAGCCTTAAGAATTTCCTCTGTTAGATGACTCCAACCAACTATTGCTATGTCTGCGTCTCCTATTCTCCGCTTTAACTCCTCGGAGTTCTTGGGCATGTCCTTAAAAATTTCCACATCCCCGATGGACCGTAACTTTTCGATGTGCTCCTCCTCAAGATACACGTGGTCTACAACCACAATCTTCATTCTTCGTTCCCTCTCCTAAGTGTGGCAAGTTCATTTAAGTTTTTATCGAATTGATAGAAAGTTTAAGAGTTAAAATTCTGCGTAATCAACATCGAGTAAAATCATGAAGAATTGTGGAGTTATCACGTGTTTTAGCGATGTTTAAAGTTGCTTAATCTATTGTGAGCGCTGTTCGAAAAGTTTTCTCATGGGAGACTCGCTTACATCGTAACGAGTTTCCGGCTGACTTGTCAAGGTGGCGGATTCCTGTTCCCTAAGTTTCCGTTCCAACTCGCTTACCCTAGCGTCGAGCTTTTCAACGGATTCCGTTTTTATTTTAACGTGTTTCTCAAGCTCTTTGATCGCAAGTCTCTCTTCAAGAACCTTCGCTCTTTCCTCTAAGGTTCTCTCTTTCTCCTCCAGAGAGTGCAGTTGAAATTCTAACTCAGCTTTCTTTTTCCGTAAATCTTCGATTTCATGCCATAGGCTCAATCTTTAGCACCTTAACTTTTTGTATCACAAAAGCCTAATTAGGGTTTATGAAGCTGAAATTCATAACTGAAATCTCAATTTAAACTTCACAGCTTAAAATGAAACTTTGATATTTAAGTGAACATTTCAAAATAAAGGAAGTGTTAAATTATAAGTGGACCGGGCGGGATTTGAACCCGCGGCCTCCTGATTGCGAATCAGGCGTTCATACCAGGCTGAACTACCGGCCCTTTTCAGCTTTCATCATTTTTATTGGAAGAGTTGAATTTAGATTTTCGCTTTTAAAAACGATATTGATGACAAAAGCGTTGAGGCTATGGTTAACCAGAATCCAATTGAGAATTGGCTGTTAGACCAGAAATAAGATTGTTGAACGGACATTTGATGCAAACATAGGGTCAGCACCGCCGTTGAGAGAATCACCATGAGCAGATTGCCTAAACGTTTGCTCCTTATTTTGCCGAAAAACGTTAAGAGAGCCGTGATGATTGTTGAGACTTGGAAGACAAAGATGAACAGCCATCCGGTTCCGCCGAAATGAAAACCTTCTGTGTCGAACCAGTAGTTCCAGAAAACTGAGAATTTATAGTCACCATTTGCCATGTGGATGATTGCCATGAAAGACCAGAACCAGCCCTCACGTAGAACATTTGGATATGGGTAAATTTGCGGCTCATGCCTTACAAATATGAAGATGTATTGCTGCCAGAGCAAGGGACTAAAGAAAGCTGCTATGTCGATTATCGTTGCAGAGAGCATCAGCAATTTCCACTTGTTCGACAACGTTTTCTTTTCGATTTTAGGCAGTGTTATTTTGGCTTTTTTAAGGTGTTTTTCCATAAAGGGATGATGCCTCTGTTAACAAGGATTACAACGCCTAAAGACGCAAAACATAAGGGTATTCCTACGATTAATCCTTGAGCTAACCACCACAGGCTCGTTGTCAAAACCGACAAGACAGGCGTTAACGAAGCCCCTATTTCAACTCCGTTTCCCGGCTTAACTTCCATCAGTCTAAAGTTAATCGTTGAATAGGCGCTTTCTTGTCCTTGTTCCACAGATTCTACACTGATGTTTATGTAAGTGACCGTTCCATTTTTGTCAATTGTCTCCCTGGCATTGAAAGTGAAAGAAGTAACATTAGAAGGTGGCACTTTGCATATCATGAAGCCTGTCCAAGCTTTCTCTTGATACGTCATACGCAATGATTTGACGTATCCATCCATTTCTTCGGTTAAAATTTCAAGCTCATCAACAACGTATTCGAAAGCGCCTCTTTTCAGTTCGCCTTCAATAGTTTCTGAAATTAGCTTGGAGTTTTGCTGCGTTTCACCAATGGATGGGGAAGCTTGGTATCTTCCTTCAGAACTTCTACTTTTCAGCGAGAAAAAACCCCGTGAATATCTTTCTTCATTTTTAACGCTAACATAAAGGACTGAAAGAGCAACAACGGTGCCGAGAATCACTGCAGCAAGAATTTCCTTCCTTTTCAACTTTCCCCTCATATCACGAGCACCAACAAAATTAATTGTAAAAGCTTGTTATAATGCTATGTTTTAGAACATTATTGTACTAAAACTAGAACAGCATATTGCCTCTAATATAACTCGCCCCATCTAGGTTCATGGCGAGTTGTCTTACGCTTTAAAATCATGTATCCAATGCATGCAATGATGAAACTTACAGCCAACACAGTAACCTCATCCAACGCGTTTCCCTGATTTTCCAAGCTGTGATACTCTCTCATCTCCTGAAGGATGGAAAGTGACAGTGTATGATTCTCTGGTGGTCTGATTTCTGCTAGAATAACCAGAGGAACCAGCGTTAGCGTTATTCCCAGAAAAACGGCGACCGCAAAGTAAGTTAATGTCCTCTTCAATTCTTGTAACCTCTAAAGAAATAGTAAGTGTTATAGTTTTTAGTTCTAATTTTTAGAACAGCATGGAACCGTGTCAAAATGGTTTCGCCCTCCATAACCTAACGGTTTCAATCCAAAAAATTGCTGACGCAAGCAAGCCAAACATTACGGCATAAACATTCGGAAAAATCTGCCCAAAACCGCATAATACTAAATAAGTTGTAAGCATGGTTGAGAGAAGAACAGAATAGAAAAAATAGCGGGGGACAAGATAACGCCCCATATGAGTGAAGAACTTTAATATTCTAACCTTCACTTCTTCTTCAAGCACGTATTCACCCGTCCTCTTCTTTCGCACAAGCCCTAAATCACGCAGTTTTTCTAAGGGATGCACGGCAATGCGTGGACTTGAAAAGTTCAGGGCACGCTGAACCTCTCGAATGCCTACAATATGACATATCTGTTGAAGCAGATAGCCGTATACAAAAAGCGAT